>Ga0315274_10011814_pt1 | contig 12493 bp, 15 predicted proteins | sample YL17G02_20_MG_FD_203700 | JGI IMG/M metagenome (GOLD analysis project Ga0315274, IMG submission 203700) | Sediment microbial communities from Yellowstone Lake, YNP, Wyoming, USA - YL17G02_20 | ecosystem: Environmental > Aquatic > Freshwater > Lake > Sediment | place: USA: Wyoming | collected... | reverse complement strand
TTTGTGGGCGCGGATGTTGAGTTGAACGCGAAGACGGTGTGGCGTCTGCTCGAATTGTCGTATCGGTGCAACTTGTGTCGGCGCTGCGCGCAAGTGTGTCCCGTTGGCGTGGACAATGCGCTGATCGCGCGCGAGATTCGCAAACTGTTCAGTCAGGAGATGGGCATCGCGCCCGGCGAGTTGTTGAAGAAAGGGACGCGCCAACAGCTCAAAGCCGGTTCGTCCACCGGAATGAACTCTGCCGCGTTCAAAAACCTGGTCGAGTTTATCGAAGATGACATTCTTGCCAAGACCGGCAAAAAGACTAAAATGCCGATTGACCAAAAGGGCGCGGACATTTTGCTCATCCACAATGCCGGCGAGTTTATGGCGTGGCTCGAGAATCCTGCCGCGTTCGCGATTCTGTTCGACGCGGCGGGCATCAGTTGGACGTTGAGCAGTGAAGCGCAAGGGTACGACGGTGTGAACTACGGCGCGTGGTTCGACGACATCGAACTCGCGCGCATCGCGCTGCGGCAAGTGAGCATCGCGAAAGAGTTGGGCGTGAAAAAGATCGTCGTTGGCGAGTGCGGACACGCGCACAAAGCGCTGTGCGTTCTGGCGGATCGCGTTTTGGCTGGGGACCTGAGTCTCTCCGAGATTCCGCGCGAGAGTTGCTTTCCGTTGTTGTGGGACATTGTCAAAAGTGGCGCAGTCAAATTCGATCCGAACAAAAACGATTTTCCAGTCACTCTTCACGATTCGTGCAACGTCGTTCGTTTGATGGGGATCGTTGCGCCGCAGCGCGAAATCGTCAAGGCGATCTGCAAACAGCCCCTGCGCGAGATGACGCCGCACGGCGTGTGGAACTATTGTTGCGGCGGCGGCAGCGGTTTCGCGATCATGAACTCGCTCAATTTTGATCAATGGCGCAAAAATGTTTCCGGGCGAATGAAGGTCAAGCAAGTGCTAGACGCATTCAGCGACGTACTCGATCCAGGCATCAACAAGTACGTCATCGCCGCGTGTTCCAACTGCAAGGGCGCGCTGCGCGACGCGATCGGACACTATGGTTTGTGGGACAAATATCACATCACCTATGGGGGTCTCGTTGATTTGATGGTCAACGCGATGGTGGACTTGCCGCAACCGTATATTGACTTGAACAAAGAATCCTGAGGCAAAAAGTGTCTTTCGATTTGAGCGTCCTCTGCATTCTCATCCAGGTGTTTTCTGGAAGGCATTCTTTCGATTGATAATGCCGCCGTTTTGGGAGCAATGATCTCTGTCCTTCCGAAAAAGGAGATCGTGCCCTGGCGGGGTCCGCTAAAATTCCTGGGCTCACCGATCCACCGATTGTTGGGCGGTCAGCAACCTGCCGCGCTCAAAGTCGGTTTGCTGGGCGCGTACATTGGCCGCGGCATGATGCTCGTTATGGCGAATTTCGTCATCCACAACGATTGGCTCAAGTTATTGGGTGCGGCGTAGCTGATTAAACTCGCATTCGAAAACCTGGGTGTGCCCGAGGCAGGCGAAGAGGACCAGGCGTATTCCAAGAGCGTCGCGGGCAGGGGATTCTGGGGCATCGTGTTGGCGGTCGAACTCGCCGACCTTGCATTCTCGCTCGACAACGTGGTCGCCGTCGTCGCGCTCTCCGACGATTTGTTGATCGTCATGTTCGGCGTGTTCATGGGTATTCTCGCGATGCGTTTCGCGGCAGGTATCTTTACTTGGTTGATCGCGAAGGAGCCGATGCTCAAGCCCGCCGCGTATATGGTCGTTTTTAACATCGACTTAGAACTGTTGCTTGACGAGTACCATCACATTGAGGTCGAAGGTTCAATCAAGTTCATCATTTCAGTAGTGACGCTGATCCTGTTCGTTGTTTACGCGCGCGTCGAACCATTGCATATCTTCCGCCCTGTGTTCCACTGGATCGCTGAAGGGATGTCCAACGTCAACGAACTCTTGGATTGGGTGTTGGTGCCGTTCGCGTGGCTGTTCAAAGCCGTGTTCAAAGTAATCTTCTTCTTTGTGCGCCCAATCGTTTCCTTCCTGCTTCCTTCGCCAACCCAGACGGCAGACATCGCGGCGGATCCAGACAGCAGCGAAAGGACAGAGTGAGCGGACATCCTTTTTTGGCAATAGAGAATGTACATCGTCACGATTGACATCGAAAAATGTAAAGGGTGCGAAGACTGCATCAACGCGTGCCCTAGCCAAATGTTGGCACTCATCGAAAAAGACGGCAAGAAGTACGCGGTGTTCAATGGCAGTCCCGATGATTGTCTCGCTTGTATGGCGTGTCAGGAAGGTTGCGCGGAAGGCGCGATCAAAGTGACGGAGTTGTAGGGGCGTTTGAATAAACGCCCGTATGCGCGCACGAATAAATCAAACCTGAGGAGCAAGGAGTGTACAACATTACGATTGACACGAACAAGTGCGAAGGCGACGGTGATTGCGTCGAGTCTTGCCCAGTCACAATATTGGCTGTGGTGGACAACAAGGCCGTCGTCAAAGGCGACCCGAATGAGTGCCTGGGTTGTATGGCTTGCACAACGACTTGCACGAACGAGGCGATTGCCGTTCAGGAGTTCTAGATGGAAATGAGCCAATATGCCAATGAACGAATTCCCAAACCAGACCGTTTGGCTCATTGGCAAATTGGTCAATTGGCTCATCGCGCGTTTCCCCCGCGTCTCGTCATCGCCGCGCCCCAAGGTCGTTCTGGCAAGACGACGGTTGCAGTGGGTCTCTGCGCCGTGCTTGCCGCGCGTGGCTTGATCGTCCAGCCCTTCAAAAAGGGACCCGATTACATTGATCCCTCCTGGCTTACCGAAGCCGCACGCCGTTCCTGCCGCAACCTTGATCCGTATTTGATGGGCAAGGACGTGGTGGTGGCGGCGTTTGCGCGTGGTAGCCGCGACGCGGACATCGCGATCATCGAAGGCGCGATGGGTTTGTACGACGGCTTCGATCTCGAAGGCACTGACAGTACTGCCGCGCTCGCGCGCTGGCTCGACGCGCCGATTCTGCTCGTCGTCAACGCCGCGCGCGTCACGCGCTCCATTGCCGCGCTCGTGCAAGGCAATCAACGATTCGAACCTGGGACGCGCATCGCGGGTGTAATTCTCAACAATGTCGCGCGCGAACGGCATCAAAGGATGCTGACCCAAGCCATCGAAAAGTACTGTGACCTTCCCGTCGTCGGTGTTCTCCCGCGCGACGATTCACTCACGATTCCTGATCGTCATCTTGGCTTGATCCCGCGCGTCGAAAACGAAACGCATGTGCCTGCAATTGCCGCCGCGCGTGACGCGGTGCTTGCCCACTTTGACTTGGAACGCATTTTGGAAATTGCAGGGGAGCAGGGGGGCAGGGGCGCAGGGGAGAGACGGAGAGCGGGAGACCAACTTCCAATCTCTAATCTCGAATCTCCAATCTCTAAGATTGGGGTCATCCGCGATCGCGCGTTCAGTTTCTACTATCCAGAAAATCTCGAGGCATTGCAGGGCGCGGGCGCAGAACTGATTTTCGTTGATAGTTTGCGCGACGCGCACTTGCCGACGATTGACGCGCTCTACATCGGGGGCGGGTTCCCCGAAGTCTTTTGGCGCGAATTGCAGGCGAACGTCTCCTTGCGCGTCGAAATTCGCGCCGCAATCGAAAATGGATTACCTGTCTACGCCGAGTGCGGTGGCTTGATGTACCTCGCGCGCTCGATCACCTGGGGCGATCAACGCGGCGAAATGGTCGGCGCGTTGCCGTGTGATGTCGTGATGACGGGTAAGCCGCAGGGTCACGGCTACGTCGAACTCGAAGTTGTCGGCGAGAATCCGTTGTTTGCGCGCGGCGCAAAATTGCGCGGACACGAGTTTCACAATTCGCGAATAGACCTGACAGGTTTCGCAAACGTGTCAGGTCTTGGCATTGCGTATGGCGTCACGCGTGGACGCGGTTTGGATGGTCAGCGCGATGGGATTGTTTACAAAAACGTGTTAGCGAGTTACGCGCATTTGCACGCGCTCGCCACGCCAGAGTGGGCGAGTGCCTTCGTCGCCCGCGCGAAAGCAGGTTGATGTTGTTTCCAGCGGAACTGATGGAGATCGGGTTGAATCACAAGATTGCGCCCGTGCCAGTTCGCGAACGTTTGGTGGTGTCGGAGAGCCATTTGCCGAACGTTTTGCGCGCGCTGCGCGACGTGCTTGGCGTTGCCGAAGTTGCCGTCCTCCCGACGTGCAATCGCTTTGAAATTTACGCGGCTGTGGACGAAGCGGCGTCGCGTCAAGCCGCACTCGTCGAAACGCTCGCGGAACTGCGCGGGCTGGGCGCGTGCAAGTTCACGTGTTATTTGTACACGCGCGTCGGCGAGCCAGCCGCGCGGCATTTATTTCGCGTCGCGGGAGGGCTCGATTCATTGCCCGTCGGCGAACATCAAATCCTGGGACAGGTGAAGGACGCGTTTCAAGCCGCGCAAGACGCGGGGGCGATTGGTGATTTGCTCTCTGGTCTTTTGCGTCAAGCGATCACGACGGGCAAACGCGCGCGCAATGAAACCGAAATCGGGCGAGGCGCGCGGTCGCTCGGACAAGTCGCGGTGTCACTCGCGCGCGAAACGCTGGGCGATTTGAATGAAGGATCGCACCGCGTTGCTCGTCGGCGTGGGCAAGCTCAACAAGATTACGGGGCGTGCGCTTGTCGAAAGCGGACTGCGTTGGCTGCTTGTCGCGAATCGCACGTTCGAGCGCGCGGTTGAGGTCGCGCAATTGCTCGGTGGTCACGCGGTGCACTTCGATGCACTCGCGCAAGGTCTAACGGACGCGGATCTGGTGATCGTGGCGACGGGCGCGCCGCACGTCGTCTTGCAAGAAAACGATTTGCGCGTGGCGATGGAAGTGCGTGCAGCGCGTCCACTCGTCGTGATTGATCTCGCGGTGCCGCGCAATGTTGATCCCGCCGCGCGCGCGCTGGCGAATGTGCGGTTGTATGATATGGACGACTTGGCGTAGTCGTCGCGGCGCATCATCCGATTGCCGCGCAAGCGATTGCCACCGCCGAGGAAATCGTCGAGCAAGAAGTGGCGGGGTTTCTTGCGTGGTGGTGCGAACGGGAAATCGCCCCGCTGATCGTTTCGCTGCGTTCGCAAGCAGAGGAGATTCGTCAAGCGGAAGTAACAAAAACTCTGGAGCGGTTGAATCTCACTCCAGAGCAACAGCGAGCGGATGACGCGCTCGCGACCTCGCTGACGAACAGGTTGTTGTACGTGGCAACGCACGCGATCAAGAGTTGAAAAGCAGAAACCCGTTTTCCCGAAGAATACGGGTTTCTTTCATCTCCGAAATGACTCCGCGCGAATTGCGTCGCGGATGTCGCGCATCAAGCGCGTCATCATCCGCAAGTTGTGAATCGTCGCCAGCCGATAGTAGATCAGTTCGCGTGCGCGGTGCAAGTGATGCACGTAGGCGCGCGAAAAATTCTGGCAGGTGTAGCAATCGCAGTTCGGATCAATCGGCGCGCGATCCAGCGCAAAGCGCGCGTTGCTAATATTGATGCGCTGTTCGGGATTCTCTGCGATTTCTTTCGATACGATCAGCGCGCCGTTGCGCGCCCAGCGCGTCGGCGACGCGCAATCGAACAAATCAATCCCGCGCGCGACTCCTGCGACGATGTCTTGCAGTTCGCCGATGCCGAGCAGATGGCGCGGTTTGTCGTCGGGCAAGAGCGGAATCGTCCAATCCAAAATCGCGTGCATCTCTTTCTTGGATTTTCCGAGCGAGCCGCCGATGCACAGTCCATCGAACGGCAAGCCGCCGATAACGCGCGCGCTCTCTTCGCGCAGATCGCGGTACGCGCCGCCTTGCACGATGCCGAAGAGTGATTGGCGTGGAGCGTCGCGCTGCGTTTTCGCGTGCTGCTCGAGACAGCGTTCCGCCCAGCGATGCGTGCGCGCGAGCGCGGTCCGCGTGTAGTCGTACGAATCGAGTGGCGACGTACACTCGTCGAACGCGACGACGAGATCCGCCCCAAGTTGGTGTTGGATTTGCATTGAGCGCTCAGGATCGAGCCGCATCAGCGCGCCGTCGAGATGCGAGCGAAAGGTGACGCCGTCGTCGTCAATCTGGCAGAGGGGCGTGCCTGAATCCCGAGCAGGGGTGCGGGAGGGCAGGGGTGCAGAGGAGACGTTCTCCCGTGCTCCTCTGCTCCTCTGCTTCTCTGCTGTATCTTCGTCGGGGAAAATGTCCGCAATCTTCCCTACGCCGTCGCGAATCGCCGCGCCCAAACTGAAAACTTGAAACCCACCGCTGTCGGTCATCAACGGATGCTGCCAATTCATAAACGCGTGCAGTCCCCCGAGTTCCGCGATTTGTTCCGCGCCAGGTCGCAACGTGAGGTGGTACGTGTTCGCAATCAGCAACTGCAAGCCGATGCGTTCGAGGTCATCGGGCGTGACGGCTTTGACCGATGCCTGCGTCGCGACTGCCACAAACGCGGGCGTCTCGATGTCGCCGTGCGCGGTGCGAAGGATGCCAGCACGGGCGCGGGTGTTGGGATCGTGCGAGATGATTTCAAATGCTAGTGGCATCAGTAGTAAATCGTCCTGACCCGATGGTACGGCTTCATTCCCTCAAACCGCGCCTGACTTGCTTCCCACAAAATCCAATCCACCTGGATGCTCCACAGATTGCGCCCGCGCGCGGCGAGCGCGTCGCGCAGAAATTCAACTGCCCACAGCGTTGCTGCTCGGATTTCGACTTCCGCCGCGCTGCTGGCCGTTAGTTCGATTCGCGCATCCACCTTGCGCGCCAGTGATGGCGCGTACTTTAGAATTTCCCACGCGCGCAAAATTTGCGGCAGTTTGTAATCCGCGAACGCGGTCAGGTGATCCATGTTCTTGAACGTGCCCCACTGCTTGCCGCCGAACGCGCCCCAGAGATCGCAGACAAGGATTTGCGCGCGCTTGAAGAACCGCACCTTGCGACCCCTGTAGATCGCGATGTCGTTGAACGATGCGAAATTCTCCGCGATCATTTGTGCAAGGCGCGGCGCATCGCGGTGGGCATCAGCAACGAATGTCGCAGCACTACTGCCCCACTGATCCCGCAAGATTGTGCCGAGTTCACGAACGTTACGCCAGCGTTTTTCAAAGAGCGGAATGGTGGCCCTGCCGCGCAAAATTTTCGCCAACTCTTGACGCGTCAGGCGTGAAAGCAGACTTGGTCCAAGAATGTGTGGCTCTTCCTCCGCCGCGCGTTTCAGCGCTGCTGCCAGCGCCCAGTATCCATCAAGTCTCTTGCCCTTGTAGAGGATGCCCCACTTCGGCTTGCCCCAGAAGCAAAAGTTCAACGCGTCGAGCAGGAACAAATAGTTGACGGTGTGCTCCGTGCCATCGAAAAAGTGATATTCGTAGTTCCACGCAGGCGGCTCGGCGCGTTTTTCTGTAAGCGCGTCTGCGGCACGTTCAATCGCGACGCGATTGATTCTCACAAAACGCGCGTGTTTGACGACGTACGCCGTAGTCTTGAGTACGTCGAGTGGGTCGGGGCATGTGGAGAGGATTCTTGTGAATGGTGTCTCCATGTCTGGTTCAAAGACACGGAGACAGGGACACACGGAGAAAATCACCTTGTCACCTTGTCACCTTGTCACCGTGTCACAAAGGTTTTCCCGCCAGTCGTTTCAACCGCTCGCCGTCTTCTTCCCAAGTAATCGTGGACAAGCCGAGTTTTTGGCGGATGTGGTCTTCGGGTATTCCGTTTTTGTAATCTTGCACCGCACACGTCCAGCGCAAACTTTGAAACGAAACCGTGTTGCCCAGTCCAGTCGCTTTGGCAAGATCGGCAAGCACGTACTCGAGGTTGCGGGCGGTACATTCGAAGAGATGCTCGCGCGGGTTGTGCTGTTCGATGTAGCGCGGCAAGGTCGTCGCGAATTCGGGCGACAGTTTCAGTTTGCGTTCCTTGTGCCGTTTCTTCGCGTCGTCGTACCGCACGAACAGCGCGGCGTTTTGTGGATGCGCGGTGTCGAGATCAGCCAGGCGAATCGCCATCGTTTCGCTCTTCTTGATGCCAGTCGAAAGTAAGAGAGTTACGATTAACAACGGGCGCGCGTCGCTCTTTTCCGCGCGGAACATTGCGCGTGCGGCGTCGCGCAGTTTGGCGATTTGATCGTCGTACAGAATTTCGGGGAGCGGGCTGGTGACAGGGATGTGCGCGATCGGCGAGGCAGGGTCGTGGGCGATCACCTGCGTCTGCTTGAGCCACGCGAAAAAGACTTTGAGCGTCGTCAGGCGGCGTTGGTACGATTTGGGTTTGCACGATACGCCGCGTTCGTACCGCAGCCAATCGAGAAATTTCTGGATCGTTTCGGAGGTGATCGCGTTGATGGGAACGTTCGCGCCGACGTGTTTGCTTAACAACTTCAAATCGCCGCCAAACGCTTGAAGTGTGTAATGCGACCAGCCTCGGCGTTTCATTTGGTCATGGTACGCGGTGATCGCGGCGGCGAGTGACGAGCGCGCGTGCAGCGTTGCGGTCTCGGCAATCGGTTTTGGGGCGCGCAGTTTTTCTTCGCGCGGTTCCTGCAATCGTTTCGGTTTTGCGCCTGCAGGCGGAAAGAGTGGCAGTTGTTCGTTTGGCATCGTTTTCGTTTGTACCACAGTTGACGCGCGGTGTCAAGCAGTAGTCGTGTCGTCGGATGTTCCAACGGTCGGTAGGTGGGAAATCTGACCACGCGATAACTTGCCCCATCTCGACAAAAAAGGATTCTCGTGTTACATTTAACTCCGACGTAGACGCGTTCCTCAGTTCCACCTCACTTTTCTAATGCACTGTCATTCCAATGGAGGATTGGCCATGGCAGAAGCACAACACCTTGCCGATGTTTTGAAGGGATTGTTCGGAGACCCTGAGCACGGCTTGTTCAGCGCGTTCACGATTGCCGTTGATGGCTTGACGGCGGCCCAAGCCGCTGCGATTCCCGCGCCGCGCTTCAACAGCATCTGGGCGGTCGTCAACCACGTTCGATTTTGGCAAGAGTACACACTCCTGCGCCTGCGCGGACTCACGATTGATCGTCAGGCATTGGGCGCGGCGAACGGTTGGCCCCCCGCTGGCGATCCTGGGGACGAGTACGCGTGGCGAGCCGCGCGCACACGCGCGATAGAGGTGAACCAGGAACTTGCGGCGTTGATCGCACAGATGACGGATGATGAAGTCGTCCAACCCAGCGCCCCAGGTCGCGCGAGCCGGTACCAAGTCATTCACGGCATCATCGCACATAGCAGTTATCACACCTGCGAAGTCATTTCCATACGACACCTGCAGGGCTTGTGGCTCGAACGCGCGTGATGCACGATACGGTGAGCAGAAGGCAAGTTTTTTGCCCCTTTGGGCAAAGGAGGATGAAATGGCAGAGAGTGTCTACAAAGTGATCGAACTCGTCGGCACGAGCACGGAATCGTGGGAGAAAGCGGCGGCGGCGGCGGTGGCTCGCGCGGCGAAGACGTTGAAAGACCTGCGTGTGGCGGAGATTGTTGAACTCGACATGCAAATTGAAGAAGGCAAGGTCGCCGCGTACCGCGCCAAGGTTAAAGTCTCGTTCAAGTATTTGGGCAAAGAATAGAACTCGCGGAATCTGTCATTTCGAGAATACATACCGCCCGCGGTATGTTAGCAGTCAGAAACTTATGTAAATTCAAGTTTCTGGGTAGTGGAGCGGGAAATTTCGATGCGTGGTGCCGAGGTTGCCCGGCGCGAAAAACGTGCCTCGAAATGACAGAGCGATTGCGCCCTGAGGTGATTGGACGCGTGGCGCGCGGAGTTCTCTGCGTGCTGATTTTCACGCGCCCTGCAATTTCGTCTTTTTCGATTTCTGTCATATAATCAAAGTAATCAAGTGCGTGGAGGAGTAGGCGATGCTGATCGCGCGCGTCGTCGGCGATGTGGTTTCAACCATCAAAGACGAAAAAATTGTCGGGCGAAAATTGCTCATCGTTCGCGAGGTGACGACTGAAAACGAAATCGTCGGCAAGCCGATTGTCGCGATTGACACGGTCGACGCGGGCGTTGGCGAGGTCGTGTTGATCGCGCAAGGCAGTTCCGCGCGCCAAACCAACATCACGAAAGAAACGCCGACCGACGCAGTCATCTTTGCGATTGTGGACTCGCTCGAGGTCGAAGGCAAGGTGACTTTCCGCAAGAGTTAGGTGGCGGCATATCTGGAGTGAGCAGGGAGGCAGCGGCGCAGAGGAGCAGGGGTGAAATATGCTCTCCTCTGCTCCCGCGCTCCCTTGCTCCGCTGCGGAGTGTATGGCTGGCTGGACTGATCTCGGCAATATCTGGAATACGTTCAAGGAACTCGACATTCGTCCACTGGCGGAGGAAGCCGAACGGCCGCTGGTGCTGGCATTCGTCGGCGCGGCGGGCGTTGGCAAAAGCACACTGATTGCTGCGCTGCGCCACGATAAACGCGCGCGCGAAAAAGTGATCGCGCCGACAATTGAAACCAATCTCGACGCGGCAACGCGCGTGGGCGATACAGATTTGATTGTGCTGATGCTTGACGCGACGCGTTCCGATTTCTCTACCGAAGCGCGATTGTTTAGCGAATGGCAAAGCGCGGGACGCCGTGTTGTCGTCTTTTACAACAAAATGGACGCGGCGCAAGATGCGAATGTGATTAGTGCGACGATGACACCCTGGGTCGGCGCGCACGTCGCGTTGGGTTCGGGGCTTGATCCGCAATCGTTGGCGAACAGTTTCATCCTGCGCGTGCTGGACGCGCTGAAAGAACAACGCCTTTCGCTCGCGCGACATTTTCCGCTGTTCCGCCTCGCGGTCGCCCGCGAGTTGATTGGCGACACGTCGTTTGCAAGTGCGTCGTACGCGCTCGGCACAGGTTTCGCCGAAATCGTCCCCGTGCTGGATATTCCATTCAACGTCGCGGATATGATTGTCCTGACGAAGAATCAGGCGTTGATGGTGTACAAACTGGGACTTGCGCTCGGCTTGCCGACGCGCTGGCAGGCGCACGTTGCGGAACTCGGCGGCGTCGTCGGCGCGGGATTTGTGTGGCGGCAGATCGCGCGGCAACTCGTCGGCTTGATCCCCGTCTGGGGGATCGTGCCCAAGGTGGCAGTGGCGTACGCGGGTACCTACGCGGTTGGCGAAGCGATTTTGTACTGGTATCAGACAGGACACAAGATATCGGGGCGCGGAATGCGCGAGTTGTATGCGGACGCGCTCGCGCGCGGCAGGCAGATGGCGCAAGAGATTGTCACGCGCGCGCCTAAGCCGTCTCTACCGCAAGTGATGTTGCCGAGTTTGCCGCGTCCGTCAATGCCCAAGTTGCCAAAACCGCGCGCGAAAAATGTGTGCGCGAATTGCGGTAAGAAGAATGCGCGCGACGCCAAGTACTGCGCGTACTGCGCGACTAGATTGCAGTGATGGGTTGGCGGATTCCGCGTTTTGCCGTAGGGCAAAGGAGTAGATATGGTTAGACCAACAGAAGTCAAGCCGCTTGACAACTATCGCCTTTGGATCAAGTTCTCAGATGGTATTGAGGGTGTCATAGATTTGTCAAATCTCGCTGGGAAAGGTGTCTTTGCGCTTTGGAACGATTATCGGAAGTTTGAAAAAGTGAGCATAGGATCGGGCGGTGAAATTGCCTGGAACGATCAGGTGGATCTCTGTCCCGATGCGGTTTATCTAAAGATCACGGGTAAGCGGCCCGAGGATATTTTTCCCAAGTTGCGGGAGTTGATCCAGTATGCCTGAGATCAGCAGATTCTTTGGCATCGTCATCAAGATGTACTTTGACGAGCATTTACCACCGCACTTCCATGCGGAATACAACGAGTACGAGGCGGTATTCGATATTCGGACGCTGGTGGTGATCGGCGGTGAGCTACCAGCGCGTGTGCTGGGAATGGTAGTCGAATGGGCTTCCGAGCACCGCGCGGAATTACTGGATCTGTGGGAACGCGCAGCCAACCATCAGTCGTTGTACAGATTACCGCCGCTCAAATAGGGTAGCGTACTCGCGTGCGAAAAATGCGCGCGACGCCAAGTACGGCGCGTACTGCGCAGCGGAGTTGAGGTGAAGGGAGTGGTGAAATGCCAAATCCCAAATCCAAAATTCCAAATCCCAAATCCAAAATTCGAAATCGAAAATCGAAAATCCAACACTCGGAATCTAACATCCAACATCCAATTTCCAAAATGGAGGCCAGTATGGTTGCACCCGAAATGATCGCACTCGGGATGGTCGAGACGCGCGGACTCATCGGATCGATTGAAGCCGCCGATGCGATGGTCAAAGCCGCGAACGTCAAACTGATCGGCAGCGAGTACGTCGGCGGTGGGTACGTCACCGTGATGGTGCGCGGCGACGTCGGCGCGGTCAAAGCCGCGACGGACGCGGGCGCCGCAGCGGCGAAACGCGTCGGTGAACTTGTGAGCGTTCACGTGATCCCACGCCCGCACAGCGACGTGGAAACGATCTTGCCGCAGATGAG
>Ga0315274_10011812_pt1 | contig 12495 bp, 11 predicted proteins | sample YL17G02_20_MG_FD_203700 | JGI IMG/M metagenome (GOLD analysis project Ga0315274, IMG submission 203700) | Sediment microbial communities from Yellowstone Lake, YNP, Wyoming, USA - YL17G02_20 | ecosystem: Environmental > Aquatic > Freshwater > Lake > Sediment | place: USA: Wyoming | collected... | reverse complement strand
ACGACTGCCCTAGACGTCATGAGGCAAGTCGGACATGGCAACAGCTACCTCTCGCATGCTCACACCGGGAGGACTTTCAGGAAGGAGTTGAAAGTCTGGGATAGAAGCAACCTATCCCTCGAGGCTACATTGTCTAGCAAGATGCTGCCTCAGGCGCGCAAGATTGCGAAGAAGCTACTGAAGGAACACGAAGTCCCCACACTAGAGAGAGAAGTCCTCAGGAAAGGGGAGCTGGTCCTGAAAGAGACCGAGAGAGGAAGATGAGTCCAGCTCGGCGCAATAATCCTCTGATGGAAAAAGAGCCGGTCATTCAAGCGTGCACACGGCTCCCTACGAACCTCACCACAGGCCTTTCTCGGTGCGCCACGCCGTCGATCCTAGTTGACACATCGCCCTTGAGTTCCGAACTATTCCTCATGCGTAGAATTGGTGCGAGGGCCGGCCTCAATAGCCGGCTCGGTTGTCTGTCCTAGATTGTCCCATGGAGTATCTCTTCAGCAAAACCCATGTGCAGGAAACCGTTTGCGAGCTCGAGCATCTGGCCATCAATCATGCGACAATTGAGTTGTGAGGGAAGCATCAGTAATATGCCTTCGTCTGCTGCATCTCCTCTTCCACGAGTATCTTTCTCTTGGCCAGCTCCCTGAAGAACGGTTCGGGCTCGATGCATGCTTCCGGAGGCAGCGTGCCTCTCTTGTCTATCTTGCCCTTCATTAGCCAGTCGGCGACTATTGACGGGGGGACTGAGGTGTCCCTTGCAGATGGTAAGCCCTTCTCGAGGTCGTTCCACGTCTTGACGTAGTAGGTCACCCTTGCATTATTGCCGTCCTTTGTGCCGTCGACATCTATCCTGAAGTAGTCGAAGTCCTCGACTGATTGGCCGGCTTTCCTGGAAGCCTCAACCGACTTCAGATACATGGCTGTGATGAAATCCTTCGGGGATGCCGAGGAACTTCCGACATTGATATTCTCCGTGCTTCCGAAGCCAAGCTGCGCTAGGGTCTTGAAGGTGGTGAAGTCGTTCGCGGGGAAACCAATTCTGAAGCTCACGTTCTTGGTCCCCTTGCCAATGAAGTCCGCCATCGTCGCAGGTTCCGAGTGCTTGATGTAGTACGCGACGACCTTCCCCGACGGTTCTGGCATCAGGACCTCGGTCATGCCCGAGAGGGCCGGCACTTTCTTCTTCTTGCCGTTCTCAACGATGCCCGGTTCCTGGGTCATCTCGTCGAGAACAGTCCTGATCGAGTAGGTCGGGAAAGCGGCGTTATCGCTCTTGACCTTGGTGCCCCAGCTGCAGTAGATGCTGATGTCCCTGACCGAATCGAGTTTTCTCGCGCCTGCCGCGCCGCAAACGTTCGTGATGCCTGGGGAGCTCCCGATTCCGAGGACGCATGTGACGCCTGCATCCTTCGCCTTCTTGTCGTACTTCAACTGCTCCAAGGTGTAGTCGTAGAAGCCTCCGAGATCGGAATAGTGCACGCCGAGGTCTATTGCGACGGGCATTACCTTGATGTTCAGTTCATACCAGGCGGAGTTGTGGATCACGTCCACCCCTTTGCCGGCAGCTCTGACTGCTGCAGGGTCGGTCGCATCGAGCTTGAGGGGTGTGACATTCTCCTTCCCCGCCTGCTGCGCGAGCTTCTTGGCCCTCTCGAGGCTGAGGTCCGCTGCTATGACCTCTGCGTCGTAGTGATCGACCAAATCCTTGACTGTCCACGCTCCGATCTGTCCAGACGCGCCTATCACCAGTACCTTCATTCAGAAACCCCCATGCGACACATCTCGCTCCTGATAGCCTTTTAGTACTTTTGTCTTTCTCCATGACCATGACAGGTGCTCCGCCCAGATTTCCTGATTTTTAGGATTTGACAGGTCGTCGAACGGCCTGATCTCAGGCCGTTTTGCCCTCGTTCCCGAGGGCGGGAACTCAACTCTCGCCCATGAAAGTCGCCAAGATCGCCTGATTCATGGGGTCGAAGTTCGAGTAGAACCTCCTATTCCGCCCGTCCTCCGTCGCGACCACCGTTACTGTCAACTTTTCGAGCGAGGATGCTATGAACTTCGTTGCCATGGTCCTCGCTGGCTCGACGGTCAGACGTGTCAAACAAACCATCAGCTGAGCGATGAAGCCCCGCAGCAGGACGCCGAAAACGGCGTCCTCGGACCACATTCTGATCGGCCGCACCTCGATTTCGCTCTTGAGCGAGTGGAAGAGCTTCTCCACGGCGTCCTTGGCCCTGTACCGGGCAACGCCTCCGCGGGATGCACGTCCCTGCTGCTGGTCAAGCAGAAGTAACCCTCCCGCCCCGTTCGGAGTTCCTCCACCAGGAACCGCAGCGCCTCCTCCAGCTTGCGCTCCGTCAGGCGGCGGAGCGAGGCCTCGTGGTCCTCCTTCAGCTTCGATGAGAAGGAGTAGTAGTTGATCCGGCTCGGGAACTTGTGCACCAAGGCGTATGTTCCCTCGTCCGCATCGATCAGCGGCCACCTCCTCGGGTCGAATGCCTGGAACACCTTGTCGTCGCACTTGTTCAGCTTCTTCGATGTGAGGTGGTCGTGGCCGTCCTCCTCGATGGCCACGAGGTTGACATCGGCGTTCGCGCTCTTGTCGAAGACGAGCAGCGACCCCTCCATCAGGACCCTGCGGACCTGCCGGCACGTCCGCCGGAAGTGGTCAGTTTTCAACCGCCATTGACATCTGATGGCAGCGATGCGTGTGATGCCTGCAACGCGACATTGCGCCATGCCCCTCTTCTGGGTGATTCTTACTAACGAGGTGATTTCATGATGGTCTCAGGGGGTCGAGTCCCTGAAGACATAGCCACACGGTTGATGGACCTGCTCGCGCTTCGTCCTCGGATACTTCCTGCACTGCAGAGGCCTGACCGGGTAAGCCCTGCACGATGCGGAGTTCGGCTTGCCATCTTCGAACTTGAGGAAAGGGCATCTGAAAAGGAACATGCAGCAGGAGCCGCATCGATTGCATTCGCCAGTTCTGTTCTTGCCCACTGGAAGGACCATGCTCGTAGCGAACCTCGTGGCTTTCCCGTCGAATGGGCCATCTGACTCTCTGGGCACCAGGGCTCTCCTCATCCCTCCATCGTCTTTCCTGCTCTATGTTCCTTTCCGCAGCCTCCCAGGAATTCTCATCTTCCGGTCCACACGGGGGCCGTCCAAGCCGTGACGCCGCTACGATCACCGGCCAGATGATTGTAGCTCATGCTCAACAACTCCGATGCTGTGCTCACCCTCAGGTAGAAGTAGTGAGCGGATACAGAGTTCAATGTGATGGTCAGGTCAACGGTCGTCCCGCTCGTTGGTATGCTCGCAACTACGATCCCTCCGTCAGAGACTATCTCCACCAGCGTAATGTCATCGCTCGGGACACCGTCCGGGTCTTCGATATGTATGGAAGCGACATACGTCGTCGCCGACGGGGAAAGGACCGATCCCAATATCGCCCCATTCAGGGTGTACGATACGTGCAGGTTGCGGTCGAGCGTCGCATATCCCCTGCCAGCGCTCATAGCTCCGTACAGATCATCAGGGGTCAAGCTGGGTGCGAGCAGGACCGTTCTCACTTCTGAGCCTGAGATCCAGTCCGGAGAGTGTGTGTCGGAGTTGGCGGACGGCATGACGTGCCAGCCTTTGTCCAGCGCCATGATGTAGCTCGATTCCGTGTACTTCCAGTTCCAGACCTCGATGATTCCCATGGCCTTGTCGTGGTTCTCAGTCAAATAGGCAAAGTCGAGGAAGTTCCTGGTAATGTAGGTGGGGTGGTTCCACTGACCGACCGCTCCGCTCTGTCCGGCGAGCCAATCATAGAAGGTCGGCAGGTCGCCCCCACGAGACGCATGGGACCCACCGCCACGAGATGCAAGGGTCGCAGGGTTCGCATGTTTGGCGTGGTCATTGACCTCGGGCGGGAGGTTCGTGGTATTGAATACGTTGATCTCTCCGCTTCCGGTATGCCAATACTCATGGCCAGCCATAGTCCAATACTCATAGCCGGCCATAGCGACGAAAGTATCTGAGGTGTAGGACTTAGCTGCCAGCATAGTGTCCGTCCATTCATTTGGACTGAGAAGGTACACATGGTCAGTGGTTGCCATGAAGTCGGCACCAGCCGCCTTTCCGGCAGCGAATGCATCCCACGGCGTGCCCTCCCACGCATCGGAGTACGCGGTGTGTGTGTGGAGGTCTCCGAAGTACATGTTATAGGAAACCGGGGGAGCCGTTGCATCCCATGCCGATTGAACATTGCTGCTGAAGTACGGTCCGATCAGTGCGAAGATAGCTCCAATGCACCCTAAGGCCACTAGCGTTTTCTTTATCGTAGAATTCCCCCCAAGCTGATCGGATGAACCGTCGGATCGCTATAAATAAGCATTCACTGACCCCCCCAGAATCATTCTCGAATGCCTGCGCGAATTTGAGCTTCAATACAGGACATCGTCCCTGATGATTACCTTGCCGTTTCTAGTGAGGACGCCCTCGCTCTCAACGTGGTTCCTCCTGCGAGCTGCAACCTTCTCCTCTCCCCCGAAACTCCCGTCCGATTTGACAACGCGCCAGCAGGGCACTATTGGGTAGAGCGGGTTGTTGTGCAGCGTATTTGTGACAGCCCTCATGGCTTTCGGTCGGCCGATCTTCTCGGCGATTCTCTGATATGTACAAACCTTCCCGTAAGGGACATTGTAGGTCGCCATGTAAACCGCCCTCTCGAACTTCGATCAATCGCTGAGATACCGGACTACATCCTGCTCTGTCTTGACATCTTCCTTACGCATAGATCTCGCCTCATGGATTGCTCTGTTGTCCCTACGAAATGATGACATTGTGAAGACGACGTCATAAGGGTCCGCGAAACTGCCCATCCTTTGAAGCATGCCTAGGCCTGAATGTTGCGAAACGGTTCTCAGACCTCTTGTTCTCGTTCAGGATCGTTGAGCCAATTCCTTCTCTCTCTTCCGGATAATCTCGTTCCCCTGTTGGATTATTGACCTGTCCATCGCTGGCACAACATGGTCCTTCAGGAGTCTGATAGCGATCTCCCTCGCCTCTGCCACCATCGCCTTCGACATCGTTGCTTCGAACCGCCCCTTCTCTGGGTCCCTCATCACGACCTCCTTCCTGAAGTTCCTCATTGTGTGCATGCTCGTCAGGAAAGTGTTTCCGTGGCCTACCTGCCTTATAACATCGAGGGCAGTGGTCTCCTTGCTGATCTCGAACGGAGTCATCTGTCTCTTCACGTTTTCCCATACATACGCGTCGATGACCTCCTGTTCGAGGGCGACTCCCTTGGCACAGTCGAGCGCCCCGATTCCTCCCTGCATGTCGGTGCCGGACATGGTGCTCAGTGCGATCCCCATGGTCTCGGTGAACGTATGCGGGATCCCGGGTTCCTCTGAATCGTTCAAGCCCCAGTCCCCCACCATGCATGGTAGCCCGTATCTCTTTGCCATCTGTGCCAATCCAGCCGCTATGAGCGGCTGGTTCACGCTTTCGTAGTTGATCATGCCCGTCTTCATGTTCACAGGGGTGGATGACGAGCAGTAGATGGTGCGCGCGCCCTTTGCCGCAGTCTGGCCGATGACCATGCTCGCGAGGTTCTCCGAGTTGGCATTGACGAGCGTGCCCGCCATTGTGACAGGCGCTGTCCCGCCTGAGAGCGACATGGTCATGGTGGTTACGGACACCCCTGCTTTGGCGAACTCCACAAGCGCCTCGACTGCGTCATGTTCGAACATCAATGGGGCAATAGAACAGTGGATCACCGTGAAGTGAGGTTTCTTCTTGAGCTCATCCAATCCTCCTGCGATCAAAGCCCCTAGCTCGATCTGTTTCCTGGCATCCTCTGCGTTGAATATCTCGACGCCCTGGACGTGTTTGGTCGTGTTCTGGAACGCTGTCCAGAGCTCGTGCAGCCCGTGCGTTGCCTGGGGCACTTCAGTGGCTGTGAGATTCGTCTGGACATAGTCCGCTCCTGTCAGCGCATCCCCGAGCCTGACGGTGTCGGCTATGTCCCTGACCGTGGAATCGCGCTTCTTGCCCGTCTTGATGTCCAGGATGTAGGTGCCCAAGCCAGTGGTGCCGACATACGGCCATGAGCTGACTGGTATCCTGAGGTCGTTTTTCGAATCCCTCGCGTGAAGTGTCATCCTCTTAGGAACTGTCTTCAGGGCTTCCCTGACGATGCTCTCTGGGATTCTCGCAATTTGACTCTTGTAGTCGACATGCGCTCCAGCTTTGTCCAACATTCGAAGGACACTTTCGCTCTTCACCTTGACCCCGATGGTTTCAAGGCATTCCATGCTCTGCTGGTCGATCAGATCTTCCTCGCCCTTGTCCAAGAACTTCAAACGCGCTACTGCCAATTGAGCACCTCCTAAGCAACTTCGCTTAGCTCGTAGCCACCCTGAAGCGGAGGAATATGAAAAGGGTTTCCATCTTCGGTCGTCACAATCCAGACGATTCTCGTTCTTCCGGTGTCGCGTTTCAGAAAAGGATAAGGCTAACTACACTAGTCGTATTCGGAGTCCGAGCCCACTGCAGGGGAGATGTCAATGAGGAAGATCGAGCGCATGCGTATCAAAGAGTTGTTGGCGAAGGAAGAGAAGCAGTTCGTGAAGGATCATCCTCGGTCGAAAGCGCTCTTCAAGAGGGCGAAGTCAGTCCTCCTAGCCGGCGTTCCGATGCACTGGATGACCAGATGGGCCGGCCCGTACCCGATATTCGTCGAGAAGGGACGGGGAAATCATGTTCTCGATGTCGATGGGCATGATTACCTGGACTTCTGCCTCGGAGACACCGGCTCGATGTTCGGACACTCTCCCAAAGCTGTAGTTGACGCCGTCACGAAGCAGGTCAGGAACGGCATCACGATGATGCTCCCGACAGAGGACTCGATATGGGTCGGGGAGGAACTGGGTCGGCGGTTCGGCCTTCCCTATTGGCAGATGGCGATGACAGCGACCGACGCCAATAGATACTCCATCAGGTTAGCGCGCGAGGCCACAGGAAGGAAGAAGGTACTCGTTTTTAGCGGCTGCTATCACGGGTCCGTCGACGAGGCGCTGGTCACTCTCGAGAAGGGCAAGATGGTCTTGCGGAGTGGAAACAAGGGAGCGCCCGTCGATCCAGCGCTGACCTCGAAGGCGGTCGAGTTCAACGACGTCAAAGCCTTGGAACGAGCACTGAGGCCGGAGGATGTCGCGTGCGTCCTGGCGGAGCCAGCAATGACGAACCATGGGATCATCCTTCCTGATCCGGGCTATCATGAAGAGCTTAGGGAGCAGACCCTAAGATACGGCACGTTGCTCATGTTAGACGAGACCCACACGCTTTGCTGCGGCATCGGAGGGTACACTCGAGAGCATGATCTCGAGCCAGACATCATCACTATGGGCAAGCCCCTAGCGAGCGGCGTACCCGCCGCTGCCTACGGCATCAACCAGCATGTCGCAGATATGGTGATAGAGCACATCGAGAACGACGAGGACGAGAGCGGCATCGGTGGGACGCTCTCAGGAAACGCGCTCGCGATGGCGGCCATGAAGGCGACGTTTCAGAAGATGTACACTGAAAAGAACTTCGATAAGATGACGCCGCTTGCTGTTAGGTTCCACAAGGGGATTGCCGACACGATTAAAGCCGAGAGGCTTCCCTGGCAGGTCACGCGGCTCGGAATAAGGATAGAGTACAGCTTCATGCCGAGGGCGCCCCGCAACGGGGCTGAGGTGGACGCGCATCATGATGGTGAGTTGGAGAAGCTCTTGCATCTGATGGCGCTCAACAGGGGCGTACTGTTGACTCCGTTTCACAACATGGCGCTGATTTCTCCTCAAACGGACAAGGGTGACGTTGACCTCCATACCGAGGTGTTCCAGGAATCCGTTGCCGAATTGACACGATAATCGCGAACGCGATATGCTCAGATGCATCGCCCCTTCGTCTCGCTAGCGTTGTCAGTTGCAGACTGTCCCCCCAGCAGATTGCAGTCCACTAGCATGACATTGTGCCCCATCTTTGGCACCTCAATCATGAGATGAGGGGCGATTCTCGCATCTGAACCACTGGGAACCGGGTAGACCCCGGGCTCATGGGGCGCTTCCGATCATGAGAATCAATATGTGAGCGTCTCACGAGCTCTCGTGCGAATGCTTTCGCTGAAAAGTATTTAGTCGGGCTTCTGGGTATCTCCTCCGCCCAGTGTTGCTGGGTCAATGGAAAGACTAGTGAGAACGTAGGGGAATCATGCCGGAGGAAATCGAGGTAGCAATATTCGGGTGCGGTGGAGTGGGACAGTGCATTGCGCAGGACCTTGCTAAGAGCAAGTTGGTCTCGCGGTTGATTCTCGCGGATGTGAACCTCAGGGGTCCTGAGTTCGTGAAGCAGAGGTCCAAGAGCGACAAGGTCGAGATAGTGAAGGCTGACGGGTCGAACCCGGCCGAGGTCGCCAAGGTCGCTGAACGAGTGGACATACTCGTCAACGGCACGATACCGGCCCTCAACCTGAAGATAATGGAGGGGTGTCTCAAAGGAGGAGCGAACTATGTCGACATGGCCACTGGAGACAAGGAGTTCGGGCACCCGATGTTCGAGGACCAGGAGATGTTCGACAAGAAGTACAAGGATGCCGGGATATTCGCGCTCTGCTCCATGGGCATAGACCCTGGCGCATCCGATATCTTCGCGAAGCGCGCTGCTGACAGGATGGAATCGGTCGACTATGTCAGGGTGCGCGACGCGGACAACAGCAAGCTGGAGGGGTACGAGTTCGCCACCTACTTCTCGCCCGACGCGATGATCGAGGAGTGCATCAGGGACCCGCTTTACTACGAGAACGGCAGGTGGAAGCGCGTCCCTGCTCTGAGCACGAGCGAGGTCTACTCCTTCCCAGAACCTATCGGCCCGATGAAGGTCTACATGACGGACCACGAGGAGAGCGAGCTGGTCCCCAAGTTCATCGGCAAGAAGATCAAGAGATGCGATTTCATGATAACGCTTGATGAGACCTTCATCAAGTACGTGGAGTTCTTGAAAAAACTCGGGCTGCTCTCATTCAAGCCTGTCAAGATAAGGACCATGGAGATCGCTCCGATCGAGGTCGTGGTCGCGACCATGCCGAGGCCGGACGACCTCGCGGGGAAGCTCAAGGGCACATGCTGCGTGCTGACGGAGGTCTCGGGCAAGATGGACGGCGAGGAGACGGTCATCAGGACCTGGACCTACATGTCCCATGAGAAAGCGTACGAGCTCTCAGGCATACACGCGACCGCGTATCAGACTGCGATGCCGGTTGCAGTGGCAGTCGAGATGTTCGCCCGCGGAGAAATCGACCTCAGAGGGGTGAAGCCTCCGGAGGCGGTCGATCCCGTCAAGTTCTGCGGATACCTGCCAGACAAGCACATACCTGTCTTCGAGGAGATCATCAAGCGCACGGAAGAGTAGGACGATCATGCACCTTCTCGCCCGAACCAGTCGAAAAAGTGGACCAATATCTCCTTCGGTCCACTCTTTATTATTCAAATATTATTTATAATGATGGGGGAAGTCCATATATCGTGTCGCACATTTTAGGGTTCGGAGGAAAGCGTGGTGGAGATGGATCGAGGGATGCCATCATCGGTGGGTATTTGCGGCATCTGGGTAGATAGGGTGCAATTAAGGCCAAGTACTCGTTGATTGAACATGGGTAGGGGTTGGGAACTCGGGATGTTCTACGCCGTGAGGAGCAGAGTGCTCAACGGGATTCTCGTCGAAGGTGTTCCAGCGTCGTTGACGGTCCCTCCAGAGACGAAGCACCTGCTAGCGGTGAACGGGACGCCCCTGCGCAGGCCTGTCCAGCTCATGTCGGCTCCGGGCGCCGTGATGCCTGTCGCCCCTTCTGCAGTCCAGCAGGCCCCGATCGCCGCGCCAATGCCAGTCGACGAAGAGCTGCCCCCGCCCCCGGATGACTGGGTTGAGAGATCCTGCCCAAGGTGTGGCCAAAAGAACGCGAGCAATGCAATCTTCTGTGAGACGTGCGGCATGCGCATCGAGAAGTAGATTGCGAATCGCCGAGATCGATGCCGAGGTGCGGATGGACACGCTCCGCAACGGTATTAACCATCATCGGTATTCAGGTGGCCGGTGAGCAATTCATGGTTAAGGACGAATTCCACAAATACAACCTCCAGGGAGCACTGAGGGTGTCCGAGAAGATCCCGGGCCCGAAGTCAGCAGCCCTCCTTGCCGAGCAGAGAAGGTACGATTCGAACGCAGTGGTCTATCCGAACCAAGTGCCCCTGGCCATTTCGAGAGGCCTCGGGGCGACCGTCGAAGATGTCGATGGGAACATCTTCATTGACTTCAGCGGAGGAGTCGGGGCGCTGAACGTGGGCCACTCGAACCCTGAGGTCGTCCTCGCCATCAAGAAACAAGCGGAGAAGTTCGTTCATGGCCTCGACTTCCCATCCGCGCCTAGAGTTGCTCTGTCAAGGAAGCTAGTTGAGCTCGCTCCCGGGCAATTGAGGGGTAGCTCGAAGGTCCTGATGTGCGGACCTACGGGTGCCGACGCGGTCGAAGCCGCGATCAAGCTCACGAAGTTCCACACTAAGAAGCCTGGCATAGTCGCCTTCGAAGGCGGCTGGCACGGTGTTTCCGGAGTATCCCTGTCTTTGACCGCGAAGCGAGCGGCCAAGGCGAACTACCTTCCGGGAGTTCCCGAGGTGTACTTCGTTCCATATCCGTACTGCTTCAGGTGCCCGTTCGGCTTGAAGCATCCGGCATGCGGCCTGGCTTGCGCTCATTACCTTGAGCATGTGATCGAGGGCCCAGACACCGGACTGACTGCGCCCGGTGGATTGCTCATCGAGCCGATCCAGGGGGAGGGCGGAATAGTCGTCCCGCCCGCGGGCTACATGAAGGAGGTCAGGCGCATATGCGACGACAACGGTTTGCTCCTGATTGCGGACGAGATCCAGACGGGTTTCTGCAGGACCGGCAAGATGTTCGCGGTCGAGCACGAGGGCATCACCCCTGATATCATGACGGTGTCGAAGTCGATGGGCAGCGGCCTGCCGATCTCGGGGATCGTCTTCAGGAAGGAACTTGACACTTGGGCTCCCGGAGCACACGTCGGGACCTTCCGTGGAAACGCGCTTTCATGTGCCGCTGGAGTGGCGGGGATCAAGTTCATGGAGAACCACAAGCTGGCGGACCGGTCGGCGAGGCTCGGCCAGAAGGTTCTCAAGCGATGCATGGAGCTCCAGGCTCAGTTCGACGCCATTGGCGACGTCAGGGGTCGTGGATTGTATGTTGGCGTCGAGTTCGTCAAGAGGGATGCCTCGCACTCGCCTGATGCCGATCTTCTGGCCAGGCTCCAGAAGGAATGCTTCCCGAAAGGGCTCATCGTCTGGAAGGGCGGCAGGGCGGGAAACGTCTCGCGGATCATGCCCACTCTTGTGATCTCTGATGAGCTCCTCGACGCTGGCATGGCGATATTCGAGGAAGGTCTGAAGGCTGTCACGAAGAAGTGACGCCGATGATCTCTATAGTATGGAACGTATGGAGCAAGCTACCGGTATCAGCAGCGCCCTTGAATTGAGATGGATCTAGTTGACAGCATGTTGCTTGAACATCTGATCATCGCGAGCGACAGACTTATGTCAAAGGAGACCAGATGTTCCCAGCATGGTCATGGAGTCCGGGTCGGACTGACCCAGAACGAACTGAAAGCCAGCAGGACAACGGGTTGATGTCATGAAGGGAGTTGTTGCTTACGACCGCGTGTACCCTGACCATGACAGGTGCTCCGCTCAGGTTTTCTGATTTTTAGGATTTGACAGGTCGTCGAACGGCCTGATCTCAGGCCGTTTTGCCCTCGTTCCCGAGGGCGGGAACTCAACTCTCGCCCATGAAAGTCGCCAAGATCGCCTGATTCATGGGGTCGAAGTTCGAGTAGAACCTCCTATTCCGCCCGTCCTCCGTCGCGACCACCGTTACTGTCAACTTTTCGAGCGAGGATGCTATGAACTTCGTTGCCATGGTCCTCGCTGGCTCGACGGTCAGACGTGTCAAACAAACCATCAGCTGAGCGATGAAATCCCGCATCAGGACGCCGAAAACGGCGTCCTCGGACCACACTCTGATCGGCAGCACCTCGATCTCGCTCTTGAGCGAGTGGAAGAGCTTCTCCACGGCGTCCTTGGCCCTGTACCGGGCAACGCCTCTGCGGGATGCATGTCCCTGACCGAATCGAGTTTCCTCGCGCCTGCCGCGCCGCAAAAGTTCGTGATGCCTGGGGAGCTCCCGATGTCCTCGTCCGCTTTTGCCGTCTTCGTGTCGATGAGTGCCATTATGTCCAGGAAGTCGTCCAGCTGGACTACCTCGAGGGACCTCAGCCACTTCACATGCTTCTTGGAGAAGTGAGATCGCAGGGGAGGTGGAGTCTTGATCCCGCGCATCGCGAGGATCGCGTGTACCTGGTTCTTGATGGACGCTGAACTGCGCACG
>Ga0315274_10011809_pt1 | contig 12498 bp, 9 predicted proteins | sample YL17G02_20_MG_FD_203700 | JGI IMG/M metagenome (GOLD analysis project Ga0315274, IMG submission 203700) | Sediment microbial communities from Yellowstone Lake, YNP, Wyoming, USA - YL17G02_20 | ecosystem: Environmental > Aquatic > Freshwater > Lake > Sediment | place: USA: Wyoming | collected... | reverse complement strand
CGATGGGGCCCCCACTCCGCGCGCAGCCTGCGAGCACGGGCGGGGATATCGGCGACAGGACCCGCGGCGGGTGATCCTCACTCGTTCCCGCGAAAGGGTCCGCAACACCCCTCCAACGCACAACCGACATGCGAACGAACGCTATTTCACACGCGCCAGCTTGCCCCGTTCGGTGGTTTTCTGCGCTCCCTGTTCCACCGACACGACGAAGAGATACACGCCGTTGGCGATCTCGCCGCCGTTCGAGGTTCGTCCGTCCCATCGAACCGCGTTCTGGCCCGGCGATCGAGACTGCGGCGGAATTTCGATGTGGGCGACCTTCTTGCCTGTCGTGGTGAACACGTCGATCGACCCCTTCGTGATCTGAATCTCATTCGTGAACACGAAGTACACGTCGTCCGCGAACGGGTTTGGGTACGCGATGAGATCAATGAGACCCGCGTGCGACCCCACGATGAGCGTGAAGGCGAACTGGGTCTCGTCGACGAACAAAACGATCTCGTGAGACCCATTGGACAGTTCCTGGCTGAACTCCACAAGCCACGTCATCGAGTCTTCGGTGCTCGCTTGAGACACCACGAGCTCGCCATCCGTCTCCACGTATATGAGGGACGGGGCAACCTTGACGGGCAGCTCGACCTTGAAGATGTAGTCCCCCTTTGGCGTTACTAGATCCCCGTCCGCGACGGGACGCCCGTTGACGGTGAGCTCCGCGCTGGCCTGGACTTTCATCACGAACTCGGCGGCGACGAGGTAGATGCCCGCCGTAGTGTCCTCCGCCTGGTACGCCCTGAGTATGATGTCGTACCTTTTCGCCTGGATCCGGTGCTGAAATCGAACTTCATACTGCCGGGCGGCGCTGAGATCCTGGTCTTTGAGGGGTGTCACCGTGAGAATGTCCGTCGAGTCCGCCCCTCCGATCTCCAGCGAGAGTTTCTCGATCGCCACTTCGTCGGTGATCACCGCGCTCACGTCGATCATGTTGTCCGCGCCGGGCGCGACGAGGTCACCCGATGTGAAGGGCGCCCCATTTACCGTTACCTCGAACCGCGGCGGTCCGGCGTCGATACGAAGGACGGGATCGCCGAGGAGGTGGTAACGTTTCGTCTGACCGACCGCGCCATCGCCGGACCCGTAGGAGGCGTAGCGGAGAAGGTTCTCGATTTCCGTCACGGTCATGAGCTCGCCGAAGATCCACCGGGCCTGCGCTTTGTCCGAGGCGACCATGGTGTCCGTGGGAGCGTTCTCGAAAAACGATGCGGCGGTAAGCTTGGTGAGGTTCTCATTCGGCGTCAGGTACTCGAACCCCGAGCTCCCGTACGTGGAGACCGCCCCCGCTTTCTGGAGGAGAAGGAGCTCGGCGAGCGCGTCGCCGTTGGGATAGTTCCTGTTGAGATTATCCAACGAGAGCTCTCGAGAAATCGCGTAATCGCTCATGTGGCACCCCATGCCGAACACGATCCACGGCCGGTCCGTATTGGTCAGACGGAGGTGATCGCGCACGCCGTAGACGTTCCATGACGTGAAGAGCCACTCGTGGCAGATCTGATACCGATTCATGTGAGCCTGAATGCTCACCAGGGTTGCTCCCGCATTCAACTCGTTCACGAGGGCCGGGGTTACGTTGTCCCGTGTTTCGTTGGCGAAGATGCCCATGCTCAAACAGCTCCCGTCCTGATGGGGCGGTTCGACGTCCTTGAGATGGTCGGCGAGGTAGAACCGCACGATGTCAAAGCCCCCGGGGATCGCGTTCTCCGCCGTCTGTGCCGCCGACTCTTCCGCCAAACGAAAATTTTCTTCCACCGCGTTGTAACAAAGTTCGAACCCCGCGCCCTGAGAGAACGCGTTATCGGCCACACGGATCATACGTCTCCGCCAGAAATCATCCCCTTTGGGGTCTTCGAACTTGAAGATTTTGTCGAGCACATCTCGAAGCTCCGCCGGACTCCCGACGGGCAGACGGCCGATCATGAGATCCGGGTAGTAATCGTTGAGCCCAGGCGGATCGTCGGTGATGAAGTCGTAGCCGAGCATCGCGTACCACTTGTCCGTCGTCACGACTTCGTCTACGTTGAACCCCCCGGCCGCGAATTCGGTGAATGATTCCGTCGGGACGAAGTTCGGACCCGATTCCGAAGAAACGTGTCTGTTGTCCTCGCTTGCGTCGCCCACCAATACGACGAAGCTCGTGCCGCCGGTTTCGAAAAAGTGCCGTATGAATTTCTTGATCCCCCGCGGATTCGGCACCCCTCCGTTGAACTCGTCGAATACATCCTCTACCTCGGCCATGAGCACGCGGTAGCCCTGCGCCCTCCGGTAGCTCACCCACCGTTCCATCTCATCGAGAAAATCAGCGTGCGAGACGACGAGAATGTCCACGCCTCCTTCCGCGGGGTCTCCGATGAGCTCGCTCGGGTCGTCCGCCGCAACATCGGACGATGCGATCTGGTGGATACCGTCGAGGGTTGTAAGGACGTAACTCTTTCGGGAAGAAAAGCTCTCACGAAACGAGACGGCAAAACCGTTTCCCGTATTCGTGAAGTGATCCGGCGTGAGGCTGTACTCCCGCGGCGCCGCGGGATCGGTCACATCGAAGAGCATCACATCAGTGCTTGTGAGCCCCGTCACCGCCACGCTGGTATCTCCGGAGAGACTTGCCGAATTGAACTCGAGGACGTTGTTCTTCGCCCGGTATTTCGCCCGGTACTCGATCGTGAACCAGTCGAGGAGGGCGTCGAGCGTTGCTCGATCGGGTGTTTTATCGATACGGAACGTATTCGCGCCGTTATCGACGACGCTCCCCTGAAGCGTCTGCGAAGCGTACAAAACGACATCTTTGCTGTCGACCAGAGCGTCGTCGAGCGTCGTCGTTCCCTTCGAGTTTCGAATCGAGAGCTTCAGAACCCTGTTGTAGACGGAGCGCGACCCCCCGAGGAAACGGGCTTTGAGCTGAAAGGTACCGGCCGGATCGATCGACGTGGTCGTGAAAGGCACCGATAAGGAGGCGCTCCCCGGATCATTGTAGTAGAGGAACTCCTGTTCCCCGGGCGGCGTCGCTTCGAAGAAAACGTTGTCCTGTTCGTAATACTCGGTGACGGGGAATGTGGCGGCCGCGGTATCGGCACCCACGAAGCCTGCGGGGATCGGCACGCTCGCCATCGGCGCTCCCCCTGCTGACCCGAGCCAGTACACGTTCGCCCCCGAGAACTTCTCGAGCGGGTCCTCCTGCGTCTCATCTTCGCGAAGGCCTTTTCCATAGAAAATGACACGGTCCGCTCCGTCGAAGACGCCGACAAGGCCCGCCGGATCTTCTACGACACGGCATGGCGCATCCACAATGGTCTCGGAAAGTGTTCCGGAGTCGTAGCCTCTTTTGAAAACGTGGAGATCGGTCACGGATGTCCCCGCGGGAAAACCCTTCCCGATAACCGTCGACGCGCTCACACGGTGGAGACCCGTGTCGCGGACAAGAAGCTTGACCAGAGGACTGGAAACAGTCTCCGACACGCGGATTTCCTGTGTGAGATCATGCGGCCGAACGACCTCGCGTGTCCGCCACCCCGCCGCCTGCCCGGGGTTGACGAGGATCCGTTCGAGAACGCGCTCCCACTCCGGTGATTCGCGCACGGGCCGGCTCTGAGCGTCCCCCAGCCCACGAACTCGCTCGGCACCCGTGGAGAAAGAAACCTCGATCCGAATCAGCGTCGCAAGGACCGTTTCCCCGGTCGACGGATCGTACGTCAAAGGGATCACACGCACAGGGAGGACACGTTGATGCCGGATTCGAACGACTTTTTCCGGGGTCACGCCGATCGTCGAGCGCGACCTGGCGTAGACACCGGCGTCGATCCGGTATTCCTCGCCGGTAAAGGGCTCCCCGTTTTCGCCTTCCCGTATCACGGGAAACGGCACGGGTTCGAGCCGGTGCTCACCGAGGAGCTCGGAGCGTACGACCCTCCAGGTGACCGACGGCTCTCCCTGCGGTGGCAGAGCGACGAGAAAATCCCGCCCCGGTATCGACGGCTCACCCGGGTGGGAAAAACTCCCGAAACCTCGTATTTCCAACACGTCGGTGCCCGTCAGATGGCGCGAAGGGGTCACGGCGTATCCGGCGAGGTCGGCCTCGAAAATTGCTTGGGTTTCCGTGGCGGATACAAGTCGCACCCTGCCGGTCAACGAAGCCCCTCTCACCGGATCCGGATGCGGCATCGCGGCGCAGAACACGATTAGCGCGAGCCCGGCGGCGACTCGCCAACGCCACGGTTTTCTTGAGATGAGCATGCGCAGCGACCTCCTCGAGTCGTTTGTGGGTCCTTGAGTCCCGCGCGGGGCCAGCGGGGAATCAAGTCTAGCTTTGGTGCAGGGGACGGCGTGCAGGCTGAGGAACCAAAGGAAGCTTACGTGCTCACGACTCTCGAGTCAAGGGCTAAGCCGCGTCATGAACGAGCGTTACGAACGGGTTGTGCCGGGCGGCCCGATGGAGCCTCAATATCCGATTCTCGCGTCTCCATTGCCCGGAAGCACGCACCGCCCGTGAAACTAGAAACCTGTTGCGCACAAACGAGAGACGCCCGACCTTCGCCGCCGGGCGTCTCTTGCATTCTGATCTTGGAGCTATGGAGTTACGCCAGCCTCTACTCCGTGTAAAGCGCCTTCACCTGGCCCCACGTGGTGTCCTCGGTGGGCACGTCGCACACACAGGTCTGGTTCGCGTTGACGATGCCCTTGCCGCTCGTCCCGTAGGTGAGATTGAATAGGCAGTCGGGGATTTCGATCTTCCCGGACGGAAGATTCGGATCCGGGATCACGGGGAAATAGCAGCAATCCGTCACGCTCGTCACACTGTACAGGACCGACATGATGTGGAACGTACCCACTTTGCAGATACCGTACCCGACGGTGACGCCGGCTTCCGTGTTCCCGAGGTTGATAGCGAACACGGGCAGGTCAGCCAAACGGACGCCCGTCAGACAAGCCGGCTTGGGAGCGGCCCACTGAGACGCCGTCGCTCCTATGGCATTGACGTGTAGAAAGTAGTAAGTCGCTGTACCAGTATCCTGCAGGGTACAGCTCTGCCCGAGGTTGTCGGCAAAAATGCCGATGCTTCCGTTCTGGGCGAACGCCATCGCGGCGCCAAGCACCAGGACAAGCGTGAGTAACAGTGTCTTTCTCATACCATCTCCTTTGCGAAGTAGGTGACCGCAACGTGTACTGGTAGAATCCGGCAGCGTCGTGATGGCGCAGTTGCTCCCCGTGATTTCCGCGAAGATCCCCGCTCGCCCTGCTCGCCTCCTTAGAGCTTGAGAACACTCGCCGCGAACGATGCTTCTGGAAAAACCCTTCTGCCGTTTTCCAACCTCGCACCCGGCGTCGGCATCCCCAACCTCAGCGACTTGGAAGGCCACACGGGCCAGGTTCCAACGGAACCCCGCACTGCTGCTCTCCCCACTAGTTTTCTACGGTCTCCAACCCCTGTCAAGCTATTTTGTTGCGCGGATCGTTTCACGTACTCTATCAGCCACCTGGCCGTTTGGCATCCGCAGCGCCGGCCCGCGCCGAAAAAACCGGCCGGAACACACGAGCCGGGGCCGACATACCGCACCGGACAGAAAACCGCCTGGCCGGTTTCTGACACCTGGCCAGGCGGTTCGTGCATTTCCATCGTGGGTGGCAAGAATCCATACACGATTTGCAGGAGTCGGCGTCAAGCCGCTCGCGCTATTCGCCGTAAAGCGACTTGATCTGACCCCACGTGGTCTCCTCGATCGGGACGGTCGCGCACACAAGAGATTTCATCCCCACCGCGGGAACCAAATCATAGTTGGGAAAGTCCACCGCACCCAGGAAACCCGTGCCCGGGTGGGGCTCCACGACAACCGGCATGTCCGTGATGATCGTGCACCCGGCGCACATCCACATGAACACCACCTTCGCGACGAGCAACGCATTGTATCCGTTCTGGGGCGTTGGGAATCCCTCCGTTATCCCCGTCTCCGTGTTACCAATAGTCACTTCCGGCACGTCAAGATCGTATAAATGGTCCATCGACGGCGGGTAGTTGATCGAGTACTCGAACGCCATGAGGTATCGGTTGAAATTGCGGGCCACGACGAACAATGTGTCCATGACGCCGGCCCCAGGACAATCCTGGTCCATACGTGAAAAACCGTTGTCGAAGAACACACCAATGTTTGGTGTCTGGGCTTCCGCTGGCGCCGCGACTACCATCGCAAGCGCGACAAAAACGGTCACAACGAGCAATGCCTTCATGAGATCACCCCCGTGGTTACAGATGGCAACGGCCAGAGTGCTTGCAAGAGGTAGACCGAAGGGCACGCGTCAATTCTGGACGGCGTTCTTTCTCACGCTTCACGAGGTTCCGGTTCATAGGGAGGCCGAAGCACATAGATATAACGCCTCAAACAGCACATAAGGAATTTACATCAGATATATGGCCATAATTTCCTCATGGAGACCGAGAAGGCACGGTCCGAGCTGGACCGAGACAGCCGCCGGGCGGGCGGCGGATGGCGAAAGGATGTAGACGAGGCGCAAAATGCGAGCAAGATGGCGCGGGCAAAAAAATCCGCCGAGTGAAGCGGGCCCTTGAGAGTGGGAGACGGTTCTCCGCTTCACCCGGCGAAGCGATACCTCACGTGAAAGACCGGTTCGTTTCTCTACTCGTTGTAGAGCGACTTCACCTGGCCCCACGTGGTCTGCTCGGTCGGTATGGTGCACGCACAGAGCACGGCTGTCAGACCGACACTCGGAACCAGGTTGAACCCCGGGTAATCCACCGCACCAAGAAAACCTGTACCGGGATGCGGAATCACCCTGACCAGGTTGTTGAGATACGGATCCATACATGTCTCGCAGTTCCAAAGAACCACGACCTGGCACAGATCGACCGTGTTGAATCCGTTCTGTGGGAACGGGAACCCCATCGTAATACCCGTCGGTGTGTTACCGAGGGTAACCGGGGGCGTGGCCGCATCCGCCAACCAGGTGACCGCCGGTGGATACGAGACCATGAACTCGGCTCCGCTCAGGAACATGTTGAAGTTGACCGCGGCGATATACCACGTGTCGACAACCGGACCCGGACCCGGACAGTCCTTGGCCTCCTGGGAATGACCCGAATCGAAGTACACCGCGATGTACGGAGTTTGCGCGCTGACGGCCACCGCAGTCGCCATCAGAGCCGCAAAAACCAATGTTGCAATTCTCATCTTCAAACTCCTTGTTCGTTCGTTGCTTACCTACGACGCGTAACCACCACAGGAGTCCGCTGTTGACGCGACGCGACCTCCGCTGCGTTCGTTATTGGCACTTGTGCCCCGGAGGACCATAGTGGAACGCAAGCCTCGCGAGATCCTGAGAGTTGATCACAGTGCTGCAATCGAAGTCCGAGCATGTGTCGTACGTACCCGTCGGCGGGTAGTGGCTCGCAAAGATCGCAACGTCCTGAGAGTTCATCAGGAGATCGCCGTTCAGATCACAGCTGCGCACCTTGACGGCGAAGCAGTAGGTCGGCGTGGTACACGGCTGAGTGCCTGGTGTCTGGAGCACGATGCCCTGGACAACCGGCGAGAGACCGGTCACACAACCGCCCACGGCCAGAGTCGTCAAGCTCATCGTCGTCTTGCCTCTGTAAGTGAGGCTCGGTGAGTTGCTGGTCGCCGAGTCGGCGTTCGACGAAGCAGCACCCGCGCAGAGTGTCAGATCCTTCGCTGGATCGCAGTCGATGAGCCAGAAGTCGGCCCCGCCAATGTCCGCGACCGGCGCCCCGAGGAGGTCGTTGATCGTGAACTCGATCCAGAAACCGGCGCTGACGATCGTGCCCGTATCACCCTGGGGGCATGCGAAGTAACATGGCGTCCCGGTCAGGTGGGGGATTACCGGCGAACCGCAAGGATTGATGATCCCCGCGAACGCGACCCCTGCTACCAACAGCAGTGAGGCTGCAAAAAACACAACCTTGGACATTCGTTACACCTCCAAAAAGTTCGGAATGAACACGTGCGAATTGGGTGGCACTCCACCCAATGGAAAGAAGCCAGGGGATGAACACCTCCCTCCACCAGTGGTGGTGCAGCCTTACTCGACGCCGAGGATTGTATCACGAGGAGCCCGGCGTTGTCAACCCGTAAACTTCGCCCAATCCTTTCGAGACAGGCGTTTTGTGCCCCGTGCGAGCGGTAGCGGGGGACGGGTTCTCCGGGGAATCGAGGGGGGGCCGTGGTGGGCGAAACAGGGATTGAACCTGTGACCTCCTGCTTGTAAGGCAGGCGCTCTCCCGCTGAGCTATTCGCCCTTATGCAACCGATCGCAACTATAGAAAAGACAAAGGAATAAGGACGCAGTATCCAAGAACAAGAAGGATTGGAGAGATGGAAATGTCGCTCAACGCGAGCAGCACATAGCCAAGGACGATCGACACCATCCCTGCGACAAAGAATTTCCATTTGAATTCGAACGGCTTTGCCCTGTCCATTTTTTCTACTCCTCGCCCAGCGTTTCGTTGAACCTGCCGGTCCGAAACCCCTCGAGATCCAGAGTGACATACCGGAACCCGGCGTCTTTCACCCCGCGGATCACAGCGGGCCAGACACCCGGTTCAAAAAGGCGCGGGTGATCGTCCACGGGGATCTCTATACGGCCGACGTCGCCGTGGTGGCGCACTCGACAAATTCTAAACCCGTTGTCTTTCAACACTCGCTCGGCTCTTTCGATCTGCGCGAGTTTTTCCCGCGTCACTTCCTGGAGGTAAGGTATCCGGGACGCCAAACACGGAGACGCGGGTTTGTCCCACAACTCAAGACCGAGCGCCCTTGCCAAATCCCGGACCGAACGCTTGCCCAAACCCGCCTCGATGAGGGGAGCGACAACGCGTTTCTCTTTCGCCGCCACCATACCCGGTCTGTAGTCGTCCTCGTCGTCGGCGTTCGCGCCGTACGCGACACAACAGAATTTCCGCGACGCCGCCAGCTCCTGGAGCCTTGTGAACAGTTCCGTCTTGCAGTGATAACATCGGTCCGGATTGTTTTTTCTGTACGCGTCATTATCGATCTCGTCGGTGACGATCCGTTCGAACGGAATCCCGTGTGATCTCAAGAACGCGAACGCATCTTCCTCCTCCGACCTGGGGAGCGATGGCGTCGCCGCAACCACGGCGAGCATACGGTCGCCGTGGACCTCACGGGTCACGTACACGAGCAGTCCGGAATCGACGCCGCCCGAGAACGCGACGACCATCGAGTCGTACTTCCGGAGAACGGACCGCAGGTTCTCGAGGGCCGCTTTGCTCTCCCCCGCAAGCGCGTTCACTTCGATCATCAGCATTCTCTCCGCTTCAGGTCCGGCTCAGTTCGACGCCATCCTCGCTCTCCTGACGGCCTGGACCGCGGCTAGATGGTCCTTGAGGGTCAAGGAGAATATATGTCCGCCGTCGCCCTTTGCAACAAAATAAAGGGCGTTGCACGTCGTATCCGGGTACAGAGCCGCGACGATCGCGGCCTTCCCGGGAGCGCACATCGGCCCCGGAGGGAGTCCGGTGTGCACGTACGTGTTGTACGGCGAGTCCACTTCGAGATCCTTGTAGTAGAGCCGGCCCTTGTAACCACCCATCGCGTATGCGACGGTCGGATCCGCCTCGAGCTTCATGCCGGTTTTGAGCCGGTTGTGATAGACGGCGGACACGAGCGCCAGCTCTTCGGGCAGTCGGCCCTCTGCTTGAATGATCGACGCGAGCGTGAGCACTTCGTGGCGCGTCATCCCGATCTCCTCGGCGCGTCCGTTCATGCCCCCCGCGAAAATTTCCTCGAGCCTCGCTCTCATCATCCGCACAATCTCTTCAGGTGTCATACCCCACGGAATGAGATACGTATCCGGGAATAGATACCCTTCGAGGGACGGTCCTTTCACACCGAGTTCATCGAGAATCTCGCGTTTCGTCAATAGTCCGGCAAATACCGTCGAATCAACATCCGCCGCAGCGGCGAGCACTCCGGCCATCTGCGTGTGGGTCAAGCCCTCGGGTATTGTCACGGAAACCCTCAGCACATCCCCCAACACGAGTTTTCCCAGTATGTCTCTTGCCCTCTCGCCCCGGACGAGTTGGTACGTCCCCGCCTTTACCCGTCTGTCCCAGCCGCGAAGCCACGCGTAGACCTCCACGGCGCGCGGGTGTTCCACGAGATCGAGCGCGCCAAGCCGCGCTGCGACCGACGAGAAGGACTCCCCCGTCTTGACGGAGAACAACACGGGGACGTCGCGACCACTGCCGACGGCGGGTCGTGAATATACGGCCTGGAACAGAAAGGCGCCACCGGCTGCGGCAACCAGAACGAGAACGACGACCCACGTCAGACGACCCCGGGAATTCAATCGGATCTCCTTCGGTAATCCAGGTAACTCTGAAGAATGATGACGGCGGCGAGCTTGTCAATCGCTGTCTTTGGGGCCCGTTGCCCGCGGAGGACCCGCTTGGCCTCCTCGCTCGAAAAGCGCTCGTCCCACAACGTCACCCTCAGACCGAACCGCTCCCCGAGGAGCTTAGCCAGCTGCGATGCCCTCCGGGACGATTCTCCCGCGTGCCCCGCGAGTCCCACGGGGTGGCCCACAACGATCTCCTCGACTCCGTACCGCTCCACAAGACCCTTGACATGATCGACCAGGTCGATACCTTCTCTTGCGTCGAACGTCTCGAGCCCTTGCGCGGTAATCCCGAGCGGATCGCTCACCGCGAACCCGACGCGCCGTTCACCCGTATCGATTCCCAGTATACGCATAGAAGACCCCGCACGATCCGTGCCGATTCGACATCCCAGCGGCTGCGCGGAAGAGCCGCCGAGGAGGACTACTCTCTCTTCAACGCAACGAGAGTCAGGTCGTCGAGATTCGCCCCTTCCTTGGCGAACCGCTCCACCTCGGAGAGAATGCTCGAGCAGAGCTCGCTGGCACTCCGGAGCCCGTCCCGTTCGAGCACCTTTTTCAACCGGTCCGCGCCGAAATTCTCACCGTCCCCGGCGGCGGCGTCGGTGATCCCATCGGTGTAGAGCACGACCGTCCCCCCTTTTGGGATCTGGCAGGAGAACTCCTCGTAAGGGAAGCTCTCCACACAACCCGCTACGATCCCGCTTTCGCCGATTTGCCGGACACCCTCTTCGGAGACGAGAAACGGGAATTCGTGCCCCGCGTTGGCGTATCTCATCACGCCGTCTTCGAGGTTTACCACACCGTAGAAGAGCGTCGCGAATTCCTCGGACGATGTGCTTTCATAGAGGAGGGTGTTGATCCGGCTGACCATCACCGCAGGTGTTCTTCTAGCGTCCGCGTTCGAATTGACGGCCGCGCGCAGCGTGGCCATGAGCAGCGAGGCGGGGATCCCTTTCCCGGACACGTCGGCGACGACGACGACGAGAGCGTCGCCGTCGATGATGTCGAAGTCATAGTAGTCCCCTCCCACGTGCCGGCTCGGAATCGTCGATGCGCTGAGATCGTACCCGGGTATGCTCGGCGAGCACGGGGGCAGAAGCTGCGACTGGATCCGGCGCGCGATTTGGAGCTCTTCCTCGATGAGCTTTTTCTCGACGTTCTCGCGGAGGAGCCGGATGTTGTCGAGCGCCACACCGATCTGGTTCGAGATGAGGGAGAGCTGTGCGAGCTCTTCGGTGGTATATCTCAGCCCGTATGTCTTCTCGCCGAGCGAGACGAACCCTACGCACTTCCGTTCCCTGAAAATCGGAACGAGAACCTCGCCGCTTCCGATGAGCTCGGCCGCCGCCTCGCGCCGCTTTCTCGCGCGCTCCTTCTCGGAAGTTCCCGGGGTCTTCTCCCCTCCACCCTCATCCACGAAAAGCCGTCCCTTTTCGGCGGACTTGAAGAGATCCTGCTTCATCACCGGCTCGCCGATTTTCTCGAGGAGTTCCACGACCCGTCCGGTTCGCTCCGCCTCGCCGGCGAGCGTGAGAGTCACCGAAGAGGCGTCGAGGATCGCCTCGAACTCGGACCGGAGCAGATCCTCGAGCTCTTTCTCGCCGCCCGCGCTCGATATCTTGCCCGCAAGCTCCTTGAATCTCACCTGAAGATCGTCCCTCCCTCTGAGGAGGACCCGCTCGAGCAGCTCCTCGATCCGCAGGAGCGTCGGCTGGAACGCGATGATTGTAAGGATGATGAAGCCCGTTTCGAACGCGTCCTTGCTCACCATGCTGTACTGGCCGAAATAGTCGCTGACCGGCTTCACCACGAACAGATAGACCACGGCGAACATGACGGCGGCCCCGCCGTAGAGCAGGCTCTTCCGGGCGACGTATCTGATCCCGAGGAACTGCTGTTTTACAACGGCGTACGCCACGGACCCGCCCCCCGCCACGAGCGAGAAATTGACAAGGGCGAGGCTCACGTTTTCGGACCCGAGGCGCCCCGCGGTTTTCGCGAGCAGGTATCCCGCGATGCTGACCACCAGCCCGGCAAACACGGTTTTCAGCTGTCTGGCGA
>Ga0315274_10011808_pt1 | contig 12499 bp, 7 predicted proteins | sample YL17G02_20_MG_FD_203700 | JGI IMG/M metagenome (GOLD analysis project Ga0315274, IMG submission 203700) | Sediment microbial communities from Yellowstone Lake, YNP, Wyoming, USA - YL17G02_20 | ecosystem: Environmental > Aquatic > Freshwater > Lake > Sediment | place: USA: Wyoming | collected... | reverse complement strand
GCAACGCACGCCAGCCATGGCGGCGGGCCTCGCCAGTCACGTATGGACCCTTCAGGAATGGCTGACCTACCCGGCAAAACCTGGGTAGTCATTTGGGGATACCACCATCGATCTCAGGAAACGGCGCCGACCGATTGTATGGTCCATGAAACGTCTCTTCTGCCTGCCGCTCATGCCCTGTTGACCCGACGGCTTGTCCGAGGTAACGGACGAGTCACGATTCCGCAAGCGCTGATTCTTGCCCCAACGATTCCGGATCGTATAATGCTGTCATGGATTCGATGGGACAGCACCAGAACCCGGCCTCGCTTCCTGCACTGAACGAGCTTGCGCTCAAGGTCGTTCACGACAACTACCCATGTGCCGATTCGCTGAAGACCGCCTGGGGATTCTCCGCCGTTGTCGCCGGGCCCGAGAGGACGATCCTCTTCGACACTGGAAGCGATGGGACGTTGCTGCTGGCGAACATGGCGGCGCTGCAGATCGATCCGGCGGGCATTGATGTCGTGGTCCTTTCCCACACTCACGGCGATCACACCGGCGGGCTGACGGGTCTTCTGAAGGAGAACGGGCGTATCGAGGTCTATCTGCCCGGCTCGTTCCCCCCCAGGATCAAAGACGTTGTGCGGGGATATGGAGTGACCGTTGTGGAGATGACCGGGCCGCAGGAGATTTGCCCGAATGTGTACACGACAGGGGTCATGGGCCGACGCGTCAAGGAGCAGGCCCTGATCGTTCGCACGCAGCGAGGACTCGTCGTGCTCACTGGCTGTGCCCATCCCGGCGTCGCACGGATCGTGGAGGAGGTCAAACGACTGCACGGGGAGGACATTCTGCTCGTAGTGGGCGGCTTCCATCTCGAGTGGGCCACCGCAGGCAAGGTAAAGAGAATCATCACTGCTTTCAGAGGCCACGGCGTCCAATATGTCGCGCCAACCCATTGCTCGGGCGAGAGAGCGAGACAGTTGTTCCAGGAGCAATACGGCGGCTGCTACATCGATGCAGGTGTGGGCAAGACAATCTCCCTTGCCGACCTGCGGTGATGGTGCATCTTCACATAGACGCCCGCCCTGCAGTGCCGGAATACCCTGTCAAAGATCCGCCTGCCTGTGGCTGCAATCCCTCAGCTACGACCGGCCTCGGGGCCGCGTTTACATCTGTGGTTGTTTCTGTGGCTGCTCCTGCATCTTCTGCTGCTGCATCTGCATGAAGATCATCATGATTTCCATCACATGCTGCTTGGGCAGGGCCATCTCGATACTCAGGCTGCCGCCGGTCATATTCCCCGCAATGGCGATATTGCTTTGACTTTGTACCGGTGTCTGCGGGATCGGAATGGGCATGATCGCTGTGACCATCTGGAGCACGCGCAGGTAATTATACGTCCCGAAGAAGCTGGCTTTTTCCGCCCCCGGGATCAGTTGCATGGCCGCCTGGACCTCGCTGGCCACTGGTTGCGTGGCGCCGCCTTTCACCTGGTCGATTAGCTTGTGCACGAGTGTCCCAGGGTCTCCGGCGATTGCGTAAACCAGCAGATTGTTGACCACGGCCAGCCGGCCCTCGATTCCCTGGCCGAAGATGCCGGCGAGCATCTTGCTCTCCTGGGAGTTCGGATCGACCGGATGGATGCCGACCCTGAACGTGTCGATGGCCACATCCTTGTACGTCTCCGTCTTTCGCTTGAGCTCGAACGTGAGTTTCCAGCCCATCTCCTTGTAAAGGTCGGCGATCGGGCCGGACTCGAACATGGCGGGCATCTCTTCCAGTATCCGATAGAACGTCTGCGGGTCCTTCAGGCCCACGACGTATTGCGCCCTGAACGGCGGCTTGCTTTTCACTTCCGTCGAGAACGACATGGCTGCCGTTCCGCTGAGCGCATTGGTTGCATCCGCCGTCAGCTTCTTCAGCTTGCGGATGTCTTCGCTGGACGCGTCCTTGCCTGTGAACTGGGTGAACATATCGAGGTAGAAATTGTTGATCCTGGTCCAGCAGGCTGGGTCTACGGACATGAGGAGGTTCATGACCGCCCCGTTCTCCAGGTACTGCATGAACTTCTTGTCCGGTATCCCGGAACCCCCCTGAAGGGTCTTCGCCATCTCCGTATTGGGCATGGCGGCTGCCACGAATCCAAGGCGAATCGCACTGGCCGTCGGGTCGAGCGACAGGCTCACGAACTGCGTCTCCTGCATCAGCGAGTCCAGGAAACCCGCGTACGTGTCCATCATCGCGCCTGTCTGACCCGGCATGGGTTGGCCCTGTTTCTGCAGGTCCTGCATGCTCTTCTTCACCTCCTGGAGCTTGGCCTGGATCATCGGCCCGAACATCTTGGACACCGTCTGGATGTTCGCGTATGCCCACACCGGCGAGCCCTGGGCGCGTTTCAACTCCTCCGAGCTGAGTCTCTTGGCCAGCGAGGTCGCCCCCGGACCTGCGATCAGCTTCTTCGTCTCGATCAAGGCCTGTCGATTGCCCGCGGAGGTCACCAGGGCGTAGCCGGCCACGTTCACGGCCGCGAACATGGGCTGCTCTTTGGGGCCGATGGCGGAGATCCCCTGGGCGTCGGGCGGGGCCACATTGGGATTCCCTTCCGCGAATTGCTTGTAGTCGCTGACGGGGACCAGCACGGCGATCCGCGTTGGGTTCGGCGCATCGCCGCCGGGCAGCGGTCCGAACACGGCGAAGTCCCCGGACATGTTGATCCCTTTCGCCTCCGTACCGCCCAGAAGCTTGGCCAGTTGGGCGGGCACCAACATGGAGACGCCTATGGGAGACACGCCGGTCAGGAACTGATCGATCTTCGTCATCGCACCCGTGAGATTGCTGATGCGAACGCAGAACAGGGAATCGGCCGGGACGACCGTGATCGGATCCGGCCCGCCGCCGGCGCCGGCGACAGTTACACAGAACAGGAACATGGATGTCCACAACACAAGTGCCCGTTTCGCCTGACTCAGTCGTATCATTGTTCAACCTCCTGAAGTAGCCATTAATATCGCCTCTGTGTCCAATCACAGGGGCATCGTCAGTGTACAGGGAAAGGGCAACAATGGGAAGAATGAAATTGCAGATTGCCCATCACGGCCCGGACACGGCTATCGTTTGAACCGCCACATGTCGGCCGTCATGTCTTTGGCGGCCATCCACTCGACGTGCCAGTCGAGGTAGAGGCCGTTGCAGCCGTCCTTGTGGCGCGCCCTCGCCACTCGCCGGCCCGTCGTGATGTCCTGGCTCTCCGACATCGGCAGGTGGCCGGGATTCCAGACGTCAAGGCGGTAGACGTCCTGATCGGTCGCCGATCGGATGATGGCTCGCCAGGGGCCGTTCTCATTGTCCACGAGGTACAGCGTCTCCGCCCGACGGGTGCACGTCGTCAGCCGGGATGACGTGCGGATTTCCTGACCCGTCCTGTCGGTGCGATCCTTGAAATCCCAGCCATTGACGATGTAGCAGACGGTCTGGTCCTTGTCCGGGTAGCTCGGACACCGGTAGATCTCTACCGTGCGATAGTCATTGCCGACGGGCTTCTGGGCCAGAAAAGACATGAAGAGCATGTACCATGCGGTGGTTCCCGCGGAGCCTCGGGGAACGTGCAGGTCCCAATCTTCGGCGTACAGGTTCGCTCCGATCCCGACTTGTCGCAGATTGCTGCGGCAGATGACGTCCTTGCCCTGCTCGCGGGCCTTGTGCAGCACGGGCATGAGAATGCCCATGAGCAGAGCGATGATGGCGATGACCACGAGCAACTCGATAAGCGTGAATGCGCCCGTGCGGTTCGTCATGATACCCGGGTCTCCACGAGGTCTTTTCATCTGCCTGTCATTATATCCGTTCCGCCCTGAACGCCGAGGCGAAAACCGGCGGATTCGTGCTGCCTCGTGGCGTGCGGTCTCAGTCTATGATGATCTGCTTGAGCGAACGTTTGGGGACGTGGTGAACGCCGTCACGGTCCCGCCAGTATTTGATGTCGCTGCTGGGTCCGACCTCATCAATGACCACATGCTCTCGCGGCTTGCCCAGGGCGATGACGAGCAGGATCTCGTATCGCGACGGAATGGCCATCGCTTCGCGAAGCTCCTCGCGTTTGATCAGGCCGATCATGCATCCGGCGAGCCCCTTCTCGCGGGCGCCGAGAAGGATGCTTTGTGCGGCGATCCCGTGGTCGCAGCCGAAGCCTTTGCTGATCTGCGTGTCGCCGAGAATGATGATGTAGGCGGCCGGCCGCTCGCCGGGCGAGGGCCCCGCCCACTCCTTCAAATACGCGGCCCAGGCCAGATGCGGGAAAATACTGGCGTTCTCCTGAGGTTCGTGCGAAAGGATGTACTTCAGCGGCTGCAGATTCCCCGCTGAGGCGGAGAGCCTGGCCAGATCGACCAGCTCTTCAAGTGTCTGTCGGTCAACCACCGCTTCCTCGTGAAATCGGCGACAACTCCTGTTGCTCACAATAAGGTCTCGTAGCATGAACGTTCCCTCTCTGGTAATCAGGGTCATTGCACCGGTCGCATCTCAATTTCCATTCCCTGTCCCTCCGACAGACGCACGGGGTCTGTCAGCTCGATGTGGACTCGACCGTTCTGCACGGTGTGCCGGCTGTTGACGGGCCTATCCCCGATGCGGGCCGCCACATTCACAGACTTCCAGTCCTGAGGGATGGCAAATGCGATCGTCTTCAGACTTAGACGGCCCCAGCGCAGGTTGATCTGTTCCCGCTGCGATCCTTGGGCCTGAGTCTGAGCGAACGAGCCCCATCCTTCAGCGGCGGTGAACGCGGCTCGGAAATTGTCGGGCGCGATGCGTGGGGCAAAGCCCATGTGTCCCTTTGGGCCGTGATACTCGAAACCCGCCAGCGCGGTGTACACGCCCCAACTGGCCATCGCACGAGCGTAATGGTCGCCGCACTCGATCTCGTTGAAGGGGTTGTGCTTGGCGGGATGGTAGCGGTCCTCGACCCCGCGACAAATGGCCAGGGCCTCGGTGAGCATATTCTCCCAGACCATGTGGCCGGCCACCTGATATTCGATGCCCGTCCAGACCTCTTCACGGTATCGCACACCCTCGCGCAGATACTCGCTCTTGGGCCAGGTGCATGTGAACAGGCCGGCCTCGCCGGGCAGGGCGAACCACCGCTCCGGTGGGTGTGCATCATTGTGCGGCCCCACATCGGGGGCCCAGTCGTACTTCCAGACCGACTTCAAGGCCTGCGTCACGTTCGTCGGCGGATAGATGTATCCCAATCCGAGCTGATGGGCCCAGCCTTGTCCGAAGAGCTGGTCGGCCAGACACCCCTTGCCGTACTGGTCCTTCGGGTGCTTCGCCAGATCGACGATCTGGATGAAGTACTCGCCATCCCAGAGCCGTTCGACGCTGAGCTTGCTGCCGCTCTCGAAGATCTTGCGGCATCGCCGAGCGAATTCATTGTCGCCCGTCTCTTTGGCCATCTCCTCGCCGGCGCGAAGGGCGGCCAAGTACAGCGAGCCGACGAACGTATTCGGCCCCTCGAAATTGATGTCGTAGGTGTTGTGCTGGCTGTTCTCGATCAGGCCGTCGTCATTGCCGTCCTGTTTGATCGAGAATTCCAGGGCCTTCCTGATCCGGGGCCAGTTGCGTTGGAGAAACGAGTCGTCGGCGGAACACAGGTGCTCTCGATAGGCCTTGAGAACCGTGCCGCATTGTCCGTCGGACGCGTACGCGCGATTGCTCCGGAAGCCGACGAGCCCGCTGTTTTCGTCGAAGCCGGCACCGAAGTCCTGCATCTCGCGGGCGCTTCGCTCCAGCTCCGGGAACAGTCGGGCGGGTGCGTGGGCGTAGTTCCACACGTGCGTGCAGGTCCCTTCGCAGCAGCCGACGCCTTCCCAGGCCCAGAATCGGCCGCTCTGCCACCACTGGCAGGTCCCGGTGGCCATGTTGCTGACCGTCGAGTGCAGCCGGAACAGCAGCCAGCGGGGCAGGGTGCTGTCTTCGTAGAACGTCTGATGCCATTTCCTCGTGTCACCGGCGAGCCGATCATGATTATCGAGGACATAGTGAGCGACATCGGAAGCACTCTTGAAGCGAGCCGCATACTCGTGCCCCTGTGCAAAGTTCGGGAAGAACCACGCCAGGACGAAGGTGAACGTCCGGGACGCGCCGGGGCTCAGCTTGATCGCTTCTGTAGCCGTGGCGGTGCTTCGTCTTTCCGTGACCGGATACGTCACATCTTCTTCGGCGTGCAGCCACTTCGAGCAGTTGGCGGCCGACTTCAGGATTTCGCGGGTATGGGCCGGCGAGCCGGCTTTCTCCGCCAGAGCCAGCACAAGCGAGCCATAGTCCGGCAGCTTGTCGAAGGGGCCGAGGTCGCCTTGCTGCCGCTCATCGGCCAACTCGATCTGGTCGATGTTGATGTGTCCCCATCCGCCGGAGTTGCGGTCCACGATCTCGATGCGAGCGGTCTTTCCCTGCAGGTCCTCGACATTCCAGAAGGACCATTCGAGTTTTTCGTTCTCTTTGCCGACAGCGGTCCGCACGACCTTGCCGTCCACGAGCAGGTTGATGCAGGTCTCACCGGCGTGGCTGCCGCCGCCGATGAGGAAGTTGATATACTTGCGGGAGATTTCGAAAGCAGGGGAGGTGAGCGTGCCATGCGGGCCGTCGCCCCCGAGGAACGTGTTCACCAGTCCTTTGCCGAGAAAGCCGCTGACCGGCTGCTGGTTGGACAGGGTCCCGCGAGCAGGGCCTTTGCCGAAGGCCTCGCCAGTCGCTTTCCAGTCGCCGTAGCTGTCGCCTTCAAAATCGGCCAGAACGATCCTGGGCCGGGGCTTCTCGGCCTGTTCCTTTGGTGTTTCCTGGGCCGTGTGAACGATGAGCGTGCGGTTCTTCTCGTTCACGAATCGACTCTGCCGCTGGCCATGAATTGATTTGGCGGAGTCGAAGCACACGGCGTTCTCCAGCCAGCTCAGGACGCTCACCTGCTGAGCTTTGTCCGACGTGTTCTTGAGCGTGACGTGGAAGATCGTCGCCGGCAGGGCGGAGTCCTTTGCGTTGAGCGGGACGAACGGCGAGAACGCCTCCATCTCTGCTGCGATCGGAAAACCATCCGCCTTGTACCGGACCAGGCCGACCGGATACTCGCCGGCGAACTCGACAGTACCGAAGTCCTTATTCAGCGGGCGCACGAGTGTTTTGCCCTCGGATTCGACCGCTACGGCAAAGCCGGAATCGACGGGGGAGTCGGGCCGGTAGGTTCGATAGTTGTCCCGGCCGTAACCGCTGAAGATCGGCTTGTTGAAGATCTGCCAGAGCCCCAGCGTGCCGTCGCCACGAAGGTACAGTTGCCCCGTCGCGATGCCGCCGACCGGCATGCCGATGGTCTCCAACTCCTCGCCTTTGTACACGGCGCGCTCGCCCCTCTCGAACAGTCCGCGGAGAAAATCCTGCGACAGGTTCTTCTCTGCCGGCACGAGATGCTTGTCTTTCGACGCATCCTGCCCGATGGCTCCCGAACCGGCCCACAGCATCATCGCACATGCGAATACCGTCTGAATCATTCCCTGTTTTCCCATCGTCAGCTCCCCTTGAACGAGTCTCTATAAAATGGATCATTGCGGCTATCGATTGTTGTCTTTCGCGATGCCCAGCTTGATGGCGAGCAGGGTGGGCTCGACGATGTGCAGGTTGTTCAGCAGTGGCTCGGTGTACTTGATGTCGCCGTACTCGGCCTCGTTGAAATGGTGCTGCTTGCCGACGTGGTTGTTCCAGTCCACGCCTTCGGTCAGGAATCCGGTGTCCCGCTGGTGGTGCCGGGCGATGGCCCGCAGGATGGTCAGGCCGTCCCTCATGTACTGTTTGTTGCCGGTGTCCTGGTAAGCCTCGAAATAGGCCAGTGCCGCCTCCGCGTTCTCCCACATGTACGACGTGTCCCACGTCTTTTCCATGTAGAGCAGGCCTCTGGTCTGCACGCCGTTCCTGTCATCGGTCATCTTGAATTGATCGAGGCCCGCGAGACACTTGCCGTAGGCAAACGCCCGGATGCTCTCGTCGCTCCTGAGCTTGGCGACCTCTCGCAGCGTGCGAAACGCCACGGAATAAACGACGTTCTCGTGCTCATCATAGGTATCGTGATTGATGCTACCGAAAAATCCTCCACGATCCATGAAGACTTCTACCTTCTGCCGAATGCCCTCTCTGTAATCAGCGAGTCCCCGCTGCGTGAGAGCTGTGTTGAGTTGAACGATGAACAGGCCATCGCCGCTCTTCTCGAAGAGAATATCCGCGTCGCCATAGGCGTTTTGCGGGTAGTGCTCGCCGTCGGGTTTGCAGCGTCTTGGATACCAGCCGTTCGGCGTTGGCTTGACGTTCCTGTGAATCCAGTCGGCCGCCTTGATGGCGACGTCCTGGGTGGCGCTCTTTCGCGGCTCGTCGAGAACATCGCTGAACAGCAGAAGCTGGTAGGCGATCTTCGCCATGGAGCCGGGACAGAACCAGTTGCTCTTGTGCTGGTAATTCAGGCAGAACCGGTTCGTGGTGGTCTCGCGGTAGCCTGTGATGAATCCTGTCTCGTAATTGATGAATCCGTTCTCCAGCACGTGGTCGAGCAGCGACAGGGCCTTCTTCTCCAGGCCGGGATCCTTGTTGTGTCGGGCAAACCGGAACAGCTCGTACGCCCCCCCGACGGCGTTGGCCGCCCAGCCGGGACCTTCGAGGTTGCCGAAATCGTGCCAGCCCATGATGTTGCCATCCTTGTCCACGAAGCTGGACTTGGAGCACAGATGGCCGCTGTATTCGGTCATGGTACGTTCCACGGTGAATCGGACCGAATCCCTCATGGAGTGCACGATCGTGTAATCAGGATCTTCCGGGAGAAAAAAACCGGAAGCGGCCTCCTCCAGCATGAGGTAATCGAGCCCGAACATGTAGCCCTTGATGGCTTTCTCGTTGGCCCCGACGATCTTGACCCGCAGCACGTGCTGGCCCTTGGTCAGCTCGTGCTCGCCCATATCGAGAACTCCCGTGGCGACCACGCCGTTGTGGTAGAGGTCGATGGGCTGGCCGAGCTTCTTGCCGTCGAGGGACAGCTGCACAATTCCATAGTCGACGGCCTTGGTGAGTTGCATCTTGAGCCGATAGGTGCCTGCCTTCTCGACTGGGACAGCCAGATCGAGCGTATTGCCGGGCTTGGCGTCGATCCACCACAGGTGCGATTCGCCGCTCCAGTCGGCGCCTAAGCCCGACAAATCCTGCGGCGCGGGATTGCCACCCGTCTTGGCCAGGATCTTCAAGTCCTCGCCTTCGAGCGCCCCTTTGACCTTGGTCACCTGGATCTCGCCCCAGTAGCCTGTTCGCTGATCGACCGGCACGGGCTCGTAGGCGTCACTCTGCCCGGCGGCCTGGTACCAGTACACCGTCGCGGCATACAGCGTGGGCCTGCCGTTCGGGTAGTACTTCTCGATCGCCCCTTCGAAGGACTGCTGGAACGGGATGTTGTCGGTGATATGCCAGCGGTTGACGCTGATGTGGCCGCGATTGTTCATGCTGATCGTTTGATTGTGATAGGCGTTCTGGAAGAGCGTGGGGTTGCACCAGGCGTAGCCGAAGTAGTCCTCCGAGCCTGTGCCGATCGTCGAGGGGAACTTCTCGCCGTCGATGAAGAATTTCTCGTCGCCCTCGCCCCACCAACTGCCCCGCGGGTTCCACACGTGGAGCATGATGCCGCAGAACCGCCCCCGGCCCTGCGTCTTGAGCATCGTCCAGTCGATCTTCGCCCGCTCCGGGTCCTCCGGCAGGAAGGCGTCCCGGTGCCACTTCGCATGGAACCGTCCGAGCTGCTCGATAGGCCGCCGCAAAGGCGCGAACGTCCCACTCAGGTCCAGCGTTCGCACCTTGGTGCCCTCATTGATGAACTCGAACTTCGCCGAGGTGGCGAACGGCATGTACCAATTGCAGTAATAGCCCTCCTCGGTCACGCCCAGTGGGAAGGACCGGTAGAGGTTCGCGCCGGGAGCGGTGCCGAAGAAGTCGCCCAGCGGCGACCACACGGCGGGCTTGTCCTCATCGTCCCACGTGACCTGCAGCACAATGTCTCGCAGGGCTTGAATCTCATCCTCACGATTGTCGAACTTGCCGTTCACGGTGAACCCTGTGATGGCTCGCGGGCCATCCAGCGTCGTTTCGAACCGGTCTCCCGGTTCAATCGTCACGGTCGTTTCAGCATATTCTGCATCTGCCGGCAACCCGGCCAGGGCGGGGCCGCCCTTGTCAAGGACTTTGTTGGCTTCATCAAGGGCCGCGTTCTCCTCGGTGGACAGTTGGCGCTTGAATGCGGGCACCTCGGTGCCCTTGGGATATGTCATGTAGACGAACTGGAAGTAGGCGCCCCAGCCCTTGTCGGCGGTGATCTTGCATGACTTCTGGTAGGGGATAGGCGTGTAATTGTTCCAGCCCATGGCCACGGTGTGGACGAGGGCGGAACGGGTGAAGGGCTCGCTCGTGCGGTCGAAGTAGCTCTTGAACGGCAGGTCTATCGTCGGCTCCTTGGCGCCGTCGAGGTAGATGCGGACGTGGCCCTGCTCGGGCTTGGCCGACCAGATTCGCCAGATGCACCCCGGCCCTTCCATCTCCGCGAAGACGAACTGGTCGCCTTCCTTGCGAATGAAGCCGTCGCCGTCGCCATTGGCGTCCCAGCCGATGTACTTGCCGGAGGCCTCGTCGTATCGGCTTCTGCGGTCATAGCTGGACCACTGGGCGCACGTCTCGCCCGGTGCGGGCAGGGTTGCCAGACGCTCCAGGTCCGTCAGCCGGTGAATCAGGTCGATGTAGGTCAGCTTCTCCGCCGCCGTCCCCGCAGCGGCGCAGAACAGGGGCAGCGCGAGGCAGCAGGCGACAAGAGCATGGATTGACGATCCGGCGGAAATTCGTGCAACAGTCTTCATCTTCAGTCTCCCTTTGAAAAACGACAAGCGACAAGATACAAGTGACAGGTCGATTGTTCCCTTATCACTTGTCCCTTATCGCTTGTCAACTGCAAACCGCCGATGGGGCACTACACGCTTGCTCGCGTCACTGAGCGGGATACTTCACGGAGCAGCCGTAGGACTGGGTCTTCGGGATGCTCACGGGCTGGCCCAGCGTCAGCTCGGAGAGCGCCTTGTCCACGTAGTTGACTGTGTCGCCGCCGTCGATCGTTTTGCCGTTCGGGGCGTTGTCGATCGCGCCGTCGTAAACGACGAAGCCATCCTTGCTGATGATGAACATGTGAGGCGTCGTGATCGCGCCGTACAGCCGTCCTACCTTGCCCGACCTGTCGTCGAGGATCGGGTACGGCAGCTTGTGCTGCTTGGCGAACTCGCGGTTCGCCTCGGGCGTGGTCTGGCTCGTGCTGTTGATGGCAAGCCAGACGACGTTCTTGTCCTTGTACTTCCTGGCCAGGCCGGTCATCGTGCCGGCCTTGTCGTAGTGGTACTGCACGAGGGGACAATCCGTGTTGAGCCATTCGAGGACGACGATGCTGTCGCTGTAATTGGCAAGCTTGATGGTCCTGCCTTCGAAGCTCGTGAGCTCAAAATCCGGAGCGGTTCGGCCCTGCGGCTTCGGTCCTTGGACGTTGCCGGCTCGCTCCTTGACAGCCTTCTGCACTTCCTGTTGTTGCTGCTCCAATTGCCGCATCTTCAGTTCGAACTTCTGCTGCTGGCGGCTGATGAGTCTGTCAATCTCTGCGGCGGTCTCCGTGGCCTTTTCCTTGACCGCCGTCGCGTGGAGGGTGCGCAGGTCTGCGATCAGGTCCTGGTGAGCGGCCCGCAAATCCTCCATCTGCTTTTGCAGTCTCTGGGTGAGCTGTCCCTGCTCGGCTCCTCGACGCTCGATAACGGGTCTGGGCGCGCGTTCCCGCCTGGCCGGTTTCGTCTTGTCGGTCTGCTGCCCAAGCGCCGTCGAAGCCAGTGCGGCAACCAATAGCAGGGGGATACAAATCCTTTTCATAATGCGTACTCCTAAACGTGACATTCATATTGTCTTTGTCTGACGCATCGCGCGTACTGTGTCGCGCACGGCGAGCCGTGCTCTATCTACTGTACCATGTTGGCGCGGAAGTGCAACTGGACTGTTACCGCGAGGACAGAGCGGCTTTCACTTCGCGGAGGAACGCAGTGATCTCCGTCACAGCTCTTTGGGGGGCGTCGAGCGAGCTTTCGATCATCGCCACGAGCCTGGAGCCGATAATGACGCCATCGGCCCCGGCATCGGCAATGGTCCTCGCGTGCTCGGGCGAGCTGACGCCGAACCCGACGCAGACCGGCACGCTGGTCACGCCCTTCAGCTTTGTGATGAGCTTGTCCACGGTGTCGGAGAGGGTCGCCCGGCTGCCCGTGACGCCGAGCAGGGAGACCGTATAGATGAAGCCGGTGGTCTTGGAGGCGATCCGTTTCATCCGGTCGGGCTCCGTGTTCGGCGTGACCATAAAGACCGTGTCAAGCCCGGCGGACCTGGCCGGGGCGATGATCTCGTCCGCGTCATCGATGCTCAGGTCGGCCAC
>Ga0315274_10011806_pt1 | contig 12499 bp, 8 predicted proteins | sample YL17G02_20_MG_FD_203700 | JGI IMG/M metagenome (GOLD analysis project Ga0315274, IMG submission 203700) | Sediment microbial communities from Yellowstone Lake, YNP, Wyoming, USA - YL17G02_20 | ecosystem: Environmental > Aquatic > Freshwater > Lake > Sediment | place: USA: Wyoming | collected... | reverse complement strand
TATTCTCTTATGTTATTGCTTCCTACCGTTTTACAGTTGTGTTTGACCGCTATCAATGATTTTAAGGTGACCTCGGTCATAAAAACATTAGAACCCATAAAGGATTACGATTTTTCGAGTAATGGATTATTGAAAGGAGTATCTGGCAAGGCGGGCGTGGAGAGAATAGTAGGTGAGTTGAATTCCTTATTGAAAACAGCCAGAAAAACTGACCAGGCACCGAAAATAAAACTTTAGCTATGTTTCACAATATTGTTGCAAATTTTAGAAGCCTAAGTGGTATATGCGAGGGCTTTGTCAAGGATGCCATCAGGATGAATCCGATGCTCCCGCCGAATCTTATCACGAAACGATTTCAAGACTTTTATTCCAGAGATTTAAGAAATAGCTTTTATAAAGAGGTCAATCTTTATCTAGATAAGGCAATTTACCAATATATATTCAGCAGGGTACTGTTGAAAAATGGTAATTTCTCGTGGGGTGCTGTAACACAATACTATGCAACCTTTTTTTCAATTTCGGGGTTGATAAGGCTCTTCGAAAATGGGTTTTCTAAAATCGGAAATGTAAGCGTGGAAGTGGAATCACAGGCGAATTCATATAGAATCAGAACAATAGGTGCTGAAGGGCTGCATAGAGTTGTTTGGCATAAATATTATGTTTTGTTCAAAGGATTCGATTATAAACCACATATTTTTTATGTAGTTTATTCCCCGTATGAAAATAACAATTACTATTTCGAGTCTGACAGGAGGAATGATCTGAACTATGACCCAAGCTCAGGGTATCATGAAATCTATCAGACTGCAAGCACAATTCACAAGTTGATAAAGGAAAGAACTGCTGATAATTATTCAAAGAATGCTTTCTCACGGGTAAACGAGTGGGTAGATTTGGATACTATTGTCCAAAATAGGATAAGATTGTTGGCTAATATTATTTCAGAAATAGACAAGTTGAGTGACTTTCCTTTATTCTGCCGTGATCGACATTCCATTAGGAAACTAATTGTCCAGAAATATGAAAAAGACAGAAAAATCAAAGACCGTATCGTTGCATGGTTGGAGGGGGAATGAAAGTGAAAGTACTTCTCATGGAGCCCTCTTACAAGAACAAATATCCACCGCTTGGGTTGATGAAGCTCTCTGCTTTCCATAAACAGCGCGGCGATGAAGTTTTCTTTGTTAAAGGGTTGGACAAGAAGGTGCGAGGACAGTTGTGGGATAGGATATATATAACCACCATGTTCAGTTTTCACTGGGCTGAAACCGTCAAGACAATAAAATATTATGAGTTCAGCGTCAGAGACCCACAGAACTTTTTTATTGGGGGTCCCATGGCGACGCTCATGGCAGATGAAATTCAAAGGGAGACAGGTTTTGATCCGGTGAAGGGATTACTGAATGAGAAGGGCAAACTTGGATTGGCAGGCGATCATGAAGTTGATAGCATGATCCCGGATTACAGCATTCTGGATGAAATCGATTATAAATATCCTACCTCTAATGCTTATTTTACGTACATGACAAGGGGCTGTGTGAGAAAATGTCCATTCTGCGCGGTACCCACGATCGAACCTTTTTTTGTTGAATATATCCCCTTAATGAAGCAGATTCAAATGATTAATGAGAAATACGGAGAAAAGAAGGATCTACTTCTTCTCGATAACAATGTCCTCGCCTCTCCCAAATTAGATCAAATTATTGATGAAATAAAGGAGGCCGGTTTCCATAAGGGCGCAAAATGGAATAACAGCTTAAGACATGTCGATTTCAATCAGGGAATAGATCTTCGGCTGTTAACTAAAGCAAAGATGAAACGATTGGCTGAGTTGCCGATATATCCACTGAGAATCGCTTTTGATCATATCGCCTTGAAGGACAAGTACATTGAAAAGATAGAGTGGGCTGCTGAACATGACTTCAAGCGCCTTTCAAATTACATTCTTTATAACTATAAGGATACCCCGGAGGAATTCTATGATAGATTAAGAATCAATGTCGAGCTAAATGAGAGATTGGGAACACAGATTTATTCATTTCCCATGAAATATATCCCCGTGACGAACAAAGATAGGAATTTCGTGGGCAAGCGCTGGACTCCCAAATATCTGAGAAGTATACAATGTATTCTTCAAGCCACCCACGGCGTGGTAAGTCCCAGAAAGGAGTTTTTTGAGGCTGCGTTCGGCAGAAGCATCAAGGAATTCAAGAAATTGTTAATTATGCCTGCTGATTACATTATCTACAGAGAAGATCACAAAAATAATGGTACCGCAAAATGGAACGATTTGCTAAGCTCGTTGGGACCTAATCAAAAAAAAGACTTTATGAAAATCGTTAATGAAAACCGATTTGAAATTGGTATATCTTCAAAGTACCCGAAAGTAAACGGTCTTCTATCTCATTATAAAAAGAGTAGGTCGAAGACCTCCCAGGGGAACCTATTTGATTTTGATCATTCTTCTCATTAATAATGAAAAAACTTGGGGACAATATATAACGTAGGTTCTAAAACAACTTGCAGGAGGCTGCCCGGTTATTGGGGGCGTTCTCAGGGCAGGCTTGCGATATTGTGATTTAAGGAACCGCTTCTTACAACTCCCTCATTCTCTCCGCTAAATCCAATTCCGTTTTGAACCTCATCTGTAACGGCTTCGTTGCTGAATTTAATAGTCAGTCCATAATTGGGTGGACATTAGAGACTAAATTCCAACTTCCCTCCATTCTATAGGTAATTCTTCCACCAATCCAATTTAGAGAGGTTATCTATCCTTCCTTTTTCATTCCTTAAGCCCCACTCGATTGCATTGCCGCCTATTTTCTTCTCCTTTTCAGAAGTTAATGAATACTATAGTCTGTAGATTTTTAGTCTACAATGGCAGAACATATGTTTTGTTTTCACCTCTTTCCGGTCCCTGATGACCGCAAGAGTTCATCCACAAGATTCGAGACCATGTGATTACAAATGCGCGAAGAACCATGCTTGTTGCTGGAGATTCCTTCAGACCGGCCAAGAAGACAATATCAGAAAACAACATCATGATTGCTACCAACCAATCGATGAGATTGTAAAAAGGCACTTTTTTAAAAAAGTAAGGGAGGAATTCGAAAAAGAAAAAGACTCGTTATCTACTGGCAGTTGAAGGTGGGGTAGAACCATCCGTTCAAGGACCTTATCAGACAGAAGATGAGCGGGATCATGCGGCAAAGCAGATTCGTCGAAGGCAAGAAGAGGATGACGGTTTGTTCTGGGCTAATATTGATGATGCAGCAGTACTAACCGTTGGTGCTTATGCAGCAGGGTTTTTCTGGGAAGACTGACCCGGGAAAAGCCTGATGCCTAATCCCACAAAATGCGGGAAAGGCTGGTGTCTGAATTGCAGTGGACGAGGTAAACAAGGCTGAAGCGCCTCATTTTGGACCTCTTTTCCGGAAGAGGGGGAGGATTGGAGTTCGGTGGCTGAACGAGTCTCGAACAGGCATTTAGCGGATGATCTTGCCAGCCCAAAGATCTTCAAGAAATACTTTCCAGGGAAGGATTTCAATCTTGTTTTCAAATAGTCGCGGTTTAGGATCGCAGGTTACCAGAATTCGACGGCGGGTCTTGTATTCATCACCAAAAGCAATAAGTCCCCGGAAATGATGCGGTTGGGCAGATGCTGTTCCTTTGAGTTCAAGAGCAATCTCGTGATCCCCGAGAATAAAATCCACCTCTATTTGGGATGCAGTTCGCCAGTAGGAAATCGGATAGCGCAGTCCCGAGTAACTGGCATGGGCGGATAGCTCCATAAAAAGGAAATGCTCAAAAGCTCTTCCGAAAAGTTCGGAACCTCGCTCGACTCGCCCACGGCGGGTAAGGAAACCGACCACACCAACATCAAAGAAATAGAAACGGGGGGCAAGAATCACACGGCGTTTAGGACGTTTCTGAAATGCCGGGACGAATCTACCGATGAGGGTGTCTTCTAAAATCTGATAGTAAGATTTAACCGTAGGGGAACTGACGGCACATTCCCGCGCGATATTGCTAAACTGTATAATATCTCCATTGCCCAAAGCAGCGATCTCCAAGAAACGACTGAAGCCGGGGATGTTCCGCGTAACCGCCTCCGCGGTGATTTCCTCTTTCAAATAATCCCCCACATAAGCTTCGAGTCGCTTTCGTGAAATGGGGCTGCCATAGTGTGTCGGTAAGAGTCCATCATTCAGGGCCGTTTCCAGGGAAAAATCAGGGACTTCCGGGAAAACGAGAGGGTAAAGTTCATAACGAACCGCCCTTCCCCCAAGAAGATTACCATGTCCTCGTTTTAATTTTCGGGCGCTTGACCCACAGAGAATAAATCTGAGCCTCTTGTTCTCAATTAACCAGTGGATCTCATCCAGAAGATCGGGGACCTTTTGAACTTCGTCCACAATGATTGGCTGATTCTTCAATTCACCACGTTTCTGAAGAGCCAAACACTCCTCACGAATGATGGATGGTTGATGTACCAAACGCCGATATTCTTCGGAAAGGAGAAGGTCATATCGCCTTGCAGAGGGAAACCTCTCGCGGAGCAAAGTACTCTTTCCTGTTTGGCGGGGTCCCCACAAAAAGAAGCTCGTTTCGGGAGGAAGGGAAAAATCTATTATTCTTTTATACATGATATTTTAAATATCAGGTTTTATTTATCATGTCAACAAAAATCCGCTTTTTCCATACCCCCGAAGGTGTACAGCCGGGACGGAAAGAAGGGACGTAAGGGAAAATGCAACTTAACGGATGAAATAAGTCAAGATCTCTGGGCTTGCAATGTTGCAATTTAAGGAACGGCTTCTCATAACTTCCTCATTCTCTCCGCTAAATCCAAGTTTTTTTGTGCCATTATCTCTAACCGCTTCGCTACTGAACTTGATGTCGTAACATTACGCTCTGTCCGTTTGCTTAGTTCCACAAGTGATAAGATTTGGGGAAATCCTTAAGTATTTTGGATGAGATATCCGTCACAGATAGGATGAAGCATATTTCCTTTGTGCTCAGAGAGATGTTAAAATTAAGTAGTCGTCAATTAAGTCCAAGCAAGAGGGAGCCATAGGATAAGGTGCAAACATGTATGAACAGGGAGTGATCAGACCGCCGAGTGAGGCATCGAGCCTTCTCATCCGTGTCACGCGCAACTGCCCTTGGAACCAGTGTCTTTTTTGCCCTGCTTATAAAGGCGTGAAATTCTCGAAAAGGACTGTGGAAGAAGTAAAGAAGGATATTGACAGCATGAGCGATGAGCTCGGTGGATACTCGGGCGTCAGAACAGCTTTTCTGCAGGATGCGGATAGTCTGATCCTACCCGCAAATGACCTCGTAACCATTCTGAATTACCTTAAGGAGAAATTCCCGAAGATCGACAGAATCACGACTTACGCGCGTGCGCGCACGTTGAGTCATAAGAGTGTCGATGACCTCAAACGCCTCAAGCAGGCGGGGCTGACGAGGATTCATACAGGCATGGAGAGCGGATCCGAAAGGGTATTACAAATGATCAAGAAGGGGATGACACCCAAGGAAGTGGTGACCGGGGGCACGAACGTGATGGAAGCGGGGATCGAGCTTTCCGAGTATATTATGCCTGGGGTCGCAGGCCAGGCCCTAAGTGAAGAACATGCGATAAAGACAGCAGAGCTGCTTAACCTCATCCGCCCTCATTTTATAAGGGTGAGAACCTTTGCCATGCATCCCCAGTCGCCTATGCAGAAGATGGTTATGGAAGGGACGTTCGTGCCTCTGACGGACGACGAAATCGTTTTTGAATTACGCCTTCTCGTTAATCACCTCGACAGCATGCATAGCTATTTCTCGTGTAACGATTTCAGTCTGAACCTCCTCATGCAAGTGGATGGCTTCTTAGATGAGAAGAGAGAGTCTATGTTGAAAGAACTCGATGCCTATCTGTCCATGACAAAGAGACAGAGACAGGTCTATACCTTACTCCACTATGCCGGTTACAATCGCTATCCGTTAAGTGTTGTCAACGATCGGAATGTCCTGGATCAGGTCGTTCCGGAGATAGAAAGATTGGAGAAGAGCGGTGGAGAACACGGGTTCGACGAGTATGTACGGATGCTCAAGACCTACCAACTCCCCCAGCCTCAGACCGATAATTGGTGTTAGTGATACGGGTATCGGTTGAGTTGTTCAGGAAGCTTGGAGTTAGGCTTGCAATACTGCAATTTGGGAAACGGCTTCTAATAACTTCCTCATTCTCTCCGCTAAATCCAGGTCTTCTTTGGACCTTATTTGGGAAGAGCCTGATGCCTAATCCCGCAAAACGCAGGAAAGTCCAGTGTCTGAATTGCAGTGGACGAGGTAAACAGAGCTGAACTCGTTCAGATACATGTGAGAATTTTAAGGTGGTGGTTTAGGATTCTCAAGGCAAAATATATCCTGCGACCAAACCTTTGGAGAGATTATTTTGAATCAAAGTAATGGTCTGCTCTTTCGGTCAACTCGTTGAGGCGCTTCTCTAAAAAAATTCTCCTTTCCTCAAGATGAGCACGATCCCCCTTAGGATCAACCACAATGGGTTCCCCCCAAATGAAGACTCCCTTTGAAAAAGGACAGGGAAGGAGGAAGTGGTCCCAAGTTTTAAAAATTTTTCTTCTTGAGGCACTGAAACTCAATGGGATAACCGGTCTTCCTAACCGTTTGGCCATCTCAATGACACCAATTTGGACACGATAACGAGGGCCTCTCGGTCCGTCTGGAGCAAGGGCGATATCAGATCCATTCTGATGAGCCTTGACCATCTGCTTAAAGCCAGAGAAACCTTTTCGAGTGGTTGAACCCAAGATCGCATGGAAACCAAACCGTGTGAGGGCTTTCCCCACCACCTGACCATCTCGATGGGGAGAGACGAGGAAACTTAATTTCTTGCCTTTATAAATGAGGGGCATCATTAAAAGCCTTCCATGCCAGAAGACGCAGAGAGCAGGGATTCCTCTTTCCCAAAAAGATTTTGGGATTTCTGGGTTGATCTCTTCAATTTGCATGGTTCGGCCCAAGAACTTGATGGTCCAGTATGCGAACCATGGACCCCACCAACTCACCAATTTCTTCTTTATCGTTTTGAAGAACATACCGCACTGAAGGGTTCAAGGATTCAAGGGTTCATGGGTTCAAGCGGGAAATTGATATGCTCTCTGCCAACTTTTTAATTTGTTTTTCTTTTTTAAGTATTTCACTTGACCCCTGGAATCCTCGGACCCTTGGACCCTTAATCTTTTAGTAGACTTTTTTCGCTTTGGTTTCCCTCCAAACTCTCATTCCATCATCTTTGAACTGAAGATCGTAGAGTCGCCGATATTCACCATGAAGACCCATCAATTCTTCATGGGTCCCTTCTTCCACAATTCGACCATTGGAGAGAACAATGATCCGGTGGGCATTTCGGATGGTAGAAAGCCGATGAGCAATGACGAAGACCGTTCGGTCTTTCATCAAATACTCCAGGGCATGTTGAACCTCTGTTTCAGAATCTGAATCGAGGGAGGAGGTGGCTTCGTCCAATATCAGAATGGGGGCATTTTTTAAAAGGGCTCTGGCGATGGAGAGCCGTTGGCGTTCCCCACCCGAAAGTTTGACTCCCTGCTCACCGATCGCGGTTTCGTACGCTTGGGGAAGCCTCTGGATGAAATCGTGGGCATTGGCTGCCTTTGCGGCTTTGATGATCTCTTCTTCAGAGCATTTGATATTGCCATAGGCGATGTTATTTCGAATGGTATCATTAAAGAGGATGGTCTGCTGGGTGACTAAACCGATCTGATCCCTTAAGGATTTAAGAGTGACCTTCCGAATATCGCGACCGTCAATGAGAATTTGACCTTCCGTTACATCGTAGAATCTGGGCAAAAGGTTCACCAGAGAGGTCTTGCCCGCCCCACTCATACCTACCAAAGCAATCACTTCTCCCACTTTCACATGAAGGGAGATATCTTTGAGCACGACCTCCTCATCATATTTGAAGATCATCCTTTGAAAATCAACCCCCTTGGAGATGGGTGAAAGTGGAATCGCTCCCTCTTCCTCCTTGATTTCCGTAGCGGTATCGAGGAGTTCAAAAACTCGTGTTGCCGCTGCCAACCCTTCCTGAATCTCGAGGTTGACCTTACTCAATTCACGAATGGGAGCATAGAGCATGAAAAGAGCTGCCAGGAATGAGCTGAAGCCCCCGAAGGTCATCTCTCCACGGACCACACTATAGCCACCCACCCAGATGATGATAGCCCCTGCGATTCCTCCTAATAATTCCATCAAGGGATGGGAGATCGCTCGGATTCTTATCCGTTTGACGAAGGTTTTGAATAACCGATCATTCTCTTCGGCGAAGCGTCGTTTCTCATATTCTTCCATATTGAATGCCTTGACAATCCGATTCCCCGTGATGGTCTCATGGAGGAAGGTTGTGATGGAACCCATTCGCTGTTGCCCCCTCCGACTAAATTTCCGCATCCTCTTCCCAAATTCCTTAATCGGAATGATGGCGAAAGGAAGGATGATGAAGGCAATGATGGCGAGTTTCCAATTTCGGTGTAAGGCGACACCGATCAAAAAGATGATGGTAAAAGCATCTTTGAGAAGACCCGTGATGGCATTGGAGACTGCTCCCTGAATCAGGGTAACATCATTGGTAATCCGTGAGATGAGGATACCGGTGGGTGTTTTAGTGAAAAAAGAGAGGGAAAGGTCTTGGAGGTGATTGTAGAGTTTCTCCCTGATATCCGCTATAATCCTCAGACCCACAAAGTTCATCAGGTAGGACTGGCCGTAATTGAAGATACCTTTTAGTAAAAAGAGGAGAACAATAATGATGGGGAGCAAGCGGAGCATCCCCATATCCTGATTGAGGAACAGATTTCCAAGATGAAGTTGTATAATGATATTTTTAAGGAATGGTGGAATCCCCTCCTTCTTGAGAAAGACGCCGTCGATGACGGGTTTAAAAAGGAATGCCTGGGCTGCTGTCAAGAGGGAGACAAAAAACATACAGATCATGGCCAGGGCTAATTTGTCCCAATAGGGCTTAATCAGATCGAGAAGTCGGCGATAAAGAGACATCTACATTACCCAATAATCAAGCACCCAATGTTTACTAGTTATTAAGGGAACCTCTAATAATTATCAATTTGTCACTCCCGCGCAGGCGGGAGTCCAGTGATGTCAAGGGTTTCTGGATTCCTGTTTTCACAGGAATGACATTTTTAGAGGCACCCTTAAGTCAATGGGTAATTAAGTCATTCAATGACTAATGACTAATTGACCTAATGACACAGTAACTTTGAGCATTGGTGCTTGCCCTGCACCATATTAGGTACAGGGCTTGAAATTTGGAATTCCATGACTATTCACAATCGTCTTTACCCCGTTAGAAATAATGCTCCGCTGCTCTGCAGCGGGGTTACATTTTAGAACAATTCCGACGGGGTTTAACCCGCTGCGCCAGCGCTTGCGCGGCGAGTGCCCCGCTGGAATTTCTAACGGGGTTTACTTAGAGTATCATACTTACAACTCATGTAGCAACGACATGACGATATGAGCGGCCCGCTGGGCTGCTCCAGGTTCTCCTAAACTCTGACGCACCCCTGTCATCGCTTCGGTCATCCTTCGGCATAGAGTGGGATCCCTTAAAATCCGTAGGGCTTCTTCGGCGACCCTTTGCGGATTGACCTCATGCTGAATCAGTTCGGGTGCGATCTCTTTTCCTGCCACCAAATTGACCAGACCGATATGGTCCACTTGAATCAGTGCCCTTCCTATCCAATAAGAGAAGAAGGAGACTTTATAAACGATGACCATTGGCTTTCCGAGGATAGCCGCCTCCAATGTCGCCGTTCCTGACGCCGTGATCAGAAGCTCAGAGATGTTCATCACATCGTAGGTCCAACCTTCAACCACTTTCACAGGTACGGAAATATTTCTCATCCAGGGAGATAGAGTTTCCCGAGGGATTCCCGGAGCGAGAGGGATGATAAACTGAAGATCGGATGTTTCCTTTTGAAGGAGTTGGGCCGAGGCAAGAAGCGGGGGGAGAAGTCTTTTTATCTCATGCATTCGACTTCCAGGGAGCAAGGCAATGGTCCTCTGTTTGGGATCAAGACCGAATCGTTGGAAAGCAATTTCTTTGGAGAGGGTCGGCTTCACGATATCGAGTAGGGGATGGCCAACCCACTCCACATCGACGTCTGCCACTTCATAGAGAGGAACCTCAAAAGGGAAGAGAACAACCATTTTCTTTACCCATTGAGCGATCAACTTAACCCTTTTAGGCCTCCAGGCCCAGATTTGGGGGCTGATATAATAGAGAATTGGAATACCCTTTCGATGGGCAATTTTGGCCAATCGAAGATTGAAGTCAGGGAAGTCGATCAGGATAACGAGATCGGGTTTCTCTCGATCGAGGGATTGCTTCAATCCTCGAAGGGCTTTCATGATCGATCTTATTTTGGGAAGGACTTCCGTAATCCCAACGACAGCAAGGGATTGGGAGTGGTAGAGGAGTTTCATCCCCCTCCTTCCCAACTGCTCCCCACCGACCCCAAAAAACTGGACTTCAGGATCGATGCAGCGGATGGCTTCCATCAGATAGGCGCCATGGAGGTCTCCTGAAGCTTCTCCAGCGACCATCAAAATTTTCTTTGGTCTCATCCGTCCGATCGTCCTTTTGCCCCGTTAGAAAGCCCCAGCATTCCTGCCTGTCGGCAGACAGGTATGCTGGGGATGGTATAAATAGAAAACATTAACTCCTTATTCCTGCCTGCCGGTAGGCAGGGAAGATGGGGTCAAACCCTGCCATTTCTAACGGGGTTTGCTTCTCTGAGTCTGCCTTCGTCAATCTTTTGGATGATCTGGAGTGCCACTTCTAAGGCTCGCTTTCCATCCCATCCAGAGACACGGGCCGGCTTCCGATCCCTTACGCTCTGTAGGAAAGAATGAATCTCAGCCTCCAAAGAGTCGACCTTTATGACAGGAATCTCTTCGGTCACGATCTCGGAAATCTTCTTTTTCCTTGGATGATCAGCCCTCTTAGCGAAAGAAACCTTTTGAGTGAGATAATCAATGGAGAGGGTGCCATTCGGCAGAAAGATTCGAGTTCTCCGGGTCTTTTCCTTGGAGACTCGGCTTGCCGTCAAATTTGCTTTACATCCATTTTCGAATTCAATCCAGGCATTGGCAATATCCGAGTGAGGAGTGAGGATTGGAATGCCCACAGCATGGATCTCTCTCACCTTTGAGTTTACTAAGCTCAAAAGAATATCGATATCATGAATCATTACATCGAGAACGACATTCACATCGGTTCCCCTTCCTGGAAAGGGGCTCAATCGATGGGATTCGATATAGAGAGGTGATTGGATAATTTCCTCCGATGCAGAGAGGGCGCCATTAAAACGTTCTAAGTGGCCCACCTGGAAGATCAGCCCCTTTGATTCTGCCAACTGGATCAGTTCATCAGCCTCCCCAAGGGTTTGGGAAATGGGTTTTTCTAAAAGGACGTCGATCCCTTGGAAGAAAAAGTCTTTTGTGATGGGATGGTGCACCAGGGTGGGGACAGCGATGCTCACAGCCTGAACTTTATCGAAAAGGTTTGAGTGATGAAAGAAGGGTTGGGTCCGGCACCGTTTCGCAATTTCCTTTGCCCGGGATGGATCGATATCCACCACACCGACCAATTCCGCTCCTTCCATGTGGGCATACTTTTCTGCATGGAATTGGCCCAGGTAACCGACACCAACCACGCCCACCCTGATCTTACCCACTTAACGGCTGATCCCCCTCTTCGAATGTTGAATGAAATGGAGAAGATGTTGAACCTCTGGCGTCTGAGAGATCTCATCCTCCTCAATCCTCTTTAGTGCTTTCTCCAATGTCAGACCGGAACGGAAAATGATGCGATAGGCCTTCTTCAGAACCTTCAGAGTCTCCTCTGAAAAGTGATGGCGTTTGAGGCCGACCATGTTGAGCCCGAAGAGTTTGGCCCGACTTCCCGATGCCAACATGTAGGGAGGGATGTCTAAGGTCACACCTGTGAGGCCACTGATAAAGGCATGGGTGCCGATCTGACAAAACTGATGGACAGCGGAGAGTCCACCGATGATGGCATAATCTTCAATCAGGATATGCCCGGCTAAGGTGGCTCCATTAGCAAGGACGACCTGATTTCCGATCTGGCAGTCATGGGCCACATGGGAGTAGGCCATGAAGTAATTACCATTCCCGATGACGGTCTTCCCACCCCCATGAGGGGTGCCTCGATGGAGGGTCACGTACTCCCGAACAATATTCTCATCGCCGATCAGGAGGGAAGTCTTCTCTCCTTTATAAGAAAACGCTTGAGGGGCTTCTCCGACGGAGGCAAATTGAAAGATCTGACATCTCTTTCCAATGTGAGTACCCTCCCCAATGACGACATGGGGCCCAATCTTTGTCCCTCTCCCAATGAAAACAGCCTTTTCAATTACAGAATAAG
>Ga0315274_10011805_pt1 | contig 12500 bp, 11 predicted proteins | sample YL17G02_20_MG_FD_203700 | JGI IMG/M metagenome (GOLD analysis project Ga0315274, IMG submission 203700) | Sediment microbial communities from Yellowstone Lake, YNP, Wyoming, USA - YL17G02_20 | ecosystem: Environmental > Aquatic > Freshwater > Lake > Sediment | place: USA: Wyoming | collected... | reverse complement strand
CCGTTTTCAATCGTCCCGATGGGACTTTTGTTTTATCTTATTTGCACCCGGCGATGAATCGCCGGGCTATTGTCACCGATGCCCTCTCACGGGGCATCAGAATCGGTTTAAGTTAGCGCTTATGCCCTTGGCGGGAGGGGATTCACCCTGTTAAATGGAAAAATTGATCTAATAAGGGCCAAGTAAAAATCCTATTTAACAGGGTAAAGGTGAGGGGGAAAGATCCATATTCACCCTCACCCCGACCCTCTCCCGTCAAAGGGAGAGGGGTAAATAATGTATTCAACGTGATAATCTACTTTTGTTCACTGCCTCCATCACTCTTTCTAAATTCGCTGGCAAGTGAAATATTCTCTCACCGATGGCATCGGCAATCGCATTCAAAATCGCAGGGGCAGAAGGGATGACGGCTGGCTCTCCCACACCTTTTGCTCCGAAGGGACCCGTAGGTTCCTCATCTTCAACGAGAATTGGAATCACCTCTGGAACGTCCTTCGATGTCGGGATGAGATAATTGACAAAAGAAGTCGTCTCATCTGGAATGAATTCTTCCATCAAAGCAAAACCCGTCCCCATGGCTACACCACCCATAATCTGACCCATCACATTCTTTGGGTGGATGGCTTTCCCGACATCGTGGCTTGCAATCACCCGATTGACCTTTACCTTACCAGTTTCTGTATCCACCTCCACTTCCGCTAAATGAGTCGCAAATGCATAAGTGGCATAGGGAGCTCCTTGCCCGGTCTCGGGATCAAGTCGGGTGGTCTCTGGATCGAAGCTCCCCTCTCCCCGCAGCACCCTTCCACATCTTTTCGCCATCTCTTTTATTGAAAGGGAGACCGATGGATTTGACTTCGATTTGATCTTTCCATCTTCGAAAAAAAGATCTTGCCTATCGACTTCAAGAAGTCGACTCGCCTCTTTCGTAATTTCCTGTTTTAGATTTTTAATCGCATCGAGGATTGCATTCCCAGAGACATAGGTCTGCCGGCTTGCTGAGGTTGCTCCTGCATCAGTGGTTATTGCTGTATCCGCTCGAATCAGCCGGATCTCCTTTAGTGGAACCCCTAACGATTCGGATGCGATCTGGAGAAGGACGGTATCCGACCCTTGACCGATATCAGCCGCCCCTGTGAAAAGTCGTACCTCACCATTAGGGTCAATCTCCATTTGGGCGGTCGAAGGATTGGCGACTCCTGAATTGCCAATCCCGTACCACATTGAGCCAACTCCAATCCCTTTCTTGATGAAGGGTTTTTTTGAATCAATTTTGGAGATGCCTCTTTGATCCCTCCATTCCTTCACTTTTTTCAGTGTCTCCCCTATTCCAACGCTTGTCATCAGGGTTTGACCGCTCGCCGTCTCTGATCCCACATGGAGTGCATTTTTGAGTCGAATCTCGATGGGGTCGATCTTCAGCTCCTTAGCGAGTAAATCCATTTGAGATTCATGGGCAAAGGCCATTTGGGGTACTCCAAATCCCCTCATTGCGCCAGCCCAAGGGTTATTGGTATAGACCATCCGGCTCCTCACCTTGACATGTGGAACCTCGTAAGGTCCTGTAGCATGGATAGCAGAGCGAATGGCCACCGTGGAACCATATGAAGCATAGGCGCCAGTATCGCCGAGAATATCTACCTCCACCGCTGTGAGCTTTCCGTCTTTACCTGCGCCGCTTTTGTATCGAATCGTTAAGGGATGGCGTTTCGAGGTCCCCTGAAAAACTTCCTCCCGCGAATAAACGATCTTTACCGGCTTCTTTAGATGGAAGGCGGCAAGGGCCAAAAGACACTGAACCGTAATATCCAACCTGCCCCCAAATCCTCCTCCGGTCGCACACTGGATGATCCTCACTTTCTCCGATGGCAGAGCAAGGAGAGCAGCTACCTCTTTCTGATCGTAATGGACATTCTGAGTTGGGCAGACCACTGTAATTCTTCCTTCATCATCGGAATAGGAGAGTCCAGCATCTGGCTCTAAATAGGCATGGTCAATCCAGGTGGTCGTATAAGTTTCTTCAACGATGATCTCTGCCTCCTTAAATCCTGCCTGGACATCGCCCTTGATCACACGAAATTCATAAAGCAAATTCCCTTTCTCATGAATCAAAGGGGCATCAAGTTTGAGGGCCTCTTCCGGACGGTTAATGAAGGGAAGGTCTTCATACACGACCAAGACTTTTTTGGCGGCCTCTTCTGCAGCCTCTTCTGTTTGAGTAGAGACCAGTGCCACTGGATCGCCTACATACCGCACTCGATCTGAAGCCAAGATGGGTTGATCCTTATTAATGACACCGGATAAATTTCTTCCAGGAACATCCTTTGCTGTAAATATTCTCTCTACCCCTGGAACTTTAAGGGCATCGTTGATTTCTATTCTCACAATTTTGGCATGAGGCTTTGGACTCCGGACAACCTTGAGGTGGAAAGGTTCTTTTGAGGATAAATCCGCACCATACTTGGCCTCACCCAGCACTTTCTCCAGCGAATCAACCTTTGGAATTGCGATCCCCACCTGTTTCATGCTTACTCTTCTAAAACCTTTCTCATGGCTCTTATGAATAAAGCTTCCACCACCGGCCTCTTATAGGAGGTCGAAGGTCGGATGCCGCTTTGATGAACCATTATTTCAGATACTTTCTTTGAAGCCATTTTTAGCAACTCTGCGTCAGGCGATTTTCCTCTTAAAATGACCTCTGCATCTGACATCCTTTGGGGGGTTGGGGTGATAGATCCCGCAGAGACGCGGATATCTTCTATCCGATCTTTTCCTTTTTCCGTCTGAAGAATAATGGCCATGCTCATCCTCGCAATGGCCATCGCCTCCCTCCTGGCAAGTCTGACAAAACTGCTTCTCACACCGGAAGAAAGTTTTTTAAATTGGACTTGGACCAATATTTCGTGAGGTTTCAGATTCGTCTCGTAAGGACCCTTAAAAAGTTGGACGAGGGGGATCTCCTTCTCCCCTTCCTTTGACGCCACCCTCCCTACGGCATCCAATACTATCAAAGCGGGAACCGTGTCTGCTGCTGGGGAAGCATTGATGATATTCCCTCCGATCGTTCCAATGTTTCTGATCTGTGGAGAACCAATCTCAGAAGTCGCATCCGATAATACCTTTCCATATTTCTTCACTAATGAAGAAGATGCAATTTCAGAATGGGTGACTGCAGCACCAACAGAAACGGTTCCATTCTTTTCTTCAATCTTCCGAAGTTCTTCTATTCTTGTGATGTCAACGATGAACGGAGGCTTCTGATCCCCATTCCGGAGACCAATCACCAGATCAGTCCCTCCAGCAATGATCTTTGCTTTCCCCTCGGCCTGCCAAAGGAGATCGCAGGCTTCTTGAAGGGTCTTTGGAATTTTATAGTCAAAAGGAGGAATCATCATAATAAATGTCAAATTTCAAAATCCCTGCCTTCGCCGAAGCGGCTTCGCGCAGGCAGGCAAATGCCAAATGAATGACAAATGCCCAAATGTCATAATATTTGAAATTTGAACTTCATTTGAACTTTGAGCTTTGACATTTGTCATTCTTTATTCTTTAAGGGCTTCAATTGCTTCGATAATCTGATGATAACCTGTGCAACGACAAAGATGGCCTGAGATCGCCTCCTTGATTTCTTCTCTCGTGGGGTGGGGATTTTTCTCCAATAAAGCTTTTGCGGACATCAATATCCCTGGGGTGCAAAAACCACATTGGATAGCCCCATGGTCAATAAAGGATTTTTGTAGTGGGTGAAGAGATTCTCGACTTCCAAGGCCTTCCACGGTCATGACCCCTCTCCCTTCTACCTTGGGAGCCAAGATCAGACAGGCATTCACAGGCATCCCATCCAAGAGCACGGTACAGGCTCCGCATTCGCCGTTCCCGCAACCCTCTTTTGTGCCGGTGAGACCAAGTTTCTCCCGAAGAAGCCGAAGCAAAGTCCAATGAGAAGGAACCTCCACCTCAACAGACTCGCCATTTAATATGAACTTGATCTCCATCGATCTCACGATACCAGTTGTGCCCCCAAATCCGAAATCCGAATATCGAAATCCGAAACAAATACTAACCAAACATATTTGAAATTTTCCCCTCACCCTTCCCCTCTCCCCTGAGGGGAGAGGGCGGGGTGAGGGGGACCATAAGTGTTAGAGACAAATTCTCACAGCAATAAATGTAAGAATCTAAATTCGTAATACTTTAGCGCTTTGAAAATCCCTCCCTACCTCCCTTTTCCAAAGGGAGGAGATATTAGCTTCCCCCTTTGAAAAAGGGGGATAGAGGGGGATTTTATAGTGATTCTTTTAATTTTTTTGGCTTTTGAAATTCATTTTTCAAAAGGCTAAACTGATACCTAAATTCAAATTTTCAAAATGTTTAAACTTAGGATTTCGGTCATTCGATATTGTTTCGAATTTCGAATTTCGTGCTTCGAAATTATAGTTTTCATTTTTTGGCATACTTCATTGCAAACCCATCATCTAGACTCTTAGCCACTCCATGAAATGAAGAATGCCAACGACTGATGATCACCTTCTTGTCCGTATAAAAATCAATCGCCTCATTCGCCCGGCCTCGGATATCTCCAAACATGGATATCTTTCTCCCTCCTACAGGGAAATAGGCAATGGGAGCTGGGGTGCCGATGTTGATTCCCACCTGACCGACCTGAACGAGGCGGGCAAACTCTCGGGCCCAACCCCCATTTTCTGTGTAAAGGTTGGCAGTGTGCCCATAAGGACTCCGATTGATCACTTCAACCCCTTCTGCAAGGTCTTTCACTTTCTTGAGGCACCGAACCGGACCAAAGACCTCTTCCTGAAAGATGCGCATTTCGGGTTCGGCCTCTAAAACTGTAGGACCAAGGAAGTAACCTTTAGGATACTTTTCAACCTTCGGATTTCTTCCATCGAGAATCAGCTTTGCCCCATCCTTGATTCCCCGATCCACTTCTTTCAGGATCTTGTCCAGGGCATCCCTTGAGACGACTGGCCCCAAGGTCACCCCCTTATCCATACCATAACCCAACACCAGTTTTTTGGAGAGTTCGATGAATCTCTCTTTGACCTTGTCGTAAATCTTTTCCACGGCTAACACGTTTGAAACAGCGAAGCACCGTTCACCCACATGACCAAAGCAGGAGTCCACTACATTCTGCATCACTTCATCGATCACCGCATCCTCGGCAATCAAGACATGGTTCTTGGCACCTCCTTGGCACTGAGCCCTCTTATCATGGTTGATGGCCGTCTTATAAACATGCTCTCCTACCCTCGAAGAACCTACAAAGGTGACGCCCACTGTTCCAGGATGGGTAATCAAAGCATCTCCCACACCACTTCCCGACCCGTGTAGAAGATTGATCACCCCTTTTGGGAAACCACATTCCTCCGCAACCTCGATGATCCTGGTAATCGTCATTGGACAGAGACGACTTGATTTGATGATGGCTGTATTTCCAGCGGTAACCCCCCACACAAAATAAAGGGCAATCATGGCAGGGAAATTGAACGGCGGAAGGAATACAAAAGGTCCGAGAGGTTCCCGGATGTACAGGGTATCGACACCTGTCCCCACATCCTCTGCATGGCTCCCCTTCATGAGCTCCGGACCTGCACAGGCATGCTCAACATACTCCATGGCCCTTGTTATTTCTCCCCTGGCATCGGCCAAGGTTTTTCCATTTTCATTAACAATCAATTCACCCAGCTCAGCTTGATGCTTCTGAAGTTTTTCATGAAAATCAAACAAAAGTTTTGCGCGTCTTGGGGGCGGCGTTATTCTCCAATTCCAGAAAACCTCTTGGGCTGCCTTGACCGTCCAGTCGATTTCTTCTTTGGTTGTTTCAGGGCAAAGAGCAATCACTTCGTCCTTTGCTGGATTTTTCACTTCCAACCATCGCCTCGTTTTCGACTCCACCCATTGTCCATTGATGTAGTTTTTGAGTCTTTTTACCTCCATTGTCGATCCTTTCTACACAAATCTCAGATTATTTAAAAATGCGGACACATGACAAGGTCACGCACACGTTATTTTCCACCTAAAATCGACTACCTCCCCATCATGGAAGGAAGGTAGAGAGCAATTTGAGGATACAATGTGATTAAAAAGGTAATAAATAAAATGGCTATCAGAAAGGGCAAAGCCCCTTTAAAAACTTCTTCAAGGGGTGCGTCCTTGGCGATGCTGGCCACTGTATAGACACAGAGACCCACGGGAGGTGTGATCAAACCTGCTCCCATCATGAGCACACATACAACTCCAAACCATATTGGATCAAAGCCGAGTTGCAACACCACAGGAAAGATAACGGGCAATGTTAGAATCATCATTGAGATGGCATCTAAGAAACACCCAAGCACGAGATAAATGAAGACGATGATGATCAGAATGACATATTTGGAAACAGCAAGCCCTATGATCCATGTGGAAACCTTCATTGGGATCGTGGAGAGGGCTAAGAAATAACTGAATACATTTGCACCTGCCACTAGGAAGAGAACCATGACGGAAACCCGGACGGCTTCCAAAAGTGAGTCAAGGAGTATCCTCGGGGTCAATTTCTTCTTCCAAATCGCCATCAAGAAAATTAAAGTTGCCCCAACCCCTGCTGCTTCAGTTGGCGTAAATAAACCGGTATAGATTCCACCGATAACAAGTAAGAAAATGACGACGGTTTCCCAAATTCCCTTCAGTGCAGATATCTTCTCTCTCCAGGATACTCCTTCAGGACTGCTTAGAGCCGAATTGGGATTGAATTTCACCCAAACATATAAGATGATCATAAAGGCTCCTGCGAGCAGGAGCCCAGGTATCATACCGGAAATGAGAAGCTTTCCAATGGACTGTTCCGTGAGCATACCGAAGATCACAAACCCAAGGCTGGGTGGAATGAGAAAATCGATGGTGGCTCCAGCTGCAACCGTTCCAGCAGCCAATCTGGGTGAATAGTTGAATCGTCTCATTTCAGGATAAGCCACTTTTCCAAAGGCGGCTGCAGAGGCAACCGATGAACCTGAAATAGCAGAAAACCCGGCAATGGATGCAATCGTTGCCATCCCAAGACCTCCTGGCAGCCTCCGTAGCCACTTATCAAACGTATCATAAAGATCGGTGCTAATCCCCGAGATCTCCGCATAGCTACCCATGACGATGAAGAGAGGGATAATGGTGTAGGGATAATGCGAAGAGGACTCATAGACTGTCCTGGCAACCATCGGAAGTGCGGCGTTTAATGAGGCAAGATAGGTGGTACCAAGAAACCCCACAAGCATTAAAGAAAATGCTATAGGTATACCTATCAGCAGAAAAACAAAGAGCAAGCAAGAGCCGAGGACACCCACCATGACAGGATCCATCAGGAGGACCTCCCTACAAGTTTTTTCAAAGAATCTCCAAGATCAATCAGCAGTTCAAGACATATCAGAAAAGCAGCAACGGCGACGAGCAGCCTGAAAGGATACTGTGGAACTCTTAGCATGTCTGAAACAGTCCTTTCTTCAATACCAACCACCCATCCCTGCCATGCGAGAATAGAAAAAATGAATAAACCAATAAGGGTGGTAATGACATAGAGGATGAGTTGAGCGTGATGCGGTAGCCGAGAGGTGATGATAGAAACTGCCACGTGCGCTTTGACCTGATGAGCATACGCAAAGCCCAGGAGGATGAAGACCGCTAACATGTATTGAGATAATTCGACAGTGCCAGGGATGGGATGGTTGAATACGTCCCTGGCTACAACATCGGCGGCTGTAATAAGCATCAGAGGTATGAGAAACCAGGCTCCGACGCTGGCGATAAAACGATTGACCTGATGTATTCCTTTCTTCACCGTTTCAAACCATCCCATCTCCGTTATCCTTTCCTTATCCTTTTATTTCCATTCGGGCGGGAAAGCCGCGACTTTAACACCTCTCTTTTCACATTCCTCGTTATACATCCTCACAACCTCTTTGGCTTTAAGTCCTTTCCCTTCCAATTCGGCCACCCATTTTCTCGTAACATCTCTAAACCTATCATACCAGCGCTCTGCTTCCTTTCCGGGTAGGTTGTAGAGCTCTACCTTCTTGTCTGCGAGCTCCTTCATCATCGTTTTGTAAACCTCCCGGGTTAATCCACCTGTAATCTTGTAGGGATTATGAGTGACTTCATCAAAAGTGGGTTTAAGATCTTCTGGGATTTTCTTCCAACTCTCATTATTCATAATGACCCCTTCAGAGACACAACCAAACGTAGTCACCACTCCAAATTTGGCAACCTCATTAAGCTTGAAGGCGAGAAATTGTGGGGGACATGTAACGATCCCATCGACTGTCCCTGTGTCCATGGCCAGATAGACGTCACCGAGGGGCATGAAAACTGGTTCTGCACCAATTGCCTTGATGTAATTCGTTTGATGACCTCCTGGAGACCTAACCTTCAGGCCTTTGGCCTCTTCCAGAGTTCGGACGGGTTTTTTCGTCCACAGGAAGGATTGGATACAACCATTCAACTCGACCATTTTCACGCCTGGAAATTCCTGACCGAGGACCCGTTTGTACATGGCATTTCCGATATCCGTCGCAATATCCTTGCCATCGACCCAGGCTGCAAGGGAGAGCACATCCGTCAGTGGAAATCGGCCTGGCGTCCAGGTGGCTGTGAAGTATCCTAAATCCGATAGACCTTTCGCCACAATATCATAATGTTCTGGCCCTTTCCCCAGAGCCGCGCCAGCAAACATGGTATAGGCCAATTTCTCTTTACTTCTCTTTTTCAGCTCTTCCATCATGGGAATCCAGACGGTTTGAACATCTCTACCAACAGGAACATGCCATGTGCTAAATCTTAAATTAATAGTCTGACCATAAACCAAATGGGAATGGCCCAACCCCGTTCCCAATGCAACACCGCCGACGAGTGAATTTTTCAAAAAATCCCTTCGGCTAATCTTCCTTTTCATTTTAAAATCCTCCTTTCTTTGAGTTTTTTAATATGTAGGGAATCTTTGCACCATCCATCCGTCCAACCCTTCCTCGAACAAAAAAATATTCGAATATGATTTATTTTTTGTCAACATCTTTCTGTCTATGTGTCTATGTGCAATAATTTCATAGGATGATTCATTCAATTTTTCCATTTCGAGAGTGTGTAATCCAGTTTGATGTTGGACAGGGATCGAAAGATATTCCCTTTCACACGGTGGTTCTTTTTCCCCAAGGCCTCGATGAGTTCCTTCACCTCTCTTCTTTTTGTCTTTCCAGAACTGGGGCAACCGCTGGGACCAAAGGGCAAACCTATCTCCCGAGCAAACCTCTCAATCTTTTTTTCTTCCAGCAGAGCTAACGGTCGAATGAGGGCGATCTTTCCTTTAAATAGAGTTTGAAGGGGAAGCATGGTGCTGATCTCACCACTATAAAAAATATTGAGTAGAAGCGTTTCGATGATGTCGTCCTTGTGATGTCCCAGGGCGATCTTATTGCATTTCAAACGGTGGGCCAGATGAAAGATAAGCTTTCTTCTTTCCCAGGAGCAGAGGAAGCAGGGATTCTCTCGATTTTCAGGACTATTTGCCTTCGGCCCAATGTTTGTGAACTCGATGTGGTAGGAGAGACCTTTTGCTTCAAAAAAATCTTTCAGGGTGTTGGCCCGTTCGTGGTCAAAACCCAGGTCAATGTGAACTGGAATCAGTTCGTAATGGATGGGAACATGTTTTCTCCTCTCCTGAAGGAGGTGGAGAAGTGTGAGGCTATCCTTCCCTCCAGAGACTCCTACTAAGACCCGATCTCCGTCCTGGATCAATCCATAACGATGGATTGCCTTCCCTATTAAACTCCGAATCTCTTTTTCCCAATAAGCCATTTTTTTGAAGGGTTCAAGGGTTCGAGCGTTTTAGGATTCAAGAATCCAAATTCCTGTCTTCCAAAGACCTGATTAGTGCCTTTAGCATCCGCTCGATTTCCTTTACATCCCTCCGTAGCTTATCAAAATCCTCTTCCATAATGTAAGTTAAATCGCTTGACAGTGAAGTATCCCGCAGCAGAGCTGCGGGGCATCTAATTCTCTAAAAAACTTTCCTCCCCCTTGATGGGGGAGGATTAAGGTGGGGGTGATGATTAGATCATTTCCCCCTCACCCTAACCCTTTCCCCCCAGGGGAGAGGGTAGGCCATTCATCCCCCCAGCAGAGCTGGGGGGTATTCTGGCATATTTTGATAAAATTTGCGTCTCCAATTCGCAGATCGAACCATAAGCAATGTACAACGATTGGATGTATTCTCCCGGAGTCCTTCTTCCATATCCTTCTGCTATATCAGATGGTATTGAGACAGCAGCCCTTCTAATCTGTGCTGTTAGTCCATATCTTTCTTCCCTTGGAAAATTCTTTGTAACCTTATAAATCTCTAAACAGAGCTGATAAGCTTTCTGCCAAACTTTTAATTCTGTATAATTCTTTAACATTTCACTTGACCCCTTGAACCCTTGACCCCTCGAACCCTTTTAATGGACAAAAATCACATTTCGGCATCTTTTTGCACACCGTTTTCCCTAAGTGAACGAAGAGCGCATGGTATTCATTGAATAGTTTCTCATCAAGGAGAAGATGGCTCATAAAGAGCCTCTGGATCTCCTCATAGGTGGTTTTCTCCGAAACCATGTCGTGTCGTGAAAGGATCCGCCTCGTGTAGGCATCTACAACGAAAATAGGCTTTCTCAGGCCATAGAGGAGGATACTATCAGCGGTTTCAGGTCCAATTCCCTTGACCCCGAGGAGTTTATCCCTCAATCCTCCCAGCGGTTCATTTCTCATTTTCTCTATGTCCCCATCATATTCGTCAAATAAGAAGTCGACAAAAGCCTTTAGCCGATCGGCTTTGATTCGATAGTATCCCGAAGATTTAATCAATGAGGCCAGCTGTGATTTCTTAAGGTAATAGATCCCTTCTGGATTTAATACTCTCTTGCCTCTCAGCTTCTGAATGGCTTTCTCCACATTCCCCCAAGAGGTATTCTGAGTGAGAATCGCTCCCACCATCACCTCAAAGGGGGTTTCTCCAGGCCACCAGTGCCGGGGACCGTAAGCCTTATAAAGCGTTCGATAAATTTTCATTAAGATGGTTTTCATATATCGACGTGAACCGAACTTATGACACTCACCATGAATGTCAAATGTCAAAATCCAAATGTCAAATCAATGGCCAATGGCTTAATGTCAAAAACTTCTTAAGGCATTTGGATTTCGAGATTCATTTTAACTTTGAGCTTTGACATTGACTCTGTTTCCATTTGGACTTTGAACTTTGACATTTGACATTGCCTCACCCTATTTCAGTCTTTTTTGGAATCTGAGAGAGCTCAAGAGAATCATGAACCCGCCCAGAACCGCCAAGGCTGCCATCTGAGGCCAGAGTATATCCAATCCATTCGCCTTCAAAAAGACACCCCGGATGATCACCAAGAAATATCGTAATGGATTGGCATAGGTAATGTATTGAATCCACTGAGGCATGTTCTCTATCGGAAAGGCGAACCCAGAGAGGGTGAAGGCAGGCATGCTGAAAAAGAAGGTAGATATTTGAGATTGTTGCTGCGTCGTAGAGATGGTGGAGATGAAGAGGCCAACTCCAATCGAACTCATCAGAAAGAGGACTGCGCCCAAAAGAAGAACAAAGGGGTTCCCTCGAAGAGGGACCTCAAACCAAAACACACCAATGAGCGCGATCATGACGACATCCAGAAGACCGATCATGGCGAAGGGAAGGGTCTTCCCTACCATCAACTCCCAGGATCGAATAGGAGTGACCATGATCTGTTCGAGGGTTCCGATCTCCCTTTCTCTCACAATGGCCTGCGCAGTCAGGATAATAGGGATGAGAAAGGCAATGGAGGCGATTACTCCTGGGATATAAAAGAGCCGGCTTTCAAAATTGGGATTGAACCAGATTCGATGACGCAACTCTACACCGGCCTCCTCAAAGTCCATCATCCCAGCTCGATTTAGCCGTTTCAACAGGATGAACGTTGAAAATTCCGAAAGAATTTGATTCGCATAGCCTAAGGCGATCATCACGGTATTTGACTCGGTTCCATCGAAGATGATCTGGACAGTTGCCGTATCTCCTTTTTTTAATTTCCTGGAAAAATCACTGGGGATCTCGATGCTCAATACGATATCTCCCTTTTTGATGAGGCTTTCAATCTGCTCTGGGGTTTGAGGAAAAGCGACGATTTCGAAATATTTAGAACTCCCAAGTCGAGCGATGAGATCCCTCGATTCAACGCTTTGTTCAAGATCCCGGACAGCGGTACGGATTTGTTTCACATCCAGATTGGCCGCATATCCAAAGATGATCAGTTGAAAAAGAGGTGGGATGATGAGCGTCATCCTCATCCTTTTATCTCTCAGAACCTGAGTCAACTCTTTAACAAAAAGGTATCGAACCCGATTAAACATCTCTTGTCCTGTCAAAAAATGGTGTTTGGGTTACGGTTAGGAAGCCCCTCATGATTTATGATTTATGATTT
>Ga0315274_10011801_pt1 | contig 12503 bp, 10 predicted proteins | sample YL17G02_20_MG_FD_203700 | JGI IMG/M metagenome (GOLD analysis project Ga0315274, IMG submission 203700) | Sediment microbial communities from Yellowstone Lake, YNP, Wyoming, USA - YL17G02_20 | ecosystem: Environmental > Aquatic > Freshwater > Lake > Sediment | place: USA: Wyoming | collected... | reverse complement strand
ATCGAACGCGAAGAAAAGGTGAAAATCTCCAAGCTCGGCCTCTTCTGTCTCTAACTGTAATTCGCTGAACGGTTGGGGATCGATTGGAGTTCTAGTCATTGCGACAAGAAACATTAGCCATTACCCCTAAGCTTTCGTGGAGTCACACACACGCGCGTTTCTAACGTGAAAACAGTAGTTCATGCACTCTGATGCCAGCTTTGTTTCTTAAATAGATGTGCCGACGATATAATGAGTATTAGAATCAGATATTGTCCTTGGTTTTCAAATGTCAGATGGTTTTTCGGCGAGCTGTATTTGATTCTTGTAGGCTGAGGAGATTGCTTCCAAGTCTCTCAGTCCGTCTCTTCCTGTGGGGGAGGGGGCTAGGTCTTGGGTTATGCAGTTGACGAAGTGTTGCAGTTCAGTCAGGTGTGGTTCGAAGAATTTTGATCTGCCCATCGTTAGCATTTGAGCGGCTGTTAGCAGAGGATTTGGGGCGCTACACTCGCGCTCGGGGGACGCGCGCTAGGCCTTAGGTGAGGTTTATGCTGTTTTGGTAGGCTTTTTCGATGACTAGTAGGTCTTTGAGGCCGTCGAGGCCTGAGGGCTTGGGCTGGCGGTCGCGTTGGATGCAGTCCACGAAATGCTGAACCTCCGCCAGATAAGGCAGATAGAAGCTTGGCGTGCGACGAAGCATGAGTTGTATGGCGGTTTTGATTTTGCTGGGCGGTGCGTGTGCCGTTGTTGCATGGCCTGCGGTTCCTTGTACTTCGATTTTCACGTCGTTTTGCTGGCTGAACCAGCCTACGTTGATTATGCCTATTTGGCCTTGTTTGAATTTGAGTGTGCAGACGGCGTGGTCTTCCATTTCCAGGTTGAACCTGTGGCCGAGGTAGGCTTTGGCGTCCGCTACTTCTCCGAACAGCCAACGCGTGAGGTTGATCATATGCGAGCCCAGATCGATGAGCGCCCCGCCGCCCGTGAGCTGCGGGTTCCACCACCATTCGGGAACTGGGCTTGGTGCATCTGCTTCGGCTCGGTGCGTGAAGGGGCCTGAGGCTACGTTGGTGGCGTAGACGATTTGGATTTCGCCGAGTTCGCCGCTTTCTATCTTGGCTTTGAGTTGCCTGTAGGGCTGGTTGAAGCGTGCCGGGTGGCCTATCATGAGTTTGACGTTGTTTTTGCGTGCGGCGTCGAGGATTTGCTGGCCTTCTTGCGTGTTGCGCGCCAACGGTTTTTCGAGAAGTATGTGTTTGTGTGCTTGTGCGGCGGCTTGTGCGCTTTCAGCGTGCAGGTGCGTGGGCAAAGCGATTATTACGGCATCTACGTTTGGGTCTTCGAGAAGCTTGTGATAGTCCCTGTAAGTGGTGCACACGCCTGCTCGTTTGGCGAGGTTGAGGGCTTTCTTGGAGACGTCGGCGACTGCTGTTAGCTGTGCGTTTTGTAGGTGGAGGCAGTTGTTCATGTGGACTTTGCCGATGGCTCCGAGGCCGATTAGCCCAAGTCTAGTTGTTATCAACGTTTTTTTCGCCTCTGTCAGAATGCGTCGCCGCTGAGCAGGCCTATTTTCATAGCCAGCGAGTACGCTAGCGTGGCAAGTTTGGTGGTTGGCTTCTTTCGCGGATACAGCCTCGCGAAGGTTTCAAGGCTTTCGCCTTTCGGCGTGAAATGTATAGTTCCGAGGCCTTCTTTCTGGGCGAGCATTATGTGCTTGACTGTTTTCGGATTCACGCCTGCTATGCGTGAGGCTGCGGCGTCGAAGGCTACGGGGTCTTGGCTCGCCATAACTAGGTTCATTCTCCGAGGAGGGTTGCCGGGGGCGATTATTCCGTCCAGTATATGTAAGTCGAACTTCATGGCCTTGTTAATGGCGACAATAGCCTGATCTAGTTGTGGATGAAGCCTGAATTTGCTTGGTGCAGGGTTAGCGCCAAAGATGTTTTTGAGTGCGCAACTTATCTTGGTCTGGGTCATGTACTTGATCTTGGGCACGTTGATAAGCAGATCAGCCTCTTTGATTGTGCGAGGAATGCCTACGGGGAAGTTGTGCCCGTCGACCGTTACAGTTACCTTTTCAACATTATCTTCCGAGAGGTTGACGAGTCTGATGCTCTTTTCCTGAGCCATTTTCTCGTAGCCCAGAACTTTGAAGGCATAACGGCACTTCATAGCCGAAGCGTCGGCCTCAACTACAGATATTGTCGCATTTCTGGAAGTCTGCTCCCGGACCAGATCGACTAGAGCAGACAGGAACTGAGGATCGGTAGTATGCCCTGTAGAGAAATCCCAATAATAGCACAGATTCGCCTTCAAGACCACATTCCGAGCGTCTTTGGAAAGAACACACTCTGCAGTATTCAAGGAGTCATGTATTGCCTTCCTTAATGAAATGATCCCTTTGTATGGAAGTCTCGCAAAACCCACTACACTCATATGTATTCGCACCGCACGGAAGTCGAATGAAATGATGCCTCGGTTAGAGTCGTCGTTTGGTAGCCTATTAAAGGTTCTTTTTCCTGGTGAGGACAGCACATCGTGAAACGAAAGACTTAATATTCACGAGGGCCCATTTGTATGAAAGGCGAACACATGAACAGAAGATCAAGATCATTCTACCACAACATTTTATATGGTCTTCTTCTAAGACTCTCTAGTGCAAGAAAGATGCGGATTGGCAAGATCGGAGCAGTTCTTCTGACTATAGCTTTGACAGCGTGCATTGGGTCCGATACTGCCTTGCCTTTGCCAAATGCTACCGCGACTATTGGCAGTTTTGGATTGATCGACTATAATGTCGCAAGACCTTTGCACGTTGAGGGTAGATTTGTAAAAGATAGCTTGAATAGGACGATTTACCTACGTGGTGGCTGGGCGCCTATTTTCGAAGATACGTGCAACGCAAGAGCGGCTATAGCCGGTGAGTCATGGAACTCCTATCTTGCTACTACCAAATGGCGGCCAGAAGCGGTGAATCTTCTGTTCGACACTGCAAAGTCTTGGGGGTTCAACAGCATTGCGACCTTCATATGGATGGATTGGTGGATCTACAATTCTAGATCTGAGCTCGGGGTTTCGAGGGACACAATAGTTACTGACAGACCTTACCAGACCAATATTGACGAGTTTCTGACTTTGGCGGGAATGAAGGGGATTTACGTTCAACTGCGGCCCTACGGCGTCGAAGCAGGTTGGGGAAGTGTAGGAGAAGGGCGAGTTAACTTTCCTTTTCCGGTCCTAGGCGAGCCATACGCCCACGACGGACACATAATTCCGAACGCGACTGCTTTTGCCGAGTTCTGGTATGATGTATCCTACAAACTCTCCCATCATCCGAATGTGATATACAACCTCTATGATGAGCCTTATATCAGCAACAGACAAGTATGGCTTGACGCAGCAGAATTGGCCGTAAGAAGGATACGAGAAGCTGAAAATGAAACTGGGGGATACAAACACCTAATACAAATCCACTGGGGCTGGTGTGGAAGCTGCTTATGGATAGGGGACTGGATTGATCAGGGAAAGACACTTGACAATATGATCTTCAGCAATCACATATACAGAAGTCAAGGAGGCGGGGCGGAGGATACTTTTGGTCCGCCGCCTTATCCTTACAACTACAGCGTGCAGAAAAGCATACTTCAGTATGAAGCAAACGATCCGGGCATACCAGATCCTTACAAGCCTTATGGCAGGGCATGGAAATATGTTGTTGACACTTACAATGTTCCGATTATCGCAACTTTTGGAGCATATCAAGGATGGTCCGATGATCAGGAGTATAAAAGCTTTCAGAACATTGCCAGCATACTGAACGAGTGGGGTATCGGTTATTGGGTCTACGTATGGTGGCGAACTGGAACAAGCTTCTCGATAGTCAACGATGGGGTAGTCGTATCGTCACCAAGCAGAGTCGGACAAGCATTGATTGACGCAATCGCTGATGGAAAAACGTAGACTCACCTAGATACACAGGTACACTTGTAGATGCTTAACACTCTCTCGCAGATTGCAGACTCGTTGAGCGACCAATGACCATGATGGTGTCAGCTACTTCGTTCCTAAACGCTTATCCAGTATCTCAGTCGCCCGATGATAGAGTTCCTTTGAGCCCTTGTCCGCCACCTTTCTGGCGGGAAGTCCCGCGATTGTGATGTCAGGTTCCTTGAATGACTTATCGACATAGGAGTTCGCTCCGATAGCGATTCCGTCTGCGATTTCTACGCCTCCGACTACTACTGCTCCTGGGCCGATGAATACGTTGTTGCCGATTTTCGGCGTTAGGTTGGCGCCTGCCTCTGTGCCTATCGTGACACAATGATGAATCCTGCAGTTTGCACCAACTCTCGCCTCGCCGTTTACGATGATGGGTCCGTAGTGCGCGATGGACAATCCGGGTCCAAAAACGTTGCGAGGTATCATAAACCCCAGTTTAAGGCCCAAGTTGTGCAATCTAAACAGCACGTAGTATAAGTAGATCCTTGAGAAGAGGGACTTCCTGCTGTTTTCGTAGTACTCAGCCTTTCTCAGAAGCCTTTCGAATTTCCAGATCTCGTCTCCGTATAACTGCGGTCTTTTACGTGTTTTGCTCAAGGCGATTCGATCTGCTTCCAGAAAGTACTCATAGTCTTTTTTCGATTGTATCACAACAAGACCCTCTTTTTCGGCTATTGTTGGAGTAATGGTTCAATACTACGAAACTATCGTCAGATTGCGCCCCTCAGGCGAGTTCTTCGGACTCCAATCTTCAGCTTGAGGAGGGAACTAGGGGAGGCTCGTATTGGGCAAGCTGTAGATTTCACTTCCACCGTTGGCATAGACTTTGTGCAAGTTTCCAAGAACAGGTTTCAGATCGCTGGTGTTCCATTGGTATTGTGACTCCCCTATCACAACTCCATTAGCAACATTGTATGCTCTCAAGTACACGTAGCTGCTCGTGCCCGCGAATGTCGTAACGTTCGAAAGAGGAAGCATATGGTCAAGAGGAAAGGCTGCATAACTTGTCAGTGGGCTTTTGATAATCGATACGATATCGCCATAGATCGATGTATGGTTGGTCATGGCGATACTGGATCGTAACCACAATGCGCCGGCCACATCCAATTGCTTACTCAAGTATTCATAGCCATAGATCAGAGTTTTGTCCATTCTGTACATGCTTAGAGGTACGGAATAGGACACATCTTTCGTGATCTCGTAGACGAATCCTGTCTCAAAGAGAAACAGCGAACAAACAACAACCGAAATCAGAAACAATGCCACAAAGCTTCCTTTCCTTGCTGAGAAACGCTTGATCAAAAATGAGAAGAATGAGACTCCTCCAAGTATGCAAAACGGCGCAAGAAAGAGGAGTGCTATGTGATAGGTGCGTGTCATGTTCATCAAGCCGAAACTCGGAGCAACCAATGGAGCCACTAGGAACACCAGCATGCACGATGATAGGAAAACGTATTCCTTGTCGAACCTATGTTGGATTCTATTGGATGCTACAAGAATCACGCCGAGCACGATGAAGACTTGCGTTGCGTAATGGAAGATCCTCCCCATCCAGTGCCCCACCGATACTGCAGATCCCCCCAATCCGACACCAACGAGAGCCGTGTTTGCTCTAGATTGAGGATTGATGAGATCCGTCCAGAAACTTGAGTAAATGCTCTGGCCTAGTTGGACGAACGTGTCGAAGCTTGCAGACCTAGAAGTGTAGACATACCATAAGCAAGTAATGGAGAAGAACAGCATGATGTGCGGCAAATGAAGGTTAGTCTGTTTCTTCCTGAGAGCGAGAAAGAGCCAAGCCAAGAGTAGTAGGAGGATGAAGATGTAGGAAATACCATAATGGCTCACTATCATTCCAAAGGCGAAAACCGTTAGGAATATGGTCTTTTTAGCGTGGCTGAGCTCTGAGCTAAACAGCACAATCAGCAACAATACGAGAAAGAGCTCTCCGATCATTTGAGTGGGTAGGCCTGGCATCTCAGCCATGAACGTCAGTGAGGCGAAAGTCAGAAACGCTGCTGCAAAAGCGATTCTGCTCTCGACGTATTTTCTGTACAACTGAAACAGGCCGACAGGCATAAGGGCGAACAGAAAAACAAAAACAACCTTGAGTACCAATGCTTCATCTAGGCCCAATAACTCAGAATACACAGTGGGAAGAATAGTCACGCTGAGCATCTGGTTTGTGCGTGGAACAAGAGGGTCCGTCTCGTTTGTTATTGAGTTCCACACGCCTGTATTCTGTGTGATGCTAAAAACATGATATCCTAGATGTATGTCATATCCAACGATATTGTTTGAAACCAGTGATGTCTGCAACAGTAGTGCCAGACCAATCATGAACAAGGCGAGAGGCATCTTTGCCTTAGCTTTCGCGGTGTTAAGCAGGAAGAACAATGCCGTAACACCTATCATCAACAGCAGGATTTCATTTCTTCCTGTGGCGTTGGCGAGAATAGTCCCGACTATTGACAATACAGGAAAGCATGCAGTTGACAGGGAGGCTAGAGAGAGATCAAAGAAGTGGATCGTTCCAATATCGCTACCTAGGAAGAAGACTATCGCACAAAGGACGAACACTGCAGCATTCATGATCAACAGCAATACCATGGTTGACAAGGTCGGTATCGCCAGAAAAGAGCCGACTTGATTGACTCCAAGCCCGAGCAACATAACAGAGGCGATGCTTAGTCCGACTGAGTACAGCACTGTTTCCACAGAACCAAGTCTGTTTACTTGTAACGCTCTTAGGATCAAGACCCCAGGAACGATCAGCAAGTAAACGAAACCCAGAACCTGCCTAGCGATATTGACATTGAGGATGACTGTCACATCTAGGGACAATTGGAGAATGACGATGGGGACGATCCCGAGCAACTGCCTTTCTGAGCTACTGTGTAGCAAAGCCGCAACGCCTCGCATTCAGATTGATTCCTCATTTCATTGATACATTGTTACTAGGATGCTGCTTATTCCCTTTGATTTGACCTTTGAGAAAGCCGACGCACCATGCCACTCTCTTGAAGGAGTACTGGATAGGCAGCAAGAACACAGCCTTCCTATGAATTGCCCTGAAGGCCAAAGTGGAGTACCACGCACCCGCCACAAAGCCCGCCATCGGAGTCATTTTGAGCAACGCCAAGATATCTGTATTTTTCCTGATTATGTTGTGAACTCCATAACCATGCCAAACGCCTTCTTTCCAAATCTCCTGCCAAGTTCTTCTACGTCTTTCGTAAAACCTTGCTGGCGTTCCCAGATAGAGAGACCAACCAGCTTTTCTCACTCTGTACTCGGCGTCCATGTCCTCCCCGGTGCCGGAGATATCGCTGTCAAAACCATTGACTCGTCTAATCGCCTCAACTCTGTAGATGGACCCTCCAGTACCCAGTGTTCTAGTGGTCGGCTTGCCTCCGAATCTGTAGTCAACTGCAATAAAGGCCGCGTTCTCTAGCGTAGCGATCAGATTCTCTCCTGGATAAATGTCATATCTTGCTTTGGCTATTCCAGCCTGTGGGTTGTTCCGCATGAATTCGATCTGTTTGCTCACATGGTCGCTTGGTAAGGACATGTCACCGTCGACCCAGACTAGATATTCACCTGAGGCTTCCTTCACTATTGTGTTTCTTGAGTAACCCAAGCCTCTCCATTCGGTGTTGGATATTTTGGTGCAGATGTCCGTTTTGGAGACTAGGTCTCGAACTACTCGTAGCGTGTTGTCCTCGGAACCGTCGTCTACGACGATCAGTTCCATCTGTTCGTGTGGGAAATCCTGCTTCAGAATAGTTCTGATTGCCTCTGCCACTGAGTGTTCGGAGTTTCTGACGCATACGCCTACTGTAACCAAGGTTGCCATCGAGAACCACTGTATTACGCCGTGAGTATTCTCTATCAATTCCCGATATCCGTGATGAGTTCGTCGAATCTTTCGGCAAGTCGATTCCAGCTATACTTCTGAGCAGTCTTCAAGGCATTCGTCGCCAAATATGATGCATTCGAGGGATTTTCAATCAGATCAGTTATCGCTTGAGCCCACTGCTCAGAACCACCCGATACGAGAATCCCATCATAGTTATCGGTGACGATTTCCTTCACCCCGCTGACAGCACTTGCTAATACAGCCTTCCGCATAGCCATTGATTCGAAGAGTTTCAGGGGGCTGATGCCGTGAGAGGCTATCGAGTCCGATAGAGGAACAAGCACTATGTCAGCAGCAGCCAAGTACTCTGGCACTTGCTCCCTTGGAACTAGGCCAGTCAGAATGACGTTCTTCAACTCTGAGAGCTGACTTGTTAAGCCGGAGTCTCCTTCCCCCACAATCATGAACTTGATATTGCTCCTCTCACTAAGGAGTTTTGCAGTTTCGATAATCGTCTCCGCTCCAACACATTTCTCAATTCTTCCAGTGTAGACGCATAGGGTTGTCTTAGCATCGACGTTGAATTCGCTTCTCACGCTGTCACCGTTCGTTTTTGGGTCGAACAACTCCAGATCGGCTCCATTTGTTATGACTACAATGTCTTTTCTATTATGTTGATGAATCGCGTATTTCCCGACGAATTCCGAAATCGCAGTTGCCTTCCATCCGTTTCTGATGATCTCATGTTCGACAAACTTCAACGCATTCTCAGTGATTGTGTTAATTCTCTTTTCGAGCATCTCGATCGCATAAAGCGCTTGAATATCGTTGTATTCGATGACATACTTCTTTCCGAGAATCTTGCAGGAAAGGGCGCCAAGCAAGCCGGAATACGGAGATGGCGCATCGATTATGACCAAGTCCGGTTCCAGTTGCGCAAGCTTGTTTATTATCACAGGAAAATAGTAGGACATGACTAGTACGTAAGGAAGCACAAATGACTTTTTCCAGAGAAGTGTGAGAAACCTAGGTAGCCCGATTCTGTAGCCAACCATTCTCTCGCAAAGAATAACCTCTTCCTTCTCCCCGGCAGTTGTGATTTGCCGTATGAACGAGATGTAAGCAGGAGGAATCACTATTAGACGAATATCGTACTTCCATGAGAGTTTCCTGAGAATCTCGAAGAGCCGACGGCCACCGCCCAGTCTAGGAGGGAAGTATTCACCTATGACAACCAGTCTTTTTTTCACGGTCGAGCACAATCCCTGAGATCTCTTCGCAGTCATTTACCAGCATTTCTAACTCGCCGGTACTGATAACTTGCCTCTATCAGTCGCGTCATTGTTTGCTGATGTGTTTTGCTGCTTCGAGTGCGTAGTAAGTCAGTATCATGTCTGCTCCGGCGCGTTTGATGCTGTTCAGCGTCTCCATAACAAGCCTGTTCTCATCCACATGAGCGTGCTCGCCAAGCAGCTTAATCAGGGCATACTCGCCGCTCACTTGATATGCAGCAATAGGGATCGTTGGATATTTCTGCTTGACTCTGAGAATATGGTCCAAGTTCGTCAACGCAGGCTTGACAATGACGAAATCTGCGCCTTCACTAATGTCCAAATCCACCTTTTGCATGAACATCTTCTCATTGATCACGTCTGTTCTAAACTTGCTCGAGTCAACTCCACTTCGCGGAGTCTTAGATAGAGTCATGGCCTCAAAAAACGGTTCAAACAGGCAACTGTCAGTCTTGACGTACGTCATTACAGATATGTCGTCAAATCCTTCTTTGTCCAACGCGCATCGAATCTGTCTGACCTGCCCATCGCACATTGCCGCAGGAGCGATGACATCAGCGCCAGCTTCGGCGTGAACTAACCCTATTTTGCCGAGCATCTCTGCCGTTTTCTCATTCAAGACTCTGCCTTTTTCGCTGTAAACGCAAAACTCTTCAGCAGTATAGTCACACAAACAGACGTTAGAAATGAGAACCAAATCATCGCCAAACTCTTTTTTCAGTCTTCTAAAGATCTTGCTGTGAAAACCATTCTTTCTTAGAGCTGCTGAACCGTCAGCGTCTTTCTTCTTCAAAACGCCGAAAATCATCACCGCGGGAATGCCCAAGCCTACTGTTTGTCTGCAGACTTTGACAGCATCTGCCAGGGAGAGATAATATTGTCCTTTCATAGATGGGATTTCAAACTTCTTTCCATCTTCTCTGATGAAAATTGGATATATCAAGTCGCTTGCAGTCAGTTCCTGAGGTCTGACCAATCGGATCATTTGCTTTGAGTTCTTGATTCGTGTCGTTAGATGCATTTCTGAAGATCTCCGACTCATAGTTTGTTCCGTTTTGCGTATTAGTCTTGTGGATTCTACGTCACTTGAACGGCTTTGCGCGAATTCAGAGACTGTTCAATGCATTCGAGAAGCTTGATCGCCTTTTTTCCTTCTTCTGGCTGCACAGGAGGAGGCAAGTCTTCCTTCAGGCTCCTGATGTAACCGCTGATCAGGTGAAAGTGTCCAATGTAGTAGCCCAACGGCGTTTTTGTCCTGACAAAATATTGAAGAGTCTTCTTGAGCTGAGAAGCAAGGCTGCTCTCAGCAACGCCTGACTTTTCTGTTAGGAGTTCGTAGCCTTGAGCGGCATACGGTGGAGGCGCGATCATGAACGCACGTTTTCCGTCAGAACCATCAATTTCATAGATTTTTTCCGTTTCTTTAGCCAACCAAGACACTTCTATGATTCCATAAGCTTGATGTGAAGTTCTCAAGAGAACTGAAAACTCGTCATAAACGGGATATCTCACTTTGTTACCGACTGCATAGACCTCTGTGATGTCTCCTAGCAAGTGCAGGTGGAGGTAAGCGGGATGACATCCAACTTCCCAGACAATGCCTTTTTCTTCGACGCTAGTGTTCCAAGCAGGAATAGAATGTAAAAGAGGGTTTTCCTTTATAGAAGTTCTGAAGGACACCAGGTCATAATAGCCTGAATCAATCAGTTGCTTGGCTTGTTGGATTGCTGGGAAGAATATTTGGTTGTGGCATATACAGAGTTTGACTCCATTTTTCTCAACATCATGTATCATTTTGTCACATTCATCTGTGCTAAGGGCCATTGGCTTCTCCAATAGAATATTATGTCCAGATTTGGCTGCATCACAGACAATAGCAGCATGAGTCGAGGGAGGTGTGCACACATCTATGAAATCCAAATCCTTGTTCTCAGCAAGATCCCTGTGGCTACTGTAAACCTTTTCGATCTTGTTCGCGCTCGCAAAAGACCTTGCTCTTTGAAGATCGATATCAGAGACAGCTGCCACTGTTACGTTCCCCAAGCGTCTATAGACCATTAGATGATCGGCAGCAATTCGGCCACATCCTACTAACCCGATTTTCATACTAGGGCCTCTACGCAAATACTGTTTTCAACTCTTGAGTCTTTCCAGTTCTCGCGGATGCATATGCTTTCTCGAAGACTTCAACCACGTGTCTTGCTCTTTCTCCAGTAGCGATAGTCGGTTCCTTATCATTTGCAATGGAATCTACGAATTCCAACATGTCAGCGATTATGTGGGCGCCCCAGGGGGCTGACAAGCGGTACGAAGGCGAAAACAACGGAGGCGTCCATTCCACCCATTGCTCTCCCGACTTTCGCGAGCGAATCTGACGCGACCTTGCACGCATGCTTCGAATCTTCTGAAAAACATTGTATAGAGGAACTTGCAAACCCACCTGCTGCGTTGAGCGATAAGACGACAGAGGCATTCGGATCACACCTTTTGTCCCGTAAATGGCGCTATCGGACAGAACATCCTTGGTGCAGAAGTTTGAGGTCGCATTCACAAACATCGAATTCCCAAAGTCCAGGAGAAGCATAGTAGAGTCATCCATCTCACTGTCTATGCGTTTCTGCCCCCACCAGCGCGTGGGAATGGCGATCCCCGAAAAGGCTGTAACCTTCCTAACCGAACCCAACATCCAGCAGAAAGTCGTTACAAAATATACGAGAAGAGAATAGACGGGACCGCCACCTGGCCTATAGTACCATGAAGGATCCGTGCGCTCATGAATGTGTCCATCATTGTTGGCCATAATTTGTCCCCATAGAGGTTTTCCAATCAGTCCTTTGTCAAGCATCATTTTTGACATCCTCAAGCTAGGGTTATGCATTTGTCCCGGAGAAGCAACCAGCTTGACGCCTTTTCTCTTCACTGTTGACAACAGATTGTTGGCTTCCTCAAGAGTTGTCGTCATAGTCTTCTGCACATACACGTGCTTGCCTGCTTCAGCAGACGCCATCGCAATTGGATAGTGCGCACTGATTGGCGTGAAGATAGCTATAGCATCAATGTCAGACTTTGCAAGCATTTCTCTGTAGTCCACATACATTTCCTGGGCTCCGAAAGCGGTCATAGTCTCTTTGGCACGACTTTCGACAGTGTCACAAACCGCAACCAGTTCAATTCCCCTTCCCTTCATTTCAGGTTGGACCAGGTTAGGCAGAACGTCTCGAGTAGCTGCAACACCGCAGCCTACTACCCCGATTTTGACTTTCTCCACCACTCAAACACCAGCTTGCTAGACTCTATGCGTGCTATTCCTTGAATGTTGAGTCTTTAATCGGCTATAACTACCTTCGGCTGGCAACAGTTGAGGAGTCAAGTTC
>Ga0315274_10011799_pt1 | contig 12503 bp, 5 predicted proteins | sample YL17G02_20_MG_FD_203700 | JGI IMG/M metagenome (GOLD analysis project Ga0315274, IMG submission 203700) | Sediment microbial communities from Yellowstone Lake, YNP, Wyoming, USA - YL17G02_20 | ecosystem: Environmental > Aquatic > Freshwater > Lake > Sediment | place: USA: Wyoming | collected... | reverse complement strand
TTGTCATAGTTACGACCCCATTCAGCGATAGCGCTGTAGCCTTTAGCACCACACATCATGGCAACACATGCTAGAGCTAGTATAGCAGATAATGGATGACGTTTGCCTTTTTCCTTTCTGAAGTCAGGAATTTTTGATAGAATTTCTATAAGTGGTTGACATACGGTCACCATAATATCACCCCATTTCATATAATTGTTAGTAAATATGTTTCCGGGGTGATATTTTACTCCTTCTATGCCTTCTTTTCAAAAATTAAATAGCCCTAGGCAAACTCGTAAGGACTTGATGAGTGTTTTTCGGCTGGAGGATGCTTAAATGGTTAATGATTTCAATATTCGCTGTGTAACTTCTTTTTTATTCCGGGCTTATAGAAATTAGGGGATAAATGGGACGGGATTTTTCCCGTCCCATGCTGACAGGAATCAGAATTCAGACAGTTCAGAATCATCCAATGGTATTTTTCCAGAAAACTCTAGCGTTTCTTTTGATAGGCTTCTGTGAATAGAAAATAAGTAATACCATTTTCCATAAATAATAGTGCATTCTGCCGAGATTGTCTATATAAACTCCAATTCCTTTATTGACTTTTTATGATCATCAACATATAATTCTACCGTTGATTACCCTCTTTTTTGAGTTTAAAGTTATCTTCTTATATGTTTTTAATGCAATGCTCTGACATCATTTATTGACAGGAGGGGACAAAAAATGGAACAGCAAGAAAGGAAAAAAAGTTGGGTCAGGACGAACGTAAAATGGTTAGCCATAATCTCTGTTCTCGTGGTAATTATTATTATCGGCTCGGTGAAGATGATCGTTGCTTCTCCGGGGAGGATGAACGCCAAAGTTGAATCCTTCAAGCCAACAGGCGAAGTACCGCAGACGACAAACTTTACGATCGAATTCTCTCAGGATATGGTACTTGATAAATCCGTTGGGGTCCAACAGGATAGCGCACCAATAGTCTTTACACCACCGATCACTGGCAAATTCAGATGGACAGCACGGCACATACTGGAATTTTATCCAAACGTTATGCTCCTCCCATCAACACGATACACAGCCGAAATACTGCCCAAAATAGGCTCCGAAATGGGTTATTATCTTAAAGGCAAAAAGAAATTCGAGTTCCACACAAAAAAATTCAAGGTAGCAAACGCACTTTTATCTTTCAAGTTCATCACGCCGAAAGACGAGTCTGTTCCCATAGTCGGAACTCTGGAATTCAACTATCCAGTGGAACTTGATGCTGTCAAAAAGCACCTGACTCTTGCCTATAAAGGTGGCAACCCGCTTCCATATCAGATTGTCACTCCACAGCCGGGAACCATGATTCAGCTTGAGACAGAACCTATACAACATAACAATCAGACTCACGTTATCCAATTGGCAATTGACAAAGAGCTTGTTCCTGCCAATGGAACAGAGGGTCTATCTGAGAATTATCTGGAAACCTTCAAGCTGAAACCCGGCGGTGATCTAAAGGTTGAAGGCGTGTTTCCAGAGCGTCAATTAGAGACTGGTTACTTAAAGATCAGGTTTAGCTCACCAGTAAACTCCGAGCTTGCTAAACAATACGTAACTGTAACACCGCCTGTTGAATATCAGGTCGCTTCAAACTTTCACTACGTTGAATTAAAGGGTAGCTTTGTATCTGGAACAGCTTACACTGTCTCTATAAATGAAGGATTGATGGGTGTGGATGGCTCCATATTGAAAAACAGTTTCTCGACAATAGCTGTTATAGAGAACATGGAACCTACCATTGACTTTGTTGGTACAGGTATATACCTTGCCCGAAAAGGGAATTTAAACGTTGGATTGTCAACTGTGAACGTCCCGAAAGTCAGGGTCGAGGTCAGAAAAGTCTTTATAAACAACCTGACCCATCTCATCAACGCAGGTGCAATGGACTCAAAATATTACTGGTATGACGTAAACAGCCTCGGAAAGCTGATACACACTGAAGAGATAAATCTACCCGACAGGATGAACGAGGAGATCGTCACGCCCATTAACATGGAATCCTACCTTGCGGATGAGTATACGGGCGTATTTGACGTTCAGGCATCAAGTGAGGATGAATACTGGCGAGAAAGCCGTAAGCTGGTAATGATAACTGATCTTGGCATCACAGTTAAGCAAGCTGGAGGACAATTCCTCGTCTGGGTGCACTCGCTTGAAACTTTGAAGCCTGTGAGCGATGCACAGGTGACACTGCTCAGCCAAAATAACCAGATCATGAAAATCGGATCAACGAATAAAGACGGTCTGGCAAAGCTAGAAATAACAAAAACGACTCTGGATAACTTCACACCGTTCCTGGTAACCGCTTCTTCTGGCAAAGACGTATCGTTCCTTGAGCTTTCACGCAGCCAAATACCTACAACAGAGTTTGACGTGAGTGGGCTGCCATACCTGCAGGACGGTTACGATGCTTACGTCTACGGTGATCGAGACATATACCGTCCCGGTGAGAAAGCGCACATCGTCACCGTCGTCAGAGGTGAAAAAGCGTCATTGCCACAGGCGTTCCCGTTGAAGCTGGAAGTGCTTGGACCCGATAACCGTATATTCACCGAATTCAGAAAGCGAACAAACGACAAGTGCGCCTGTGAGTTTGAGATAGATATTCCAACTTACGCCATGACCGGCACGTACACCGCAAGAATCATAGTCGGCAAAGATGACGAGATCGGCAGGGGCAGTTTCAGCGTTGAGGAATTCATGCCAGATCGTATGAAGGCTAAAGTGGATACTGATTCGGATTCTTATGGTCTGGGGCAGTCTATGAACATCAACGTCTCTGCTATAAGCCTTTTTGGTCCACCTGCAAGCGGGAGGCTTGTTGAAGTCCAGAGCCAGCTTGAATCCAGCACATTTGCACCGAAACAGTGGAATACATTTAATTTCAGCAATCCCAATAGATCGTTTAGTAGTATAGCCAATAATCTTGGGAAGGCAAATCTCGACGCAAATGGCAAATATGGCCTTACGCAACTTTTGCCAACAGGCATAATACCACCGTCAACGCTCAAAAACACTATCTCTGCCACAGTTCACGAACCGGGCGGGAGAACTGTAACAGCATATAAAACTGTCGCAGTCCATCCATATCCCTTTTACGTTGGTTTAAGGCAGACAAAAGAGGATTATGCTGAGATCAACAGACCCAAAGAGATGGAGTTCATAGTGCTGGACAAAAACAGTCAGGTCACCCCGAACCGAAGATGCGACGTCTCGTGCTATCGGATAACGTGGCAGACGATATTACAGCGTTCTGATAATGGTAGAGTTCAATACGTATCCGAAAGACAGGAAAATGTGGAAAAATCCCTTTCTGTCACGTCAGGCAATACACCGATGAAGTTTGATTTCAGGCCCGATCAATACAGCGAATATAGGGTTGAGATAAAAGACGAGGGTGGACATTCATCAGCGATCAGCTTCTACGTCTCTGGATGGGGTTATTCACCGTGGGCTATGAGCAGACCCGAAAGATTAGAGATCGGACTTGATAAGGCTTCGTATAAACTCGGTGAAACCGCAAAGGTGCAGATCAGGTCTCCATTTGCTGGGCGTCTTCTGCTGACTGTTGACGGCGATAAAGTTTACCGTACCGAATCGGTGACTATGGATAAGAACACCGCAACGGTGAAGGTTAAAGTATCAGATGAATATAAACCGAACGTTTACATTTCTGCAAGCGTTATCCGATCAACTAAATCGCTAGAGCGGAACGCACCTGTCAGGGCTTATGGTGTAGCGCCTATGATGGTGGATTCCAGCAAAAACAAACTGACGATCGCACTTGATGCACCTGCGGAGATGCGCCCAAACGGTCAGCTAAAGGTCTCGTATACCGTAAACGGAAGGAATAAGGACGGATACATAACCATCGCCGCAATTGACGAGGGTATATGCCAACTTACGAACTTCCAACCACCTGACCCATTTGGATATTTCTTCGGCAAAAAGCGTCTGGAAGTGTCATCCCACGATATTTACTCGTGGATACTGCCTGAGATAGAAAAGGCTGACACGTCATCTACTACATCAGGCGGTGAAGCCGGTGCTATAAGAAGGCGTATTTCTCCTTTAAGTGTCGCTCGTGTAAAGCCTGTCGCATTGTGGTCAGGGCTTGTTAAGGTAGATAAGAATGGCAAAGGTTTTGTCACGCTTAACGTGCCTCAGTTCAACGGCAGTCTTAGGGTTATGGCTGTGTCGTTCTCTGAAAATGAGTTCGGTTCAGCACGAAAGGACGTTATTGTCCGTGCCCCGATAGTCCTGACACCCACGTTCCCAAGATTTATAGCAAGCGGAGATCGGTTCATCGTACCTGTCAACGTCTTCAACAGCACTGACAGGCGGGATAATTTTACCGTCACGCTGAGTGCAAGCGGTCCCGTTGAAACCCCTGTTCCGGGTTCGCAAAGCGTAACTTTGTCACCAAAAGAAGAAGGGCAAGTCATATTCACAATAAAAGCCAAAAACCTTATGGGTAAGGTCACGTTCAGCCTGTCAGCAAGCGGAGCAGGAGAGAAAGTATCCGAGACGACAGACGTACCACTCAGGCCCGCTTCTCCACCAGTTACTTTAACAGGAAGCGGTGTAGTGAAAGCTGGAATATCAGGAAAATTTACCTTCCCGACTAATTGGATTCCAGGTACTGTTGATTTTGAGCTAACAACCTCATCATTACCGGCGATGCAGTTCGCAGGAAGCTTGCAGTATCTATTGCAGTATCCCTACGGTTGTACCGAGCAGACAACTTCAAGGGTTTTCCCATTGCTCTATTTCAACGACATGGTGAAGGCTATCGAACCGAGGCTTTTCGGCGCAAAAAGCCCTGAATATTTCATTACGGAAGGTATAACAAAGCTTATAAATATGCAACTGCCTTCAGGTGATTTCGCCTTCTGGCCTTCGGGGGGATATAACAACCCATGGACGAGTATTTACGTCTCGCATTTCCTCGTAGAAGCGAGAAAGGCGGGCTATGAAGTGCCAGACCGAGTTTACCAGAATATGATTAAAGCCATGCAGAACCATGCAAGAACTCCGATCACCGATAACTGGAAACTGGAGATCAAGACTTATGCCTGTTACGTCCTTGCCGCTGCAGGACAGCCCGATAAAAGCACGATGCTCTACCTGAAGAACACAGAACTGGATAGAATGTCAGATTACAGCAGTTTCCAGTTAGCTGGTGCATTTGCACTATCTGGCGATCTCAATACTGCTAATTCGATGATACCAAGGACAGTTGAGCCACGAGAGATCAAACGTGAAAGCGGGCATAACTTCAATTCGTCAACGAGGGCAGATGCCATCATGCTGGACGTTCTTTCCGAAGTGAACCCCGATCATCCTTTAGTGCCGAGATTGATTGAAAGGCTGGCTAAGTCCGCATCAGAGAACAGCCGATGGTACACCACTCAGGAAAACGCATTTGCTTTCCTTGCTCTCGGCAAGATATTTAAGAAACAACCGCCCGGTAAGTTCAACGGTACTGTCAGTATAAATGGATCAGGCGCAGGAAACTTCAGTTCATCTAAAGATCAAAAATTCACCGGTAACAACTGGGATGGTAAAGAGGTGACTATAAACGTTCAAGGCACTGGCACCTGCTATTATTACTGGAAGGCGTTTGGCATACTCGCCGAAGGTGAGGTTAAAGAATTCGATCAAGAGCTTGTGGTTAAGCGTAAGTATCTTACAAGCGAAGGTAAGCCGCTGGATTACAACCAGTTCCATCAAGGAGATTTAGTTGTAGCAGAGATTACGTGTAAGGCACTTACAGAGGATCTGGATAATGTTGTCATAGCCGATCTTTTGCCCGCAGGTTTTGAGATCGAGAATCCAAGGCTTGGCTCACGGGCAGGTATACCATGGATTAAAGATACTGACTTCAGGCCTGATTACATGGACATTAGAGACGACAGAATGATCCTATTTGCTCATCTCTCAAAGCAGAGGGAAGTCAAATTCTACTATGCGATACGGGTCGTGAACATCGGAGATTTCGTCCTTCCAGCAATATCTGCTGAGGCGATGTACGATCCTGCAAAGGCTTCAGTATCGAGTAGCGGGAGAGTACGGGTGGTCCAATAGGTTTCAGTTAATCACTGATTTTCACAGATTAAAGAAAAAAATAGGCATGGTTCAAAATTAATCAACTCAGAGAACACATTGCACCGTAAATTCTCACCTAGTTAGAGACTTTTAGTTGGGTTTCGTTCCTCAACGCAACCTACCTGTAACTCGTTGAGGATTTATGGCGTAGTATACTAATGTTGAAAAAATGCTTGAAAACAAAACTGGTGAATGGTATAATAGCAGTTACAGTCTAAAGCTAAAGTATATTATATTGTCATTATGGATAGGAGCTTTACCATGAAACGCTTGTATATCCTTATCATTACGGCACTTATGGTCTTTTGTATTGTCTCAGGAGTTCTGGGTGGAGAAGACGAAGACTACACTTTTGCATACAACCTATATCAGGAGCCAGCATATAAAATGGCAAGGGAGTACTTTGAAAAATTCATCCAGGCCTATCCGAAAAGTGATAAAGCTGACGATGCCCGACTTTTTATTGGACATTGCACTTTCCATTTGGGAGAATACGAAAAGGCGATTGAAGAATATAAACGGCTCCTAAGCGACTATCCCGCCAGTGAACTTCAGATAGATGCTCTACGAGGTATAGCGGACTCATGGGCGCAGCAAGGGAAGTCCGAAGAAGCTATAAAGGCGTATCAAGAGGTACTCCAGAAGATCAGTGAACCCGAGGCACTATCATTTATCCTGTATCAGATTGGTGAATCTTTATACAATCTTGGAAAATACGATGAAGCTCTGGTATACTATGATCGCTTACTCAAAGATTATCCTTCTGCAAAAGAGGTTGAAGGAACACTTTATTCAAAGGCGTGGTCTCTCTACAAACTTAAGCGATTTGAACCAGCCAGCCAAACTTTCACTTCCTTTGTAGATAAATTCCCGAAAAATGACTTTGCACCTGAAGCAGCGTATATGGCGGCTGAATGTAAATTCCTTCTTGGAAAATGGCAGGATTCAGTATCAGGATATCAAAGGGTGCTAAATAGCTATGGTGATTCGAGACAATTTGCGGCGAAGTCTACTCTCAAAATTGGGCAAGCCTACGTTGAATTGAATATGCTTGATGAAGCCCGCATCAGTTTCGATAAATACATGCACGACTATCCAGAATTCAAAGAAGGTTTGGCTGAAGCACAATACGGTATTGCAGAAGTTTTATATACTCAAAAAAAATATCCTGAAGCCAGATATGAATATAACAAGGTTCTGGAATTATATTCAAACAGCCAGACGGCAGATGATGCTCAATACAGTATAGCGTATACGTACTTAATGGAAAAGGACTATGCAAAGGCATACAAGGAATTCAAGCTGGTACTCAACTACAAAGACTCAGAATGGACAAATGCGGCTAGATTCTATATGGGGCAAAGCCGATTCCAGCAGGAAGATTATAACTCAGCTTTGCTGGAATTTTCTAAAGTTGATCCTGCATCAGAATATGGCGACGATGCTACGTACTGGAAAGGATTATCGCTTCTTCAATTAAAACGACAGCAGGAAGCTATTGAGGCTTTTGGACTTCTATTGAGCAGATACCCAAACACAGAATTTAAGACTCAGGCATTATCTCTTGTAGTGAGTTCATATTTTGAAATGGGAAAACATAATGAGGCTTTAACTGCAATTGACAAGTTTCTAGCGGAGTCACAGGAAACAGAAGCGCTGGGTGTTCAGCCAGATGCGATCCGTTACTGGAAAATTGTCTCTCTGTATGAGCTTGGCAAATACGAAGAAGCAATCAACGCCGCACAAGAGCTAGTCAGAGATTTTCAGCAAGGAGAATACGTATATAAAGCTAAGTTTTACATCGCTGAGTCATTATATTCACTGAATCGCTTTGACGAAGCAAAAAAGGAATACCAGTCGCTAATCGAAACTTACCCCAATGGTGAATGGAACGATCAGGCTCAGTATAGAATGGGTCTGGTATACTTCAATTATGCCAACACCATACAGGACGAATCAGCAATGCAATCTACCTATAACGAATCCATAAAGGCATGGCAACAACTGATAGCCAGTTATAAAAATAGCAGTATACTCGATAAAGCTCAATACTATATCGGTTTTGCCTTTATTAACCTGAAAAAGTATCAATCCGCTATTGAAGCTTTCAGGTTTGTCGTCTCCAATTATCCTAAAAGCGACCTTATTGATGATGCAAAATACAGGGTCGCATGGTGCTTTTACAAAATGCAGGATTATCAATCTGCCATAAAATCCGCCAAAGATATGCTTGAACAAAATAAAGGCTCTGATTTATCGGATCAGGCTTTGTTCCTAATAGGTGAATCTTACTTCGGATTGAAAAACTATAAGGAAGCGATCAATTATTATAGTAGAGTTCCCAAAGAATATCCCACAAGTACGCTTCGTGGAAGGTCTCTGTTTAAGGTCGCTGATAGTTATTACAATATGGAGACGTATACGCAGGCAATCAGTACCTATTATGATTTAGTGGACAAATACCCTACTGATGAACTCGCTGATGACGCCCTATACTCCGTAGCACAGGCTTATGAGCAACAAGGCAAAGGCGCAGAAGCCATAGCCGCATACAGAACTCTCCTGAGAACCTTTCCTAACAGCGACCTATGCCCTGATGTGCAACTTGAGCTTGGCAATTATAACTCCGACAAGAAAAATTACGCACAGGCGATAACTGAATATCAGGCAGTTATAGATAACTATCCAAATAGCCAAGCCGCTACTTTAGCTCAGTATAACATCGGCATAAGTTATAAACTTTTGGGGTCTTATGCTCAAGCTATTTCGGCTTTTGAAAAGGTTATAGCAAAGTATCCCAAAAGTCTTTCAGCATCGCAATCAGCCTTCGAGATCGGTCAGTGCTGGTTTGCGAAGGACAATACAGGTCGAGACCTTCAGAATGCAATATCTGCTTATGAGCGGATTATTAGAGAATATTCTCAGTCTTTGGAAGCACCACGAGCTTTGTATTCTATGGGTAAAGTTTATGAGGAACGGCCTGACTGGCAAAAAGCATTAGAATCTTACGAAAATCTGCTCAATAAATATCCAGAAAATGAGTATGTTCAGGAAGCTCAGCTTGCACGAGGGCAAGCTCTCCACCAGCTTAGAAGATACAGAGAAGCTATAGGTATCTACGACGGAATATTGGATAATGCGAAAAATTACAAAAAAGACATTAGTGTAAGGGCGCAGTTATATAAGGCTGAAAGCTTGTATGAAATTGGTGAATACGAGAAAGCCGCAGAGGCATATCTAAGGGTTCCGCTCGTATATTCTGATCCTGATCTGGACGTTTACGCTTTATCAAGGGCTGGAGATAGTTACGAAAAGATAGGAAGGCAGAAGGATGCCGCTACGTGGTATCGCAAGATTCTGAAGGACTACGCCGAACCGGGTGGAAAATACTATAAGCAAAAAAACTCATCGTGGAACGATGCCATAGAGTTTGCTCGCAAAAGATTGAAACAGATTGGAAACACAGAATGAATTTATAAATGTTTAAATCACAAGGGAGGGTGTATGATGCAAAGAAATACTATCTTCTATATCTGTATTCTATTGTTTGCATTACTAACATTCATCGCAGGATGCACAAAGGCGCCTGTTATGATGGAACAACCAAAACCTGTCCAACAACCAGCACAAACTCAAACTAAACCGATTGAACAACCAGCTCAGGTTAGCCCAACACCAGCAGAGAAACCAACACAACCTCAATTACCTGTTAAGCGTGGGTCTTTGGTGATAATATCTGAACCAATAGGGGCAGATGTAAAGGTTGACGATAACCCCATGGGAACAACCCCGCTAGTTTTGAAGGACGTTCCCGCAGGATCATACAGAATTGAAGTTGGATTGACACATTATGAAACGTATCAAGGTGAGGTGGACGTAAAACATCAACAAATGACTGAGGTGAGAGAAAAGCTGAAACCGAAGCCTAGCGCACTAGAGGTCAAATCACAACCGACTGGTGCGACAATATGGATGGATGGAAAGAAAGTAGGCGTGACGCCTTACAAAGCTACCGTTACAGCAGACGGTGAGCATGAGATCATACTCAGTGCGAAAGAGTACGGCTTCAAAAGCCAAAAAGTGACTGTCCAACCAGAAGGAAAGCAAAGCATATCAATTACTCTGGAAAAACAGGAAGGTAAACCCGTCTCTATTATCCGAGAAAAAGATGGTGCTGTAATGATGCTCATCCCTGCCGGTGAATTCCAAATGGGAAGTCCGGAGGGTGGAGGCAATGATAATGAACGTCCTCAGCACATAGTGTTCCTTGATGCCTTTTACATTGACAAATATGAGGTGACTAACGCACAATATAAGCAATTCATGGATGAAAAAGGATACAAAGCACCTTATTATTGGGATGATCCAAAATATAATGCGCCAAATCAGCCAGTTGTCGGTGTAACATGGGATGATGCCAATGCTTACGCGGAATGGGTAGGTGCCAGATTGCCAACAGAGGCAGAATGGGAGAAGTCAGCAAGAGGTGGACTTGTCGGAAAGAAATATCCATGGGGGGATGATATTACCCATAATGATGCAAACTATTCCGGAACAGGCGGAAAAGATCAATGGGAACAGACATCACCTGTAGGTAGTTTTGCACCAAATGGTTATGGTTTATATGATATGGCGGGTAATGTATTGGAATGGTGCGCTGATTGGTATGACCAAAATTATTATGCCACTTCACCTAAATCAAATCCAACGGGACCTAGTTCAGGATCGTCTCGTGTTGTGCGTGGCGGGTCGTGGTACTTGTACGCTGATGTCTACTTCCTGCGAGTAGCGTCCCGCAGCTTCCACGGTCCAGCGCTCATCATCTACTCTGTCGGTTTTCGTTGTGTTCAGTAGTACGTAGGATGGGTAAATGGTTTTTTATTTGTATTAGTTTGACACCTATAAGAGATAACAATCATTTGATAGCATGCTTCAAACAACAAGGCAAAAACCATTTACCCATCCTACAATTACCTTTCGGGTTAGAGAAGGTAAACGGTTAAACCTAATATTGAAGATAAGGAATAAAAAATGTCAGTAAGAGAATTGATAAAAAGTGAAATTGATAGAATACCAGAAGACATTTTGCCAGAGATTCTCGACTTTATACAGTTTCTGGAATTAAAAAAAGAAAAATCTATTCTAGCGAAATCATGTCAAAATCTGTCAGAAAAATCATTTGATAAGATATGGGATAATGATGAGGATGCTGTTTATGATAAATTATCTCATGTCGGCTGGTAGGTAACGAACACTGACACGAGCCCCCAAACCATTTCTGTCATTCCAGCGAAGACTGGAATCCAGATGATTGGTGTCGAAGTGTACCAAGATGAAATAAAACAGATCATCCATGAGTTTCCTGATCGAGCTATACGCTGGCTATTGGAAACTCCTGATAACGTAAAAGGGTTGCTGTTATCTGCTGTTGCTGATCTGGCAAAACGTATAGATTATACTCGTTTACAGCGTTTGGATAGAACGTTTATATCTGATAACTTTAGGAAGCGGGAAGCTGATCTTGTGTTTACTGCCCCATTTCTCGATGAGCAAGAAGAAATCACACGGGAAGTTATTATTTATATTCTCATAGAAAATCAGTTAACCGTTGACCCGACAATGCCGTTCAGGATACTGTCTTATATGCTCCGTATATGGGAATCACAGCGTGAGAAATTCGAGTCTGAAAATGTGCCTTTAACAAAATGGCGATTCCATCCGATTTTACCAGTGGTGTTTTACACGGGAGAACAGAAATGGAATGAACCATTGGATATAAAACGATTGATTGATCTGCCAAAGTCACTGGAAGAATTCATTCCACGGCATAAGACAATATTATTTAACCTCAAAACGACTTCACCAGAGAAATTAGTTGAGTATAATCATCCATTTGGATGGATATTGCAGCTAATGCAGAAAGAGAAGGCAGGTACAGATGAATTCAGAAATTTATGGCAAACAGTTATCGAGCATTTGAGGTTAATGGCATCGGAAGAACGTGCAAACTGGTCAAAGCTGATATATTTCATGATGGCATTTATATATGAGCGTCGTGAGAAGTTTGAATATGATGAATTTCTTAGTATCATTAAATCTAGTATTGAAGATAAAACTCAGAGGGAGGAGGTAGAGAAGATGGGAAAAACAATGGCACAAGTATTGATGGAAGAAGGGGAAGCGAAAGGAATAGAAAAAGGAATAGAAAAAGGAATAATTATGACAAAACAAGAGGTTTTAATTAAACCTAGATTTCGTCCAATAATAACTCATATTTAAAGATTTCACATTGTGTAAAATCGTAGAAAATACGTGCCATTGAGACCATTTTAAGGTATCATAAAAGGTGATACTAACCTTAATAA
>Ga0315274_10011797_pt1 | contig 12505 bp, 10 predicted proteins | sample YL17G02_20_MG_FD_203700 | JGI IMG/M metagenome (GOLD analysis project Ga0315274, IMG submission 203700) | Sediment microbial communities from Yellowstone Lake, YNP, Wyoming, USA - YL17G02_20 | ecosystem: Environmental > Aquatic > Freshwater > Lake > Sediment | place: USA: Wyoming | collected... | reverse complement strand
ACATGCAAAAGATCGCCAAGACCAAACACAAACCGACGGCTTAGCATTATTATGGGGAAAAATAAGGCTGATTCCGCAGTACAAGGACCGACACTGACCGGAAGTTCAATCTATATATAGTTAAGTTGCAACTTACCTTTTGATGTTGAATTCAATATAAAACTAGAGCAGTTGCCTTTACTTCTCCAGGATTTTGCTTACGGGTTGTTGCTTTAGTCGTAAATAAGTAATGGGCTAAAAAGGATATAATCGCTTAGGAGAGAAGACTTGCAGAGTAAACATATTAAGATTAGAAGAATGATTGAAGCTCACAGACCGTAAGGTCTCATTTCCGTTCAGCAGACGATTCATTTTCTCGCGAGTCTGACAGCATGTATCGACTCAGCACTGAATGATCAATTCGTACTAGGTGATGCCCCATTTTCTCAAGACGTTCAAATTGTCTTGGGTCACATCTATCACACTGAATTCTTCCGTCAGGATAGAGTTTCCTAAAAATCTCGATATAATCCGAAGTGAAGCCCATGACTTCTCCACAATCACACTGAACTATTACATCATATGTATCAGACAAACCCAACATTTTCCCGACGCCGATTAGAACGTTTTGTCCTTTGTTTAATTGGTGCTGAACAAACTTTGTAAAGTCGATATTCCACTTCTTCAAGAGTCTCAATATTTCCTCTGCTGTCTTCTCACCCCATGTTTGATGGATTAGCTTTTCAACAGATTTTTCCGCTGAATTTATTCCAAGAATAGAAAGTAAGCCAAAGGTATCCAGTCCGTCACGCGGTAATGGGTATATTCCGATCAACTTGAACTCCACTAGTTGAACCTGAGACCAAGCTTTGTTAAGATTCAGCAGGACCATTTTGATGATATCGCCCTTTCCAACACTTTTTGTTTCAAGTTCAGTGTGAACTTCTTCATTGATGTCTACAATCAGCACTGTTGGAAGACCTATAGGATTGTCCACTAAGACTATTATCTCATCTTCATCGCAGTCCTCCACGACTCCATCTTGCAATCGGTAAGTATCAGGTGATAGAGAATAATCGACTGTTGAGCAGTCAATTGGATAAGGCGTAGAATCATTAATGGTTAGCAAAAGCTGCTGCAATTGTTGAGAGCGGGAGACTAGCCTTGTGGGACGGCTAGCGACTAGCTTGGACAGTTCAATTCCAAGCAAGACAAGAGAGGGAGTTAATACTATGCCGTTCCATTCAGAATATGGTGGAAATGGAGTATAAAAGAAAGGCTTAATCTCTAAAGCCCCAGAAAAACCGAATTTTGCCATATTGCTTCTTATATAGTCTATATTCTTGAAGAATTTGGTGAGTTCAACATCCAAGTCGACAGTTGTTAGAGCCTCTCGAAATTTCGATTCTATTACAACAAGATACTTGCTATCGTATCCCATAATGTCCGCAATTTCTTCATTTCCTTTCTCAGGATGTGGCACTCTGAGCAAGGGTTTTTTAAGAATTGGGTGATCTGTGTTGAGATCGTACGCTTTAATAAACGAAAATATCAAGTCTTCAACTGATTTGCCGATATATCGAAGAAACTCGCCTTTCTCAGGTTTCTTCGACCATCGCATGCACAAATAGACCAAGAGAAAGATTGAGAAATAGGGGAGGAAAACCCTGTCTTTTTCAGTCGCTAGAATAACAGTACCGCCTAGTGTCGCTGGGGAAGCCGCACCATGAATTTTAAATTGTCTAAAGAAAAATTCAGTATTTTCTGCTCCAACTTCACCGAATAACAAGGATCTAATTCGAGTCAGCCTTGGCAAATCGGTTCTCAAAATTCCAATTTCATTTGCAAAATTACTTCCAAGCTGGAAAGCCAGAAATCCTGCCAAACGTAAACTTGTGCTAATGAAAGTGTCCACGTTGGATGGTGCTATCGCAGGCAGTATTCTGCCATGATATATACTCTTTAATTCCCTGTAGAGTTCATCTCCTACTATAAAGGGGAGTTCTGGTTGGGTGAAAACTTCCTTGATAATTTGAACATCAGAAGTCCTAACGTCGCCTCGCAAATCCGCTACAATTTCATGAGGAAAAACAAGCTGTTTCTTGTACTGCTCTAACACATCGTCGGGGATGCAAGACAAAACATCCAACTCGGTTGGAGCTACTTCCTCTAAACCATCAACAAGAATGACTTTAGCTAATCCTTTACTTAATCGGAAAATATCATTTTCACGTTCAAGAATTTCTTCTGAAAAAGTTATGAGTAACTCAACCAAATGATTTGCTGGGGTGCCTTCTCCTTTCCAGGGGGATTTTGTTAACAGATAACTAATAGCAAGCCAACGCTTGATTCCCTCTTTTTTTGAAATGGCACTCGTCAGGCATTCTTGAGCTACTTTTTCTCTTTCAACTATCAGTGCCTCAGCTAATGATTCTGTTTCCATCTTTGCCAGGATTTGCTGAATGTTATGAAGCAGTTGTTGCCGCTCTCTTTTCAACTGGCTAATCCGTGGGCTTGGATCAATAATCCTAATAGATTCACAATTCGGGCATCGTACACTTTTGCGTATAATTCTTATGGTGCCACATTTGCAAGGCAGATGGATCCCTTATATTGCATACTATGGAATTATCGTTAATATGTCTTCAGAATTAATTCCTCCAGCGCGCGCTTCGATTCCTATCTGCTCATTCTTATATTGAACCCTCTTTGCGGGCTTTTGAGAATATTCAGCATGATTTCTTTGGCAAACTGGGCAAACATTGTTTCTTTCTATTGCCTTGTTATGTCTTTGTATCTGAACCAGCGGGGTTCTGCTTGACCTTCCAAGAATCTCAGCAATCTTGTTGATTCCCAGTTCTTCTTCAATGTAAAGCCTTATCATTTCTGCATGTTCCTTGTCACCCACAGTCCTGAATGTTCCTCTGTAATCTCCTTCAAAATAGGCTCTCCGTATTCTACTTTGATGCCAACGTTTGCTAGAATGTTTTCTCTCTCTTTTTTGTGCCATCCTGGATACGGAAACTCTCCTAAGCCTAGGGCTCCTGTTTTGCTTACGATTATGAAGCATTGCGGCGGCATGTTTCTGACTGTCGCTGGGTTGAAGTAGCTGTAGAGCCACTGCAAATCACTGGCTAGTCCCTGCACACCTTGAGCCTTCAAAATCAGATAGTCTGAGAGGTTACGGATGTCAATGTCGATTGCATACCATCGTATAGAATCCAAGCCGAGTGCCAAACCAACATGTCTTGCTTCTCTAATCAGATAAATCATCTGACTCTTGGCAAAAATCTGGTTGTCACTGACTTTCAGCCTCGAATAGTAGAAGTTTGCAGCTTCCCTCACAATCAGATAGACAAGTCGTCTGTAATGCAGCCGCTTATAGAGTAGATCAGTCAGCTTTGCTGCATAAAGAAATTCCTGATCCATACTAAGATAGAGTGGCGAAGAGTTGATTATTATGTCGTAGTTTTCAAAGTCGTCCAGCGTTACAGCTTCGACTGGTTTGACTGGAAAGCTTGCTTGAACATCAACATTCTCACCTTTCAACAACAGGATCTTCTTGTCTTTGGCGTATGGGCTTCTTAGCCATGCTAGTGATTCGCCGTCTCTGCTGCCAAACAAATCAAAGACTACACTGCCTTCATTCATGTATTGCTCTGCAATATGCTCAAGCAGACTGCTTTTGCCTGTTCCTCTAAGTCCTAAGCTGAACCAACTATGCGGTCTATTAAAGTGGATTGAGTCGTTGCCGCGGACCCAGAGGCCTCTCACTCGGGACCAGCCTTCGGCTTAAGAATCTGCAACATTTCCCTATACAAGTCAGGATCTATAAGGCGACTCAACTTCTCAAAGAACTCCATAACTATTGGGATGCTCCAGCGTAGAAACTCTGATTTTAAGCATTGGAAGCTTGTGGGATAGAGGTCTAAATCATGCGTAAGCAAAAAAAGGTGCTCAGCTTCGTCTTTGGCACTGTTGAGTCTTTCACGTTTTTCCTCTGTTTCAGCCTGACAGCCGGCTGCAAAACTCAATGGTATGTTGTGGTGCCATGGTTTGATAAATTTGCCGTAGTTCTCTGAGGTTAAGCTGAAACCCCATGCCATGCTGATAAAGTCGCTTTGGATGTTAGTGTTCAAAAAGCCCAACGTTGTTAGATAGATGGTTTCAGCAAGTTCAAAATCGAGGCTGACTTTTTCTTTGGGAACCATGAAAGCAGCCTCCAAAACCAAACGAACCTTGTTCAAAGGATCCATAGAAACGCTCTGGATCAGATGCTGAGCCAAAAGCTGCTCAAAACTGCCTTTTCTTGTAAGCCTTAAAGCTTGGCTTGTGAATCTCTCAAATGAATCCTTTGTCTTTTCATTATCCTCGTTCATTCGTATCGGCTTGGCTACGGTCCCTTACTCTGTATAAAAGCTATTCCTAAAACTCAAACTAGACAATTGGGCGAAACAGAAGATAAATAGTCACGCGTCAATGAAGATTTGGTTAAAAACCTGCAAATGTACTAACTTTTTTTGTCATGCGTTCTTTATCTTGTCTTCCAGTTTTGGAATTATCAGCTTCAAATTACTCTCCAATTCTTTCCTTTTCGCCTCATGCTCCAGCACTCTTCGCTCCTTCCACGCAAGTCCTTCCATTAAAGCGAATGTTTTCTGGATTAGTTCTGGATCTCTAGACCGTTCTTGATCCAAAGAAATCTCAATAGACGGATTTTCAAAGTGCTCTCCAACTTCACGAAACAACTCTAGAGGGTTAATCCTTTTCATTATTGCTTCCTGAAGATCAATGACCTTTATAGTCATTTTGTTTTCATAAAGTATGAACCATATTTGCGTTGCATATTGAGGTTTTGCAGTTGGGGAAAGCTCATAGATGTGTTTTCTGCAGATTTCCGAGATTGCCTCGCTAGCTAACGAAAGCAATGTACCATAGTTCAAGAGTTCACTATGTAGCCATTGTATCTTCCCCCTTGTGTCTTTGTCCACAAGCAAGAAACGATAGTCTTCCATTGCTGCTTTGATCTCCTCTAATGAGTTGCCATTTGCAGAGTCTCCGTGCGGGTCTTTGATTTCTGTGATTTTGTCTCGTGCATAGTTTAGCGCTTCAAAAAGAGGGCCGTACATCTCATCCCTCATCATTATTGCGTGATCTCTGGCTATCGTTCTCTTCTCACTCTCGATTTGTAGCTTATGCTGAACAAGAAATGTGGAAAAAGATCCTGCTAAGAAAGAGAACAGCAGTTGAAGCAAGCCTATGTTCCATAAATATCCAAGCGCCGCACCAATAGCTGAAATAACAGTGCCAATTCCGCTAATAGCATCTCCCTTTTCCAAATTCATTCCCTAGCACTATTCTGAGGAGGTCGTGCTATAAATGCTTCAATATACAAACTACATACCTGAGCTCAGCTGCACTTCATGAAAACTACTATGTCCCTTACAACATTCAACATCGACCTAGACTCCTTCGCTCTGTTCACATCATAACCAGTGAATTGCTGAGTTGGAAGCGGAGAAACAATTCGATGGATTTCTTTAAACCCGCATTCCAAAGGGCTCGCAGGCTTATTGTAAATGCTCATAAGCACTGAAGTCAGATTAAGTTTGGGAGAGAGAATCTTGTCAGAAGCCATGACATCAATTCGAGATCCACTGTATTGCTTAATCCAACTGAGTGGGACAGAGCTGAAAATGCTCAGAACGCCACCTGTAACAAGAATGCGTTGGATTAAGCAGATGGGATTGGCATGTCTTGTTTTTCCAGGTGCAAATCACACTAGATACGAGCATTCATTAGGAACGATGTTCGTTGCAAAGAAACTCATTGAAGCCTTGGCAAAGAAAACTGAAGGCGAGTTTCTCCATAAGAACGCTCAAGCTATAGAGTTTGCCGCTCTTCTTCATGACGTGGGTCATTCTCCCTTTTCCCATGTGACTGAAGAGTTTTTTGCCAGAAATCCAAACTATCTTCCAGTTGAGGGAAAAGACCTTGGACATGAGAAATACACGGAGTTGATAATTCGCAAAGATCAGAGTATCAGGGAAATTTGCAGGGAGGAGAAGGCCGATATAAGATTAATAAGCAAGCTCGCTGTCGGAAAGAGTGGTACTCTTTTCGATGGTCTGTTGTCTAGCTCAATAGACATCGACAAGATAGACTACGTTGCACGTGACAGCTATTTCTGTGGTCTTCCCTACGGTAGAGTTGATCTTTCGTCCCTTGAGGAAGGCATCACAATAGCAGAAAGTAGTTTTGGGAACAAGATGATTGCATTCGCCAGCAGGAATAGAGATGTGCTGGAGGGGCTTCTGATTTCAAGGTTCTACCTGGCAACTAGTATCCATATAGATGAAAGAAACTGCTCTGCAAATCAGCTTCTGCTGGGTGCAATCAAGGAGTCATATGATACAGTTTTCGAAGCTATCGATGAAGAGTCCTTGTCTGATGAGACTAAGAAACTGATTTTGGACTGCATGCATTTTCGGTGGGTTGACCATGACTTGCTGGCTTTCTTGGAAGATCCGGTCCAAAAACTGAGATCTGCAGTTATTGAAGCTGGCAGGGATAGATTCTCTTCATTGAAAGCTGACATTCTGTATCAGATACTTGACAGACTTCCTACAAAGACTGGAAAACAGAGAAGAATCTTCTCTGGCGTTTTGTTGAAGAGGGTTTTGCAGGGCAGAACCCCAAACCTAAGGCATAGCAGTCCATTATCAAGATTTTCGCCATCGGCTAGGTATGGTTTATTCGCGTTGCACAGACTCTCTCCTTACACCAATTATCTCGATGGCTTCAAGAAAATATTGCAAACTCTCAAGCAGTGCAGCGGGAAAAGCATCTATCTCGATTTGACCGCACCTAAATTCTTGGAATTGAATGCGAGAGTGTTGGTAGGAGAGAGCAACATCAAGAACCTATTCGACATTTCATCTCTGATGAGGAGTCTTATCTCGGACGCGACAAACAGATTGACGTTGTCAATATACTCATATCAACAGATAGAAGAGATACCAGAAGTGGACTTGGAAACGATCATCGGGCTTTTCTGCACAATGGCACGTAGAAGAGCCATCAAAAGAGGACGTTACCTAGGAACTGATCTCATCCTAATGACGTATTACTGCTTGCATCAAGAGAAATTGTTTTTCGAAGGTGACACTAGATTCCAAGCTCTCTTCGGAGTCTTATTCAACAAGATTCTCAACAAATCTGAGTGCCCATACAATGAATTACTTGATTTGCCAAAGCACTTTGGTAATCTCAATGATGCGGATAATTATGATGCCTTTCAGAGCAAAGGGTACCCTGACTTCTTCTGCGTTAGATTTGCCCAAGATCTAGATGTGCTGTCAGAGATGGGGCTAATATATACTCGTTCGGAACCTGTGAGAATGCTGCAGGCGGGATATTATCCTAAGAGATATGAACGCAGAATATCTCACTATGGACGGCAGTATGTGCAGGAGTTCCTAACTAAGGAATATTGGTTTACACGAATCCTCGAAAAGAAAATGAAGAGAATTGAAAAGTCTGGTTACTGTCTGATACGCCTTGGAACATAATATTGAATGTTGGCATCTACACTTTGAGTTGATGACAAGACTAAGCTTCTTTTCTGTTCTTTGAATGCGATTCTTCAAGTCCATGTTTTCACTCACTAGGCCGTTGATCATGACCTGTAACTGTTTGTTTTGTCCTTCGATCTCGCCTCTCAACTTGACCGTCAACTCTTCAACGTCAACTTTGGGCATAGTGATGCTGATCAATTTCTCTCTTTCCAGATACATCTGCCTAAGACTTTCATACTGCACTCCTTTGTACGCCTCGCCCATCTCTCCAATTTCATGTCCAAGCCAAAAATCAACAATCGTATCAGGAACACCACTATTAATCATGATGCTACCAAGACTCTCACGCAAGGCGTGAGGACCCAAAGGATTAAACCCGTTACCATTATTCTCCCTATCCACAAAACCACTGTTGACAGCAACCTCTTTCATCATGTTCTGAACAAGATTAGTCGTCAAAGGCTCCTTACCTCTTTCTTTTAAGAATAGAGCCGTGTCGTTTCTGAATTGGACACCTCTTGCCTTCATATCAGCTGTGTAAGCCTTTAAAGCCTCAATTGTATCCGTTCCAAGAAAAGTATAATACTCTACGCCTGTTTTCGGCCTATGCAGTTCAAGCTTTAGAAGATGCTCATTCTTAGCAAAGCCTTCTGCAACATCACCATACTTCAAACTGCACAATGTACTAACATCCATACCACTCTGAAATAATGTTAGAATGATAGCTCTGTCTCTCGGAGTCCTAGCATGATCTACCAAAACCTTGACTTGCTCAGCTCCAACCTTCATTCGTTTGTTCTGCACTCTTGGACGTGGAAGCTTGTGTCTTCCTCTCATTCTGATTGTAATGCCGTAAGTCGCATAGAAGCTCCTCACAGAGTTAACAAAGAAATGAGCCATCTTATCGCTCACGCCTTTCGCAACAACCTGGTGCTCTCCAGCTCCTCTGCTCTTCTTAGGATATTCATTCTTAAGCCAATGATAGAACTTGACAAGTCTCATCATTACAATGTCCTGTCTTTCTCTCGGGTCTTTCTTCATGTCTGCCAATGCTTCATCAATTAGGGCAGAAGCTGTCATACGAGTAAAGTATGCGTAAGCCTTGAAAGCAGTCCTGTAACCATACTTCGTGCTATTCCTCGTTATGGTGTCAAGCCATCGTTTCAGTGCAGGATCATCCTAATTGACTGTTGCATCAACCATTTTCCAGATGTCCCCATGGGGAATAACTAACGGCCGCCCGCCGTAGCATCGCCTTATATAAACATGTTGGATTGCAGCTTAACCATACTTACATAGTTAAGTTACAAGTGAAGTTTTCATGTTGAATCCAGTATAAGCGAATTGGCCAATTCAACAAAAAGTGAACTTCTTTCATCGGGAGTTGCGTAAGTCGTAAATAAGTAGGGAAGCCATCCACCATGGCGTCTATGTATGTTTGATATTGTGACAGTATTTCATAAGTGAGTCTTTCTGGCTTTCTACAATTAGACAAAACTTAATACTGCAGGTTTTTCAACTATCGCCTGTACTGAAGAAGGAGCAAGCAGAGATTGTCTAGGATGCTTGGCTTGAATCCAACAAAGGAGAAAATCCTCATAACCCTTTTGAAAACTGGGCAATGCACGGCTAACGATGTATCAAGGCAAATTGGAATGAGTAAGAACAAAGTTTATACTGTCTTGAATGATCTTGTCGACGATGGGCTAGTAGTTGTCATGCCAAAAGTGCATCGGCAAAAAATGTACCTTTTGAACAAAACAGAGTTAAGCTCTTTAGCAGCTAAACAAAAGGACAACTTGAAGGCTCTTTTGAATACTCTAAATGAAATCTCTGAAAGGATTAGCTTATACCCAGACTATCCAATGCCTAGACCTATAGACGAAATGTGGGTATGTCCACGCCATGATTCAATCAAGCAGACAAGAGAGTTGTTCAAAGAAGCGAAAAAATCAATTCTAATAAGCACTCACGTGTTTGATTGGTTTCAGGATGTTCGCGATCTGATAGTCTCCAAGACACACAACGACAAGATACATGTAACAGTTCTCATGACAAATCCGAGGTCCATTACTTCCATTGATCAGAAACTTCAGGCCAGAATCACTGAAAGAATCGCTGACCTAGAAAAGCTAAATGTGGATTTAACGCTTACGAATGTACGCTTACCATTTCGAGGATCTATTGTCGATGAACATATCTCTTTAATAATGTTGTTCTCATACCCTGGGACAGAGGATTACAGCACCTTTACTGGATATTGTCTCTGCAGAAACAGTGCCATTGTCAGGATATTTGTAGACTATTTCAGTGTTTTGCAGAAAAAGAAAAAGGACTACTATGGGGACCTTTAAATAGCGCAAGTGATATAAACAGAGTTGCGACCGAACTCATTTGGTGACTCATATTGACGTATGTTATGACGGTTCATCTACCGGAGAAATCTCCATCGTGTAGACTAGGTTATGTTGTGAACACAAATCCATTCCTCACTTTTCAGTGCGGTGATCATGCGATCGTGCCATAATTACTCGTCCACGACGAGAGTATGGAAGCGAATCAGACAATCACTAGCTTTGTTTCCATGAAAGCAAGAATCCATTGCCAGGCATCCACTTCCCTTCAGCAGTGAATATTGTCAGATTTGGAGAGACGATAGTGCGGCTAGTTCTGAGCTCGGGCTCCGAAGCTCTGAACCAGAAGATACCTGGCAAAATATCAGCAGGATGATTAACGTGGACCTCTATTGTTCCAAATGACAGAAATACGAATCGTCTAGAAATATTGTCAACTTTCTCAAGCAGAAACTTCTCCACATAAGAGATGGAGCTCATGCTTTTAGGCTCTATGATTTCATCGCATATTATCTCTCTTCTAACCCCTTTTTCTTTATTTCCTGAATTCAAATATTGAACACTCTTCTTGAAATTCCTCGTTTTTTCGTTTATTCGCAGTCCTTCAAACGTTGCTATCTCCTCTGGATCGCTTGGAGGTTTCGAAAGATAACTTGAAGGTATCGACGTAATTCCATCACACACTTTTCCATCTTGAAAGAGTGGCTTTGCTACGTCACTCTCATTGCTTATCAAGGCAGAATAGAAAACTTCTCCTAAAATGAGACCAGGTTTCTGCTTGCTCTTTCTCAGGTATATCTCGTAGTGACGCAATTTCGCATTAAGCCCAGCTATTTCCTGGGTCTTTTTAACAATATCAGAAATTACACTTTGTGTGCGCTTGCGCTTGGTCTTTTGTATTTGGTCCTGTCTACCACGTAGGAAATCGAAATCCTCCTTTGACATGCGTATTTTGGTTTTTGAGTATTCGATTCGATTCTCTCCTATATGCAGTCTGATACCTGCGTCCCAAAGAATATCCCGCAAGTCATCCATCTTGGTTTCAATCTGATTTTCTATAGAAGGCACTATGGCTTCCTTGTAATCGATCGTGGGAAACTCGTAACCAATGCAAATCTTTCCATCTTCAATACTGACACCTTCAACATAGTAACATCTCCACCAGTGTATCCTGTCTTCACGAGGAACCGATTCAAGCTTTAAGTTCTCTAGGATTACTCGCTTATACGAAAGGTCAAGCTCATCTGCCAAAGACAATAATGCAGCCAATAATCTTAGTCTAATTTGCTCTCCTCCTTTGTTTTTTGGATCGTATTCTTTAGCTGTTAAATCGGTTTGCCTATGTCCTTTTGACACCTTGGCAATCTCGTCCGCATATTCCTCTGGAACACCTAGATCTCGATAGTCTTGCCTGTCTTCAATTGAACCCAATATCATTTCTTCCGAAAAAAGATGATGCCTATCTCTGATCTCAATGAGCGTTAGCTTTGGATCCTTGCCATACTGCATGCCTATATCGTGAAGATACGCAGATGCCAGAAGGATGAACAATTCTTGAGTGTTCAATCTTTTTGCTTTGATCTTCATCAAATCATCGCAGAGATGATTGAGTATATCGATGACTCTTTCTGAGTGTCCTTCCGGGGTGTGGTCAGTGAAAAATCTATGTTTTGGGTTCTTCCATGTTTCTATGGCTTTATCCCGGATTACTTTCAATGTGGCTGAATATCCGCCTACTTTTCGACGCAAATTGAATGCCATAGATTTCACTCTAAGTGTTTGATGTATTCGATGTGTATATATGAATTGAGAGGAAAAGTACTGCTATAGGTAGTACTCGCTTATAATGCAGAGACAGCACCATCTATTTTATTCGGAGGAGAACTATCGAATTGTTTTTGACACACATGTGTATTGGGCAGACGCCGCTTCTCTCCACAGCTTTGTTGTGCTTGGTCATTTGTACTAATGGAGTTCAGCTTGAACGTTCAAGCATCTCCGCGATTTTGTTGATTCCCGATTCTTCTTCAATATATAGTCTTATCATTTCTGCGTGTTCCTTGTCACTCACACCCTTGGCAATCACATGGTGCTCTCCAATCCCCTGCTCTCCTTTGGGCAGTCAGTCTTGAGCCAGTTGTAGAACTTGACTAGTCTCGTCTTTCTCTTGGATCTTTCTTGAGGTCAGCCAATGCTTCATCAATCAAGCCTGAGGCTGTCATACAAGTGAAATATGCACAAGCCTTGAGTGCCGTTTTGTAGCCGTATCTTGTGCTGCTTCTTGTGATTGTGTCGAGCCAACGTTTCAATGCTGGATCTTCCCAATCAATGCTGACTTCAACCATTTTTCTCAAAGCTCCCCATGGGAAATAAGTAAGGGCGGGCGGGGAGACATCGCCTTATATAAACATGTTGGACTGCAGCTTAACCATATCTATATATAAGGTAGCGGTAGGCGCTTCAGAGCAATCTTTCTCCCGCAACACTCTGTATCAGTCGATAGTAATGCTTAATTCCAGACACGCTATGTTGCTATTTGGCGATGACTCGCAACCGAGCCTTCTGCAATCCCGCCGAACATAGCCATGCAGACGG
>Ga0315274_10011796_pt1 | contig 12505 bp, 12 predicted proteins | sample YL17G02_20_MG_FD_203700 | JGI IMG/M metagenome (GOLD analysis project Ga0315274, IMG submission 203700) | Sediment microbial communities from Yellowstone Lake, YNP, Wyoming, USA - YL17G02_20 | ecosystem: Environmental > Aquatic > Freshwater > Lake > Sediment | place: USA: Wyoming | collected... | reverse complement strand
AAGAGAATATATGTAGTACAGCACCTAATAGATCAGCATGACCTGCTAGCATACCTGCAGCAAAGATAGATCCAAGGATAAACCACTTATATCCTTCCATTTTGTCTTTTATGGTTTGTACTTTATCAGAGAAAGTTTCTTTCTGGACTTGTACAGCTACTTTCTCTGTATTCCAAACCTTTTGCATTTCTGCCAAACGCATCAAAATGGCGTGCTCTACTCGATCAATCTTTTGACATAAACTTAGAGTTTCGTTCGATATACGACGTTCTAATTCTTTCATTTCGTCTTTCATTTCGTTCCTATACGTTTCGATAGATTTTTCTTGAACTCGGATTTTCTCGTCATGTATAGAAATCAATCTGTGCATCGATTCTGTTAGGTCTTGAATCTTCTGTACAGTCTCCTCAAGCTTTATGAATATACGATTCTGCATCTCCGCTTCTTTTTCCAACACTTTTACGTCGCGTTCATTGTCTGCAACGCGACTTATAAGTCTTTCGGACAAATCTTTTTGAATCGCTTTAACATCTTTTTCTGTTTCTGCGATTCTACCTTGTAGATGATCCAACGGCATTATTTTCTCTTTTTTATCTTGGCGTTTTGTTCGTCAATGTTCTGCTTAGTCTCGATCACCCAACTCTGCAACCCTATTAGTTGCTGTCTGGTTTCTTCACAGGTTCCGTAGTTTTGGACGACGGTTCCAAGGGCTTGATTTGCTGCAACTCCGGAGGGACTCGCATCAGCACTTCTGGCGGCGTCGGCATTTTGATTTCCGGCAGCAGCATCGTGTGTGTACACCCAGCCAGCAGAAAGCTTGACAACATCAGGCACCTTGGTAATAGCAATATTTTCATTATGTACTCCTTTATCATGTATTACTCTAACTCTATCAACAAATTTAGTCACAATCCTATCAACAATTTTCACTTGTACTTCATTAATATTAGAAGATAATTTTTCTACTTTTGCGGCATATTCGGCAATAATTTTATCAGCAGATGCTTTGCCCTTTGTATATCCCCAAAAACTTGATCCTCCGACCAATAGTGTTACTATGACTACAATGCCCAGTATTCTATATGGAAGCGGAATCGCACTAGTTAATAAACTCATAATATTTTACTCTTTAGGTTTTTCTTCTACTTTTGACTGTGGTTCAGTGTCTTTCTTCATCCACAATGCAGCGCCGCCGCCCGCGAGTACAGCAGAAAATCCTGCACCCCATGAGATGGCGTCAAATGCTTGTCCTTTCCAGACAGAATGGATTGACATTGCGAAGAATACTAATGTTCCTAATGCCCACAGAATGCGACCCAAATCCAAGCTTTGGTTATCAATTCCAGAGAATGTTTTTAATAGATGTTTCATTAATACGTCTTTGTTCATAAGTCTCTTATTTAGGGTTGTGGGGTTCCTAGAACCTTCTTTGCAGTAGCATATAGGAAAGATCTTTCAGATAATCCGTTATATCCACCGTTTACTATGTGCGAAACGGTCTTAATGTCATCTTTGTCTGCCCAATCATTGATTTTGTGTTTCTCCCAATACCAAACTGCAGACACGAATGCACCAGATACGGTTGCTGCATAATCGGGATTTCCGACAAAATCAAACTTGGTATCTGCCGCGCAATGCGTATAATTATCTTTTCCCGTTAGCTGAAGAAAACCTCTGCCACGATATTTCCATCCATCGCCAGAATTTTCATCACCATTACCCATGCGATTACAATATGCTCTATTTGCAATCTTCTCTGGTTGGCGGGCATATGCAGCCGCTTCAGCAGCGGTGAAATGGGTTGGGAATGTCTTTAGCAACCCTTGCGCAGAATAATTTAAATTTTCAGTTATGGCACGATAGCTATTAGACTCTACAGCAGTCTGAGCTATAAATGCTGCTCTGCGGTTAAGAGTATTAATAGATGTACTGATGAATAGTTCATTCAACGTATTTGCAATATTCTGCTTATCAAATTTGCTAGTTGTAAACTCTGGCACAATTTGCAACAATTGATTTAGTGTGATTTGTATCATAGTGGTACCTTACGACGTGCCATGCTAGTCTTCTTAATAGATCCTAAACGTTTTTTCTGTGCAGAATAATTTGCAGAAGGATCTCTTACTGCTGCTGGATCTCCAGCAGCACCGGCAGCCATGGCAACTTCTTCAACCATTTTCTTATATTCATCATGATTGAAGTATTTAAACGTATGAACTTTCTTAGTACGATCATCTTTAATTCTATAGCTGTCCTTACCAACATGAGTAAACATGCCGGAATGCTTATCACCATTTTCTGGATGATAATAGTCTGCGCCACGACCCACTTTGACATGAACATCACCCTTCTTTTCAGCACCCATTCCCTTGAGCGCAGCAATACGATAATTCTCAGGCAATGCATGACCACGCAATGACTGGTCACTGTGATGCCATTCGCGAGCCATGGAGTCTACAAAACTATGATAGTTTCTATGACCCAGGTGCTTTTTTACAGCAGCATCAATATGTGCGTGCACTTTATTGTGAGGCACACCCAAAGTTCTATGAACATGGTGATGGATTGATTCATAAGGATCTGAATCTGGAGTAGTCTCAGCAACTTCTCTCTGAACGTGTTGAGCGATCATGCTATGAAGTTTATCTGTATGAACTTTCTTTGCTGCCTTTTCAGAAGCTCTCCTATGGATCATGTGCAGCTTATGTTCTGCTTTAGCAGCAATACGTGCTGCCATCTTCTTAGCTTTATTTTCCTGCGCCATATGCCAATACATAGACTTTGCAGCTTCATCCACAGATTCTGTGAAATGATGTAGACCAGCATATGTCTTCATGCTACCATCGCGTGATTTGAAATGAACCATATCATGATCACGGTGAGCAGTCCAGCGTTGCTTAGTTTCATCCCTGAAAGAATGTATACCGCCATCTGTAAGCCTCGCAATGGCTCTCTGATGTTCTGGATGTACAGGAACAGTAAAGTGATGACCATGATGGATTGTAACCATATTGCCCCAAGAATACTTTTCCTTCTTAACGTTTGGAACTGCTTCGACTAAGATTGCTTCACGGATTGCTCCATTCTGTTTTTCAGTTCCAAGTTTTGCCGTTGCTTTCATACGACTAGCAATAGTCTTTAAGAAACTATTCTTGCTCTGTTTCTTTTGACCAGTTGGATCAGCAGAAACAGTCTCTTCTCCCATTGGTCCAGTTTTGTGTGCCTTTGGTGTGGATGGGTGACGGTCATCGCCAGGACCACGATCTGGTTCATCTGGTTTCTTAATGACTTCTGGACGCTTTTGCTTATCAAGAAATGCCCCACGATCTGCCATTCTTGCGCCGCGCGCCGCAACTTTTTTCTGAACCAAACGCTTCGTTTCCGCAGCGTTGGTTGCGATATCTTTGTACTGTCCTTCTAGGACTTTAAGTTTCTTAGGCATGAAATTGCTTCCTGATCTAATTTAATCTCTGATGTTCTAATGTCTTTACCGTTTATACCATATACATTTTCTGGAAGAAAATTTAGAAATACCAAAAATGGTTTTATTACTTCTAGATCTTTTTCTTCCAGTTTATAAAATAACATTCTTGTTGCCGAATCAATACCAAACACATTATATAGAATCACAAGATGATTCATAATCAGTCTATCTTTCAGAATCTTAGTAGCATAATACTTCGTGAGAAGTCTCTTCAAATATAAAATTCTATTCAAATCTTCTTCAAATTCACTCATTACTGCATTTGGTTTGTCATAAGATCGCGCCGCAAATAACAAGTAATTATCATCATTTAGATCTTCAAACACGCTTATCCACCGTCGCCTTTGAATGTGCCGATATGACGTTGCTTTTTCAGCCACTCCGTTTCTCCAGCACGATCACCAACAGGAGGATCAAAATCTTTGTCAGCTAATACGTCTGTGTCTGAAATTGCATCCAAATCATCTTTGTCCAACACTTGAGCATAGCACTCAATCAAATCTGCAAGTTCTGGATCATCCTTATCAGTATCAAGAACAATATAGATATAAAGATCATCGTCGCTATCGCCATCTTCTCTTCCATCAGCATCGACAATCTTGAAAATGAATTCTCCAGTCTGTTCTAGCGCCGGTGGTTTAGTCAGAGTACCAATGTTCTTTTGTATCTCTTGACCATCTTGTGAAGTTTGTCCGCTTTGACCTTCGCATTCTAGGAGCGGTAATGTAATACCATAAATTTGTAGACACATGCGAATTGCGGTGATAGCTATTTGAGAATTTAAAAAACGCTTCTCCGTAACACGGTCTAACATTTCATTTAAACGTTCAACATGTACGTTATCGCTGTATAGAAGTGATGTTGTCATTTTGAAAATCCTAACTCTTTGAGTTTCGTTATTGTTGTCGCTGCACTTGTATGTAGTATGCCTATTCCGCCTGCCGCTTCAAATTCAGTGATATTTATTGGGAAATCATCAATCAAAACATTCGGTCTACCAAAATGACTTCCGTCATGTTCCTTTGCAAAATATCTCTTGCTCTCTCGAAGTACAACATGAAATCTCTCATGTGGCACATGTAGATGTTTCTGATTCCAAACTACCTTTCCGTGTTTAGAATTGGTCTCATCCCAAGGAGCATATGCTGTTAGAATATGCGGATTGAAATTCTTTATGAATCCCCAATACTGATCAAAATCACGTTCTACTGGTAGATTTTCCCAAAAATGTTTATGTAATGAAATAGATTTATTACGTTGTGCTTTCTTTTCTTTTCCGGTGAAAACTGCATCATCCCAACCATGACCTAGTGCTTCGCGGACTCCTCGTAAAAAGTCCACTAGTACACCATCCATGTCAGAATAAATCGTATAAGGTGCTTTCATATTATTTGATAGCACCAGTCATTCTGTTAGCTACTCCCTGACCTGAATTGATCTTTGGATCAATTTCAATTGCATGCGCAGGCTTACCTGTTGCAGTACGTCCTTTAGTGACACCCATATATTTGCGCTTAAGCTTTGAAGGCTTTTTCTTTGCATCCGTTAGGAGTTCGCGTTCCTCATTAGCCTTCAGATCGTTATAATGATTTGGTACTCTCCAGTCTTTTTTACGAATTGCTTTAATAATTGAACGTTCACGAGTTTCCTTTCTAGAAGTCTGCATAGACTGCGCAGCCATTCCTAGAGCACGCTTTGCGTCTGAAGGCAATTTCACACTAGATTCTTTAATTTTCAGATCTCTTAGAGGAATGCTATGGCGTGCTGCGCCAATGAGTACGCGATGGTGTTCTGTACCAGGATATGGGCTGTGATATTCACTCTTTAAGTGCTTTACAATTGTGCCAGATTTCCCTTCATGATTTCCAGCGCATACTGTGACTTTGGTTCCGACTGGAAATTTCTCATTTTCAGTAGTATAATATTTCTTAGTATGTTCGTCATACTCATAATCACCAGCGCGTGGTGGTGTATCAGATTCTTTCCTCTTTTTAACAGGTATAGCTGATGCAGCTTTCTTCGAAGCTGACTTCTTCATTCTTGAGAAAATGCCTTCGCTGACGCTGTGCTTTGCCTTCCAAGAATCGACATATTTGTTCAATGATCCATTTGGTGCATATTCCAAAGTACCAGCTTCACGAGACTGGCGAACTAGATGAGATAGCTTCTCGGAGTTCATCTTCATCAGAGTTTCTTTGTGACCACCATTGAGAATCTTATGCACAGCCTTTTCTACATGCGCATGCGGGTCTACTGCTTCATCAACCTTCTTCTTTTTGCTTCCAGACATCTGAGCCTTGCGCTGCGCTGCTAGACCTAGCGTGCCAGCTGATGCTGTATATCCCTTCTTCTTTGGTGCTCCTCTAGCCGCTAGACGTGCTCGTAGGGTCTTGCTCAACTTAGGCTGGACAAGGTACTTGGTACGAGACAAAAGCTTATCAGATGGCTTATAGGACTCTAGGAGAGCCTCTATTTGCTCTACCGTAGAGATGACATTCTCTTTTACGTTATTTGCTTTCTTTCTCATTTGCTTCGGACTCATCTTTCCTACTGCTGATAGTTTAGTCTGATAATCACTACCTGCGGTTGCTGGTCCTGATACGTCCGCTGCTCCTACTCCTGCATCTTCATATATGGAAATATACCCAGCGAATGCTTTATGTCCTGCAGGATATTTACTACGAATGTGTCGCTCAGCAGAACGAATGTTCTTAGCCTTAACGTTATGGCTTTTGATAAACTTTCCACTGCGAGAATGTGTTACAGCAACAGAGTATGCTTTATCTCCACCATCTGGATGTTGCTCAAATTTAGTTTCATTAATGGTTTCTTCTTTCACCAGAACCATACCAGTTCTCAAATAGTGAAGAAGTGGATCTGCAGGATTTCCTCCGGTGCGCGTTGGGGCACGATAGCTTGATGGATCGGTTATTTCTCCCAATCCAACTTTAGTATAGAAGTGAGAAGAATTTTTAACAGATGCTCCACCACGGAATGGCTTATTAACCTCTCCGCTTTCTACATGCTTATGCTTGATACCTGCTTTAACTAGAGCATTAAGGACTCTTCCTTGATGTTGACGCTCATCATCACCATGCTTATAGAAAAAACTCTTTCTAATAGTTGCAACACCCTTGTGGACACTCACATCATCTGCATAGTGCCCTACATCTGATAGAGCATCTTTCAATTTACCTGAACTAATTTCTTGTAGAGTTTCTTCATTTTTCGTAGCATCTAGTTTGTTTTTACCAGCAGATTCCCCAAGATTATGAGATTCTCTCATCGGAAGAAGTTTACGATAGTATTTCTTTGACATATCACTAGCATAGCTAATATGATCTGGATGCAGATAACCTAACTTATTTCTAGTGTTCAGCGCATGCTTCATCTTTCTATGTTCTTCTTCTGTTCCAAAGTGCTTTGCTAGGAGAACTGCATTTTCAGAATGAGCGTTTTCAGTTTCATTATTGTCATATATCTTCTTCAACGAAGAAAGAGTTACTCTTTTAGTAACACTCTCATTCGCAAAGTCTCTGCGACTGCCAGTCACGCATGCGTCTTTGAATGGCTTTTCCTTACGTCTGCCTATCAACAAACGATGAATGGCACTACCTTCTTTCTTACTAATTTTTGATTTAGAAGATTTAATAGCTTTGTTCACAGAATCTTTATTGTACTCAGTCATTGTCTTTCCTTACTTGCTCTCTGTTTTCAATTGAGCAATGTCACGTTGAACCTGATCGTAGTTACGAACTAATGGAGTGTTGCGATTCAAGCCACCCGGATCAAGATTAGTTGATCTACGAATGTCTGTTTCTAAACGCTGTCTTAATGCTTCTAGTTGTTCCAAAGTTTTATTGTCACTCATGTTACTCTCCATCTATATTACTAATAATTGACGTGATATTCTTACGCAATACTTCAAACGTCTTTTCTTGAATTATCTGTCCATCTGGTTTGAATTCAGATGTTAGACCTACGCCACCAGAAGGAACGGCACCCATTCTCTGATCAAAGAATTGTGGTGGTGCAGTTGCAGTCTTTGTGCCCTTTGATTTAGATTTACTATCAGACTTCTTCTTTCCAAACTGATATAGACTACGCATTGGTGTGTCTTGTGTATCAGCTGCAGCAGAAGAAGATCTAGAAGATGCTATTCCCTCTGCTTCCTTGATAGGTACCAATTTCCAGAATGCGCCATCTTTGATTCTCTTGAATCCCTTTAGATTTGGTGCTGGCATTGGTCCACTATGAGGAATTTGCGAAGTTCTTTTATTTACTCTATCTAGGAATGCTTTTGGATATTTGGTTCCATTTTCCATTAACCACATCTTAGCAGCTTCGCTGGAAACTGATGCCTCAAAGAATTCGCCAATAGACTCACCCAATTCTTGAAGCCAACCAGAGATTTCATTCTTCTTAGTTGGATTGACTGATGTGAAGTTATCTGAATTATTAAAAATGTGGAATGCTTCGAAGAGTGGGGAAAATTCATGTATGTTCTGTATAGAACTTTCGTATTTTTCTTTGCGCTGATCTTCTGTGAATGTCTTTGCACCACGAGAAATGCGTAAATCGTTACGTGCCTTTGATTCCTCATCTGTTGTATAGACGTAAACCATAGAAACATCATAACCCATGGATTCTAACACTTGCTTAGATACTAGAATTTTATTCAGATTATCAGCATTACCATTTATGATCATGGAAGGATAGTTATTAAGTTCATCTAGATTAGTTTGATCCGCAATCGCTCTATACAATTTATCAAGAGGAAATTCGATAATCTTAGACTCATCCAATAATGAATTTATGATGAAATCCTTGCCACTGCCAGGACCACCAACTAAAAATAGTGCCTTAAATTCATTTTGAAAATTTTCAAGCTTCATACCTTTCCTTACTGCATGATATAGTTCTTTTGCATGAGCCTTGTTAGGAACTCCATGGCGGAATTTACTAAATTCTTTCTTTGAAGCATGATCACGCATCTTTGATGCAGACATACCTTCAACTCCTTCAGCGTCAGGGTCGCGGTGTCCAGCAGACGTAACTTCTAGATGTTTGATACCTGGATTATACTTATGAAGTAGATTGTGGAATTCTTGGTGACGATCTGAACCGACAAGCATGGTTACTTTCTTGTAACCTTTCTTATGAAGATGATTTACCGCGTCCAATGCTGTCTTTACATGTTCACCGTCATGAACATGGGCATGGGGGAAGAACTTTTTCATTAGCTCCGTCTTGTGCTTGTGCCCGAGAGGATTCTTTTTTGAATCCTGAGAATGAGACGCAAAAACATAATTGTCCGCGTTATGCGCCTTCGCATGCGACACGACTTTATCTACGAGCTTTTTATGTCCAGTTGTCGGAGGATTAAATCTTCCGAACGTAAAAACTGCATGCTCTTTCTGAGGCTTATCAGCCTGTTTTTCCATATGCGTTCAACCCTGTGTGAACTTCGCTAAATTATTTTAGCTTAGTTTTTACTACGTCTGTTTCCTTCTTGACCCAATTGAATACTGCAGGGACTAGAACAGCCGCAACAGCACCTACCACTACTCCGACTAGAAATGCAAACATCTTGGTCTCCTCATTAGAAGTATTACACAGAGTATTTAGGTTCCTACTATCCTCGATTCTTAGCGAAGTTGGCTCTAGAGAACTCTGCTCTGTCTACGAGTTTGATAGGATGTCCTTTATGTATGGCTACGAACCCTTCTGGCTTGGCTTCTTTGCCGCCGATAGTGTGTTCATAGGTTGATCCATGGGAAAGAGTATTCACAAGAGCATTCTTGGCATGCTGTAGGTGGCTATGAATCTTGAACGTATTCTCAAAAGACTTATGGTGCTGTGCAACGTGATGGAGTTGGGCTGTCATAGCTTCATGTCTTTGTTGCTTTGCTTTCGCAGTTTTAACAGAAGCAACCGCATGCTCACCATGCTTTAGTAGATGTTCTGTGTACCCTTCTACGCTTGGGCGTGAACCATCTCTCACAGTTCTATTGATATATGTTTTGATATGAAGAGCGTGTGGATGTATATCGCTGAATGTCTCTGGATGAGATTGTGTTTTAATAGATTCTGCAGCTTTAATGTGGTGCTCAAACTTGTGCTGATTCTCTCCAGAATGAACCGCCTCGCCGCCGAACTCATGTGGAATAATATGTACATCAGGATGATGCTTGAAATTGTGTGTATCTGGATCAAAGCCAGCAATCATGTTATCTAGAGTTCTACCATGATATTTGGTATGAACAACAACGCCAACCTGAGCTTTAGCAATTTTCTTACCTTCCTCAGATTTCGTAGGAGTAGAATACATGATTGTATTTGGTGTGAAATGAAATTTCTTTTCATGCTCATGAACATCAGGCTTGGTGTACATCATGTCACCCTGATAGACACCGCTCTTGGGAACAGTCTTTTTGAAGTGTTCTAGAGCGTATTTTAGTTTTTCAACCAATCCTGGTGCGTGCCCATGGTTCTTTTCTATGTCTTTCGGAGTATAGTTGATCTTGGGAGTTGCATTGAATGCAGACTTAGAAGCCACAAAGAACTTACCATTCTCGGGATTATGACCGAACACCACTGATGGAGAACCATCAAACTTCGTTGTGATCTTAGTATCATTGAATTTGCCCTGAAGTTTCTTGTGAACATTGGTCAGAGCCTCAACTGCATGGTGAAAGCCATGCTCGCCAGCATCTATTGGTAGATCTTCGGCATGTTCCAAATGCTTAAGCTTGGTATATTGCTCAAGATTTTCAATTATGAATTGTCTGTAAGCTAGCATTATATGATCTCTTTTATCCCTTCTTTTTCTATGAGTTGTAGGATATGATCTGTTAGCGCGAGATCACGCTGTAGCCAAAGGAGTTTCTTCTCCAGTTCTACTTTCTTGGACAAGTAAAATTCTAGTTCTTTCTGCTTTCTTCTTCTGGAATCTAGGAGATCCTGAATGAGAACTATTTTACAATCTTCCATACCACACCCACAACAGTTGTGAATGTAATATTTAGGCTATAGAAGCGCGTCCAACATCTGATTTATGGTATAGACATTCTTAAATCCTAGATCATAGAGCTTGGTGCAATCCATCTGAAAAGATTTAGTCTGTATTTTCTTATGGAATTCTTTTTGTTCTATGTGGTTGAATGAACCTGTATAATTCAGAACAGTCCTAACATAATTCAGAATATCAATGAATATAGAATTATGTTTGTTACCAACATTATAGATTGTATTCAGTTCACCACATTCCATTATCAGTTTTATGGCTCGGACAGTATCATCCACATGCATGTAGTTTCTATGAAAAACGCCATCACCATAGATAGCAATATCTTCATTATTTTTCATCTTATCTATCATGTACTGAAGAGCATTCTTTTTAGCAGATACGCTGGTGTCTGTAGAACCTAGAACATTTCCTAATCTAAGAATGCGATAATTCAAATTAAACGTTTTCGCATAAGATACTATCAATTGCTCAGCGCAACGTTTAGTAATAGAATAGAATCCCAATGGGTTACATGGTGTTGATTCTTTTGTTGGTATATTAAGAGTATCTCCGTAGACAAACCATGAACTAACAAAATTGAATGTTCCTGTTGGATTATAGTTTTTCCAACTCTCCAATACTTCAGTGAGTACCAGCAAATTTGTTTCAACATCCAAGCTAGGTTCATCAAACACATGGTAGTTGTGTGTTGTGCTAATCAAATACAGAATATCTGATGGTACTGCAGGGCGGCGAAGACCTCTAGGAACTAGATAGATATCTCCTTCTGGAAATTGGTCGCAAAACTTCTTACCAACAAATCCAGTGCCACCATAAACGCTTATCATTTACGCTCATCCCACGTTTTCAAAATTTCTTCAATGTGCATAAACACATCATCAGTATAGTGTGGTGGGCATCCAACGAAAAATACGTGACTCAATGCCATATTAGCATTTGGATAATTTTTATAATTGTCTAGATGGCTGTATCCAGGATGTATTAGAATATTTCCAGCAAAATAGTTACGTGTCTGAATCTTATTATCTTCTAGAAATTGAACTAGCTTGACTTTCAATTCTGGAGTTTCACAGATGATTGGTACGCCAAACCAAGATGGGTCAGCATCAACCAGACGTGAAGCGCAGCGAATTCTAGGGACATACTTGTATAGCAAGAATGCGAACTTGTGATAGTTCAAACGACGGAGACGATCAATCTCATCCATCTTGTCTAATTGTACGATTCCAATAGCACCCTGTAAATCAAGTGGCTTTAGATTATACCCCATATTTGTAAAGACATATTTGTGATCTACAATCCCAAATTCTTCACCAAGATGTGTATCAAAACGATTTCCACAAGTGCCACAGGCTAGAAGATTTGCTACACCGACGCAACGACAATCGCGACCCCACCATGAGAAACTACGAGCAAGACTAATCAAATCGCCATCATTAGATGAGACCATTCCACCTTCACCAGTAGAGATATGGTGCGCCGGATAGAAAGAACAAGACCAAGCATAGTAATAGTCTGTGATATTTTTACCACCCAGCTTGGAGCCTAACGAATCACAATTATCACCAAGCAAAGTTAATTTCTTTTCTTCACAAACTTTCTTCAAAAAATCTAGATCTGGTGGATTGCCTAGAACTGGAGATACAAATATTGCTACAGTGCGATCCGTGATTTTCTTAACCACTTCATTAACATCAAAATTCAAACTGTTGAATTCAATGTCTGCAAATACAGGCTTCAATCCATTTTGTACTAGAGGAGCAATTGTAGTAGGGAAGCCAACCGGAGATACAATGACTTCATCTCCATCCTTCCAATCAAGATGCTTCTTGACAGCAGCAATCATAACGAGATTGGCACTTGATCCTGAATTAACCATATGAGAATGCTTCACGCCAAATTTATTAGCAAACTTCCTCTGAAACTTGGCAACGTTCTCGCCAGTGACTAACCACTTTCCTGTGATCAGAGTTTTCAGTGCAGCTTCCATT
>Ga0315274_10011794_pt1 | contig 12507 bp, 8 predicted proteins | sample YL17G02_20_MG_FD_203700 | JGI IMG/M metagenome (GOLD analysis project Ga0315274, IMG submission 203700) | Sediment microbial communities from Yellowstone Lake, YNP, Wyoming, USA - YL17G02_20 | ecosystem: Environmental > Aquatic > Freshwater > Lake > Sediment | place: USA: Wyoming | collected... | reverse complement strand
GCCGAGTGGATGACTCCGTCCAGAGCGATGGCCAGGCGCTTGCCCAGGTGCTTCTTGGTTATGTTCCTGAACTCGCGCGCCCCTTCGAAGTCGAAAGCCAGCGTCACTTTCACGGGACTCGTGAAATCCGTGGGGTCGGTCCGCACGCCCGCCTCCACAAGGTTCTTGCCCGTCATCTCGGGAGCGCTCTTGACGACGTAGACTTCGTCAATCGTATCGAGCTGCCCCTTCCCCTCGTTCCACTTGACGCTCACTCCCGGCATCATGCGATGGCCGGTCGGGAGGGTCTCGCCCGGTTTCAGCCGGAACTCGTAACGCTTCTCCTTGCGGGGGTTGATGTACTCCACCCGCTCGAAACGCTCCGCCGCCAGGGCGTCGTTGTCCTCGTGCAGGAGATAGAACTCCAATTGGGCGGGTCGGATAACCTCGCGGATCACGCGTTCGGGATCCCTCTCGCCCGGCACCTGCACGCGGATGCTGCGATCGGCGATCTGCAGCGAGACCGAGGGTTGAACGACGCCGAACTGGTCGACCCTTTGGCGGATGACCTTCTCCGCCGTGCGCAACGCCTTCTCGATCTCGTCCTGAAAACGGGTTTGATTCAGCTCCAACTCCGTCTGGCCGTCGCGTTTCAGCCCGTTCTCGTCGAAGGAAGCGAGCGCGTCGCTCTTGACGGAGTCCTGGAGTATGTTGGCCGCTTGCTGCGCGTTCGCCTTGTCGTTCAGGGAGAGAACCAGACGGTCCTTGCGGCCGTCCAGACGGACCACGGCGTCGATCATCTGCTGGCTGAAGCGGCTCACCAACTGTTCCCTCTGCAGATCCAGGGCGTTCTCGCGCATCTTGGCCTCGTCGATCTTCAGCAGAACGTCGACCCCGCCGATCAGGTCGAGGCCCAGACCGATGGCCTCGCGCTGGAGATCCCCCCGTTTCGACTCGTAGGTCTTGAGGGCTTCCGCGTAGGTTTCGGCGCTCGCGTAATCCGCTTCAGTCGGCGGCCGGCTGTTGAGGGCGAAATACATGTAGCGCCCCGTGGGCCAGATGAACAGAACGCACAGGACGGTGACGATCCCAGTTAACCAAAGCCGCCAGTTGCTCTCGCGCTGCATGGCTCAACGAATCCTTTCCCTTGCGCCCGACTGGGCGCTTCTGCCTCCCCGACGGGCTCCGACGCCCCGGGGTCCTCTCTTCTTCTGCTCTCTTCAGTGTGGTCTCCCAAAAAGCCCCGGCAAGGTTCCGGCCAGGCGAAGCGGGCGCTCTTCCACGCCCATCCTTCCGCGTTTCCGCGGTTCCAGTACGGCGCAGTCGCGTGGAGCTCGGCCTACTCGCCTTTCTGGTCCTCTTTCTCGCCCGGTTTCTCCCGGGACTCCTTCGGATGAACCGTCGCCACGGCCGAGCGGTTGATCCTGATGCCCACTTTGGGCGCAACCTCAATAGTGAGAATGCTCTGGCTCCCATCCATGTCGATCACTTTGCCGTGAATGCCGCCGATGGACACCACCCGGTCGCCCTTCTTAATGGCGCTCAGCTTGCGCTCGCGTTCCTGGCGTTCTTTCTTCAGGGGTCGCAGGACGATAAGCCACAAGAATACACCGAGCAGAGCGAACATGAAGAGCAGCTGCGTCAGGCCGCCCGACCCCGGGGTCTGCTGTGCCGTCGCTGCGAATGTGGCGAACATGTTTGCCATTCGATCCAATCCCTCGTTGGCCGTTCCCCTATCTGCGCGAGACGTTGCCTGACCCGTCAAGCGGGGGGGGGACCTCTCCCTCAGGCTCCAGGCAGCCGGGGTCTGCGGACCCCCTTGTCCGGCGTGCGCCGCAGACGCCGTCCCCGCGAGGAGAGAGGCGACACCCTATCAACGCCTCCCCAACCTGTCAATTCAAAACCTCTCGCATTCAAAACCTCTCGCGGAACCCGCGCATTCTGGCGCGCCCGCACGCACTCAGTTCCCGTCAGTTCCCCAGGTCCTCTTGAAATGCCTGTTTTCCTGAAATGCCTTGACTTTTCCCCACACCCCCTCCAGGCTCTTTTTGCCCTAGACCTGGGGCGGCGGGCCTGACCGCCAAGAAGCCCCAGTGAGCGAGATTCCTGGAGGAGGACTTCGGAGCGATGGCGGAAGCGAAACCCATTCGAGGCGTTGCCGTAATCGGTCAATCCGGCGGACCCACGTGCGTCATCAACCAGAGCCTGGTGGGCGCCTGCCTGACCTTGCGCAGGAGCCGCACCATCACCCGCGTCTATGGCGCCCGCCACGGCGTCGCCGGCATGCTGAACCAGGACTTCATCGACCTCAGTAAGGAAGACCCCCGGCTCCTGCGCGCGGTCGCCAACACGCCCTCGGCCGGCCTCGGCTCGGTCCGCAAGAAGGTGACGCCGGAGGAATGCCGCCGCATATTCGAGGTCTTCCGGAAACACAATGTCCGCTTCTTCTTCTATATCGGCGGAAACGACAGCGCCGAGACCGCCCACATCGTCAACCAGATGGCCCGGGAAGAGGGCTACGAGCTCCGCGCTTTTCACATCCCAAAAACCATCGACAACGATCTGCGCGTCACCGACCACTGCCCGGGATACGGCAGCGCGGCGAAGTTCGTCGCCCAGGCCTTCATGGGCGACGATCTCGACAACCGCTCCATCCCCGGCATCAAGATCAACATCGTCATGGGCCGTCACGCCGGCTTCCTGACCGCGGCTTCCGTGCTGGGCCGCGCGCGCAAGGACGACGGCCCGCACTTGGTCTACCTCCCCGAACGCCCGTTCGATACGGAACGATTCGTGGCCGACGTCGAGGCGGTCTTTCGCAAGCTCGGCCGTTGCGTGATCGCCGCTTCCGAGGGAATCTCCGACGCGAACGGCGAACTGGTTCTCCACAAGTTCGCCGGCTCGGGCGAGGTGGACTCCCACGGCAACGTTCAACTGAGCGGAACGGGCGCCCTCGGCGATCTGCTGGCCCAGTTGCTGAAGAAGCGGCTCGAGGAGAAATTCGGCAAACTCCGCGTGCGGGCCGACACGTTCGGTTACCTGCAGCGCTGTTTCCCGGGCGTCGTGTCGGAGGTGGATCGCAAGGAAGCCTTCGAGGTCGGCGAAGCCGCCGCCAAGTTCGCGCTGTCCGGCAACGTCGACGGCAGCGTCGCCATCCGCAGGAAGAAGGGCAAGACCTACGCCGTGGAGTATTTCCTGACGCCCCTCAGTGCCGTGGCAAAGGAAACGACGCGTATGCCCGCCCATTTCATCAACAAAGAAGGCAACAACGCCACACAGGCATTCGTCAACTACGCGCTTCCTCTGGCGGGCGAGCTTCCCGCGATTGCCGCTCTCAAAGGCAGGAAAGTGCCCAAAAAGCATTGATCGCATGTCGGCGGCATAGGGGGCTCACTGAAACGCCCCAACAGATCCAACGGGAGCGACGGAATCCCAGCCTCGAACGTGACCCCGGGGGCCGCCGCAACCCTCTAACCGTCAGAAAGCCCCAGTAGGAGCGACATCGTCCCCGCTCTCGGGACCCGAGCGTTTCCTCGCGGCGCGCTCTTCGATCCCCTTTTTCAGTCGACCGCTCTCCCGGGCGATGAAATCGCCGAAGGAAGTCGGTTCATCAGACGGTGAGGCCGACAGGGTCGGTGAGGCCGACAGGGTCGGTGAGGCCGACGGGGTCGGTGAGGCCGACGGGGTCGGTGAGGCCGACGGGGTCGGTGAGGCCGACCAATCGGATACGAGCCGCCGAACGACCTCCGCGACGCGGTCCTCGGCCAAAGCGGAGTGCAATTCCTGCCCCAACTCGGGCGTCATGCCTTTGCCGCCGCCCGCGAGAAGACGGTAGTGGGAACGGCGTTCTCCGTCCACGGTCTTGATCCTGCCGATGAGCCCGATATCGGCGACGGCCGCGTGGGGGCAGTTGTTCGGGCAGCCGGAAACGCTCACCACGACGTCGCAGCGCTTCGGCAGAACCGCCTGGATGGCGTCGGCCACCTCCCAGGTCTCCACGATTCCCCGGTTGCACAGATGAGCGCCGGGACAGGCCAGGACACAGGGGATGCCGATGAGAGCCTGCAGCTCTTTCGGCAGAACGTCCGGCTCCACCCCGTAAAGGAGCAGGTCGTGTTCAAACCCGATGCGCACCGCGCAATCGGTGGTCTGAAGGTCTTCGGCGAGTTGTTGGAGTGTTTCAGCCTTGATGTCTCCGTGCGGCAGATGCGCCTGCGTGAGCAGAAACGTGGGGCCCTCGCATTTGGGGACGCTCATTGGGGGGTCGTCCGCAACCATGCTCGTTCTCTCTTCGCGGAAAAGCACATCCAGCCGCCGCCGGAATGATTCGTCTCCGAGGCGTTCGCGGACGTGACGCAGTCGAGCGCTCGAACGGTTCTTCCGGTCTCCCTCCGCCTGGAAAAGCCTCAACGCCGCAACGGTCAACGGCAGGACCTCCTCCGCCTTCAGCCCTTCGTAGCAAAGGATGCCCGTGTTGGGGCGCGGTCCCAGCGAACCGGCCAGAATCGCGACGAACGAACCGTCCTCGTCGGCGACGAAGCCGATATCGTTGATCCATGGCCGGGCGCAGGCGCTTCCGCATCCCGAGAGGGAAATCTTGAATTTGCGCGGCAGAGAGAAGATCCAAGGCAACGCCTGGGTCCGCCGCCGAATCGAGTCCGCAACAGGGGCAAGATCGTACGTGTCCTCGCACAGTCCGCAGCCCGGGCAAAGCGTGACGTTTCGCAATGTGTCGCCGCATGCGCCGACCGTTGTCAGACCCGCTGCTGCAAGTCCTCGCTGCAGGGCCGGAACGTCGTCGGCCTGGACGCCGTGGAACTCGATATCCTGACGGGTGGTCAGGTGGATCGGACTGTTCGGAGTGTAACGCAGGGCGATCTCGGCCACGGCTTGCAACTGGTCAAGCGTCATGCGTCCGCCGAAGACCTTGACCCGCTGCATGAAGACTCCTTCCTGCCGTTGCTCGTATAGCCCAAGGAGCCGCGCCGCGTGAGGGTCCCGGGGCGCGGATTCGCAAGGGAAAGAAGGGTCCAGGCTCGTGTTCATGTTTGTCCTCTCCCGTGGAGCATTCCAGAATTCCCATTCACAAGGCGCGCGTTGTCGACACCGGGAGCCGAACCGAGGTCCGCGCAGATGGCGCCGCCCGCCGCCCGTTCTTGTCTCCCGCTCTTCCGCGTCAGGGTCAGATGCTGTACTCGGGCAGTATCCCCGAAGCGTTCAATGCGCGCACGATCTCCTCCAAGGCTCTCCTGACGTCCGGGCCGGCCGGAAGCGACACTTCGGGAGTGAATCCCTCGGGAACGGCGTCGCCCACGCGAACGACGAAGAGTTCGTTTGGCTCGTTCAGGAGCTTCAGTTTCGCCAGGTCGTATTCGTCCGCGTCGGAAAGGGCGGTGATAAAGAGGATTCCCGCGTCGGTGATGATGCGCGCGAGTTCTCCCAACCCGTGGATTTGTTCCTCACGGGTCAGGGGCGCCGCCTCTCCAGCCGTCTCCAAGGCGTCGAAAACGTTTGAAAGACTGAGGTAATATGTGTGGGCCCTATTGAGAAAAAGCTCCAGTTCCAGCTTCTTGGCCAACTCCTGGGTCCCGTCGGCCGGGGCCCCGATGAAAACCACGAATTTCCCCGCGTGTTGGTACTGCGCCGCCCTCTCGCCAGGGGTGATGTATCCCTTGCCCCACGCCAATTCGCGGCGACGCACGCGCTCGGCGAGAAGAGACGTTTCTTCCTCCACGGGTTCCAGAATAATGCCGCAACCGGCGATCTCGTCCTGGTCCACGACGACGAACCGGGCGGTTCGCTCGATGTCCGCCGAGAGATCGAAAGCCACCGGGCGCGCCGTCTCGAGCACGCACACGCCGACGTCGTGGCGGTCGATCTGCGTCTTGCCTTCTATCGAGCTCAGCTCTGAGGCGTCCACGACGCCGCGGATTTCGACGAGTTCCACCGGCGCCCGCGCCGCGCCGATCTTGAGTTTATACCGCTTGCCGCGGAGCATGGGAGCGTGTCCCATCCAGAAAAGGTTGGCGCGAAACCGCGTTCCGCATTGAGGCGGCGCCTGGTCTTTGCGAACCATCAGTTCGCCGGGCTTGACGTAGACCTGCGTGGTCAGCGTAAAGCCGGGAGCTTGGCCGGCATGCGCCTCGCGCAGCGGCTCGGCGTTGAAGGCTTCGATCGATCTCACCGTGGAGGACTTGCCCGAGGGCCAGAACGCGATCTCATCGCCCACGCGAACCGTGCCGGTCTCGATCAGGCCGGCCACGATGCGGCGGTCGTCCCCTTCTTCGGTGAACTTGTAGACATCCTGCACCGGCATGCGGAAAGGCCGACCCGAGTCGTCCGCGTTCTTCTCGAAACTGTCCACCTGTTCGAGCACGGTAGGACCGTCGTACCACGGTGTTTCGGCGGTCGGGGCCGTGAGGTTGGCGCCCTCCCTGGCGCTGATCGGGATGAAGCGCTCGGGTTGCACGGCCAGGTTCGCGAGAAACTCCGAGTACTCTCTGCGAATGCGGTCAAAGACGGTCCGGCTGTAGTCGACCAGGTCCATTTTGTTCACAAGAACGGCCACTTGGCGGATCCCGAGCATGGAGAGGATGTACCCGTGGCGCCGGGAGTTCTCCTGGATCCCCTCGTGGGCGTCGATCACAAGCAGCGCCGCCTCGGCGCGGGCTGCTCCGGTGACCATGTTCTTGAGGAACTCGATATGTCCCGGGGCGTCGTGGATGATGTAGCGCCGTTTCGGCGTTCTGAAGAAACAACGCGCCGTATCGATTGTGATCCCCTGGGCCCGTTCGTTCTTGAGGGCGTCGAGCAGAAACGCGTACTCGAAAGGCCGGGCGTTTCTTTCGCACATCGCCTTGACCTGCTCGAGTTTTCCTTCGGGCAGCGCGCCGGCGTCCGCCATGAGCCGGCCGATCACCGTGCTCTTGCCGTGGTCCACGTGTCCGACCACGACGACGTCCATCTGCTCGAGCGGCTCCGTTCCGTTTGTTCCGTTCTCCACGGGCGTTGGCTGTTGAAATCCCGTCGTCACATGTAACCCCCCCGACGCAGAGTTTCCAGCCCGCCGCAGTCTTCCGCGTCCTGGGCGCGGCCCGCTCGCTCGGCGACGCGGGCAAACCGACCGTTGCGAAGCTCCTCGACGATCTCCGCCACGGTCGAAGCGTTCGATTTGACCGGCTGGGTGCAAGGGTGGCACCCCAGAGACCGGTACCGCGCGCCGTCGCCTTGGTTGAAGTAAAGAGAGATCAGCGGAATTCCTTCGCGTTCGATGTACTCCCAGACGTTCAGCTCGGTCCAATCGAGGAGCGGATGAACGCGGATATGCGTGCCGGGCGCGAAATCGGTCTTGTAATAATGCCACAGCTCCGGAGGCTGGTCGTCCGCGTCCCAGTCGCTTTCCGCGTCGCGGGGGGAGAAATAGCGCTCTTTCGATCGGCTTCCCTCCTCGTCGGCGCGCACGCCGACGATGACGCCGGTGAAGGGCTCGCGACTTCCGTCGATCTCATATTCTCCCGTTGCGTGGTTCAGGCGCCTGCGCGGCCATTCGCCCGAGAGCGTGTGTTTCAGCGCCTCGCTCTTGAGTTTTCGGCAGCACGTCAAGCGGTCGACCCGACCGTCGGGAAAGGTCTCCTTCGCCCGCAGGGCGGCGCGATTTTCCCCCACGATCATGTTCAGCTTCCACTGGCGCGCCAGCCGGTCGCGGTAGGCGATCATCTCCGGCGCTTTGAACGCCGTATCGATATGGACCAGAGGGAGGGGGACGTGGCCGAAGAACGCCTTCCGCGCCAGCCAGAGCAAAACCGTGCTGTCCTTTCCGATCGACCACAGCATGCACAGGTTCTTGAACTCGCGATAGGCTTCGCGGAGAATATGAACGCTCTTGGCCTCCAACCGGTCCAGTGGGTTCACGTTTGTCCTCCGTAGCGGCGATAGGGCGCCCGATCCCAGGTCCCCAAAGCCGCTTGTCGTTCAGGTCTTGCCTCCATGCAGGCCGCACTCCCTCTTCTCGGGTTTCTCCCACCACCAACGCCCGGCCCGGACGTCTTCGCCCTCCTGGACCGCGCGCGTGCAGCAAGCGCAACCGATGCTCGGGTACCCCCGGTCGTGAAGAGGGTTGTAAGGGACAGCGTGCTCCCGGATGTACTTCCACACGTCCGATTCGCTCCAGGCGGCCAGTGGACTAATCTTGACGAGATCATTGGCCGCGTCCCATTCCACAGCCTGGAGGTCCGACCGCGTCAGGGATTGTCCGCGCCGCAAACCGCAAATCCAGGCGTCGAGGCGAGACAGCGCCCGCCTCAACGGCTTCACCTTCCGAACCCGGCAGCAGCGCTCGCGCATCTCCACGCTCTGGCGAAAGCAATTCGGGCCATGCTGGGCGACCATCTCTTCCACTTCGGACGCGTCGGGGAACGCGACGCCTATGCGAATCCCATAGTGTTCGCGGGTCCTTTGGAGCAGATCGTAGGTCTCGGGAAAAAGGCGCCCCGTATCCAGCGTGAAGACCTCGATCTCCGGAGCATGGCGGGCAATCATGTCGGTCAGCGCTTGGTCTTCGAGGCCTAGGGACGAGGCGAACGCCACGCGACCGGGGAAAGCGTCGGCCGCCCAAGCCAGAAGAATCTCGGCGGGGACTTCTCCCATTTCTTGCCGCCATCGGGTGACTTGCTCCGGCATCATGAGTTCCTTCATGGCTTCCCGGACTCCATCTCGCCTAGATTTCATACTCCGGGGGCTTCATGATTCGCAGGGTTCTCCAACTGCCGGGACATAAGGCATCGGCCGGGTCCCGCAGCCGTTGCGCCCGGATCTCTCGGAGCCGCGCCGCGAGAGCATCGAGGTTCGACGGGCGATTGGCGAGCGGATCGCCCGCAAGCGACTGCTTTTTTTCCTGTCCCGTTCATTTTGCCTTGCGTTCCTCCATATACATGACTAAAGTGGTCATGTTAGGCGTCATTATGGGCCAGAAGCATTGACAAGTCAAGCTCGTTTTCGGGAAAAAGGAACGGTCAAAAAGGACGCATCATCGAGTCACGGAGAACAACCGGCAATGCTAAGACTCCCCACCAAAGGACGTTACGCCACGCGCATCATGGTCTATCTCGCCCGGGGGCAAGAAAGCCCCCCCGTGACGAAACAGGAGATCGCCGACGCGGAGGAGATCTCCCCAGACTACGTTGAGCAGATCCTGACCAAGCTCAAGGCCGCTGGACTCGTCAGAAGTCACCGGGGGGCAAAGGGCGGATTCTCCCTCGCCCGAGACGCGGGCGCGATCACGGTGGCCGATGTCCTGCAAGCCGCCGAAGGGCCGTTCTCATTCGCGCCTTGCCTCAGCGATTCGTGCCGGAGAGCCGCCCGGTGCGTCACGCGCCCGCTGTGGCGGCGCGCAGATGAAGCGCTGAGGAAGATCTTCTCCGAAACGACGATCGGCGAAATGGCCGAGGAGGCGAGGAAGATGCTCTTGGAGGGGGCGTTGACGTTCGAGATATGACAGTGACCGAAGAACGGGCGACTCTCCTCTTGACCCGTGACTCGGGAACCGGATATGTTGGCGCCGTTGCTGGGATTCCGTTTGCGAGGAGGTCGAGAGAAATGACTGGAGTGAACGCACGCGTGGGAATGATGAGCGTTTGGGCGCTCGTTGGCATGACGGCGCTGGGCTGCGGCCGCATTTCACCGGGTTGGCGCGCGGAACTGGACGACACCCTGGCCCTGTACGGCCACCGCAATTGGATCGTCGTCGCGGACTCCGCGTACCCGGCCCAGAGTCGTCCCGGCATCCGCACTGTCGCGACCGGCGCGGGGCAGCTGGAGACCGTCGAGGCGGTCCTCAAGGCCGTGGACAAGGCGCCGCACGTGCGGCCCATCATCTACGTCGACGCCGAAATGCGCCACGTACCCGAGGCGGACGCGTCCGGCATCGGCGCCTACCGCGAGGAGTTGCGCGAGATCTTGGGAGATCGGCCCGTCGAGGCGATCCCCCATGAAGAGCTGATCGCCAAGCTGGACGAGGCGGCGAAGGTGTTCTCGGTGCTTATTCTGAAAACGGAGCTGACCTTGCCCTATACGTCCGTCTTCGTGCAGCTCGATTGCGGCTATTGGAGCGGCGACGCGGAGAAACGCCTCCGCGAGACAATCGGCGCGGACAAGGGCGCCGGCCAAGGGCCCCAGAAAGAAGCGGAGCGGAAGCAGGAAAAAAAGGAAAGGCTGAAGCAAAGGCTGGAGCAGAAAAAACGGGCGCTGGAAGACAAGGCGCAAGAGAAAAGAGGGGAAAGATGAGGCACGTCGTCGGAGTCTTTGCCGGGAAAAGCGCGTCGCGAAACGACGATGGGAGGACGAAACGGGTTGTCAGGGTTCCTGCGGGGCAAGAAGCCCTTGCGGGGCAAGGGGCCCCCGCAACGCGAGGAGGCGCCCCAGGCATTGCCGCTCTTTTGGCGGCAGGCGCCTGGTCGATGCTCGCCCTCTCGGGGACGGCGTTCGCAGGAGTCGACCCGGCGGTCGACTACGCGAAAGCGGTTCTCGGAGAGAAGGGGCTCATCGGCTACTGGCGCATGGAAGGCGACTTGAAGGACGCCAAAGGCGCCGCTCACGGCAAGGCGTGTTCCGAAGCGTGCAAAGGCGAATCGTGCGAAACGGGCTGCGAGGGCAAGGCCGCCTTCGCCGAGGGCGCCGTCGGAGGGAAGGCCGTCGCCCTTCAGTCAAAGCAGTTCCTATGCATGGGCGCCACGCCGCATCTGGACTCGCCGGAAACGACTCTCGAACTCTTCTTCCAGTTCCCGGCCCCGCCGTCCGGGGATCACAATCCGTGCATCATCTGCAAACGCAACGGCGTGGAAACGCGCTTCAGCGTCCACCTCATGCGCGACTCGCTGCAGTTGGCGACGTGGAACGGCTCGGGGATCACGGTCATCGCGCCGCCCGAGGGGAAGCTCCAACCGGGCCGCTGGTACCACCTGGCGATCGCCGCGTCGGGCTCAAAAGGGCGCGCCTATGTGGACGGCCTGCCGTGCCGCATTCAGGCCGGCGGCTCGACGCTGACCGAAGCGAAGAAAGGTCTGCCCCTGTTCATCGGCGCTTCCTCCACGGAGGGGGCCGAGCAATTCGTCTCGCTCATTGATGAAGTGGCGGTCTACGACCGCATGCTGACGGATGAAGAGGTCGCGCGGCACGTGGACGCGGCGGGTTGGGCCGAGCGGCGCCAGAAGTTCCTCGCCGAGCAGCGCCGCCGCGAGACCGAGGAGCGCGAGCGCCGCGCGAGGAAACTGACCGAGCGCGAAAGCGACCCCGCTCTCTTCGCCCTCGGCGAGCAACGCGTCTACCAAGGCGAGCGCCTCGGCGCGATCTCGCTCCCCGTGGGAGGCATCGGCGCCGGCGTCATTCAGATAAACGGCAAGGCCGAGCTTGCGATCTGGCAGATCTTCAACAATCACAAACACCTCGCCGTGCCGCACAGCTTCTTCGCCGTCCGCGCGAAATCGCCCCGGACCCGCCCCGTCGTGCGCGCGTTGCAGACCGAGCCGGTCGGAGCGTTCCGCGCCGCGGAAAGCCTGCGTTTCCGCGGCGAGTATCCCTTCGGATGGTACGACTTCGAGGACCGCGCTCTTCCCGTCCGCGTGACGATGGAGGTTTTCAATCCCTTGATCCCGCTCAAGCCGAAGGAATCGGCGATACCGTGCGCGATCTTCAATCTCACCGCCGAAAACGCAACGCGCAAGGAAGTGGAGGTCAGCTTCCTGGCCGCGCAGCAGAACCCCGTGGGGTTCACCGACGATGCGCAGGCGGGAGAGCGCACGCGGAAAGGCTACGGCGGCAATCGCAACCGCGTGATCTCGGGAACGCGCGCGGCTGTCACAGCCGAGGGCGGCCGTGCCACAACAGCCGAGGGCGGCCGCGCCACAACGGCCGGGGGCGGCCGTGCCACAACGGCCGGGGGCGGCCCTGCCACAACGGCCGGGGGCGGCCGTGCCACAATGCTGCGGATGACGCAAGACGCCTTTCCGGGCGCCTCCGCCGCGAAAGGAACTCCGTCGGCGGGCGACATGACGCTCATGGCCATCGGCGGCTCGACGACGGGGGACGCGGCGTGGGACAGTCTCGATGGTCTGCTCAAGGATTTCGGCAAGGACGGCGCGCTCGAGAACCAGACCGACGCGGGACCTTCGCCCACGTCTCAGACCATCGACGGCGCGCTGGCGACTCGCTTTCAACTCAAGCCCGGCGAGAAGCGCACCGTGACCTTTGCTCTGACCTGGCACTTCCCCAACGCCGTCCATGGTGGCGTGGAGGGGTGGCAGTACGTAAGCCACATGTACACGAACTGGTGGGAGAACTCCCTGCAAGTAGCGCAGTACCTCGAAGCAAACCTCGACGAACTGACGGCGCAGACCAGACTCTACCACGACACATTCTATGAGACAAACCTCCCGCGCTGGCTCCTCGACCGCATCAGCTCGCAGGTGGCCGTTCTGCACTCCAAGACCTGCTTCTGGGCCAAGAACGGACACTTCGGCGCGTGGGAAGGCTGCT
>Ga0315274_10011793_pt1 | contig 12508 bp, 13 predicted proteins | sample YL17G02_20_MG_FD_203700 | JGI IMG/M metagenome (GOLD analysis project Ga0315274, IMG submission 203700) | Sediment microbial communities from Yellowstone Lake, YNP, Wyoming, USA - YL17G02_20 | ecosystem: Environmental > Aquatic > Freshwater > Lake > Sediment | place: USA: Wyoming | collected... | reverse complement strand
CTTTTCCCCATCCTGCCTTTTGCCTTAAAGCGATAAATCCATCCCCCTCCTACCCACCAGCCCCCTCTTCTCCCAACCATCATTCTTTCATGGAACTTTTGACGCTACCAAATCGCCGTGGCATGAACATCTTGCCCGTAGCCAGAGGCTAGACGTTGGTTCGGTCAGGCGGAAGCATTGAGTTCTCGAAAACATCTGCACGCCGAAAACCGAGGCCAATGCTGCACGTTCGCGAAGCGAACGAGTGTGAACGAACGCTCATCCCACCCGTTCCCGAAGGGAGCGAGTGTGAATAGCCGCAGGTGAAACCTACGGGAAAAGAAGAGATCCAAACGCGACGATCCCGCAGGGATCAACGTGAATAGCCGTAGGTGGAACCTACGGGAAAAGAAGAAATTCAAACGCGACGATCCCGCAGGGATCAACGTGAATAGCCGTAGGTGAAGCCTACGGAACGCGACAGTCCCCATCCACCCGACCCCAACGGGGTCGAACATGTCGCCCTCAAATCCCAAAACGTTCGTCAATCTCAATGCCCGCTTCTTTCAACAGCTCCAGATACTCCTCGCGGAACGATTTGACCCGATGGTGTTCCTTCTGGTTCTTGATGTATTCGATCAAACGGTCCACATCGCCCGCCGATTGTGTAAACGCCCCATAACCTTTCTGCCAGTGATCGAAGCCCGCAAAGACGGCGTTCTCCTTGATCCATTCCGAAGAGGCCACCTTGATGTCTTTGATCAAATTGCCCACGCAGACCGTGGGGTGAAGCGATGTCAAAATATGCAAATGGTCCGCGCCGCCGCCGATCCGGTAGAGATGGCATTTTTTGTTCTTCAGGATCCCCCAGATGTATTTGCACAAATCCCGACGCCGATTCTCGACCAGGACCGGCACGCGGTTCTTCGTAGAGAAGACCAAGTGATAGATGATCTTTGTATAGGTCGCCATAACCGGTCGCCTGTTCAACCCCTCGCGGGGTTGGGTGGTTCTTGGGCGGCTTTTTCCGTAGGTTTCGCCTACGGCTATTCACATTGATCCCTGCGGGATCGTCGCGAGAATCACGCCTTCAACGCCTCGCACATCAATATCGCTGTCTTCGCGCGCCGTTTTCCCGGTTTCCGAACCGTAGAGAACGACGCCCTGGAGTCGGCCTCCATGCGCCGACTGAAGTGCCGCTTTGATTCTCGCCGGCGGCGTTTCCCGATCCATCACTCGCCCTTTGCGTTCTCCTTAACCTGTTTCGACCGATTGTCATCGCCAGCCAGATCAAGTCCAAACCAGCCCGTGAGAAAATCGAGCAACTCACCGGGACTAGCGCCCACGCGAAAAGCGGGAAGAGACAGTGTTGCCCCGACGCCGACGTCTGCCCACCGAATCGGAGGATACCAATCAATGCCAAGAGGCAAACCGAGTTCCTCGTCGTCGTTAAGCGTCATGAACAGCGGCACAGGACCGCATTCAATCCCCATTTTTTGGTCATAGGTCGCATCATTGTATGGCCCAAAAAACCGCGCATAGACAATCAGGGGACCGCCAATATGACCTGTCCGGAAATTCGTGAAAGGAACTCCCATAACAGCTTCTTCCGTACTTCCAACCGTCCCCCTCCCAACTCCCCACATCGCACCGCCACCGGCTCCGCCGGCGCAATGAGCCAAACAAGTTGCCTCGATGGCCGCTTCTGGAATGAAAAGGAGTGGAAGTCCCCACCACCTACCACGAAGAGCCTCGCTGAGCCCCACGTTACAGCCCGCGCGGACCTCCACAATGTCAAGGATATCACGGCCGCGCGCCCGGAAGTAGTGACGCAGCGACGAGGTGAAAGTCGCGCGAGAATGCGCTGTATCGCTCGAAGCGGATTGGCTTGCCGACGCGCCCGTTGAAGCAAGTGCGCAAAACACCAACAGGCCGATCACGCCGGCTAATTTCTTCATTGACCCATCCTGCTGTGAGACTTGAAACTCAGCACTCAGCACGCTTCTCACCCCGCGAGCGCCTCGCCAATTCGCTCCACGACCTCACCGCCGCACAGGCTCTGCTGCCCATTTGGGCAAGTCTTTGCCTGTCGCCAGGGAATAAAGGACATCTGGACAAAGGTCGGCGCCATTTGGCCAACAAATGGTGCCGATGTCCGGATTCACGCTGACTTGGTGGAAGAAGTCCGGTTCCCGCAACGGTGAGAATACGCCCCTGCGCTCGATAAAAGACGTCATATCCACAACACCGGCATGGCCATCGTCGAATGTGAGATGAAGGTGGTATCCTTCCAGAACCCGAACTGCGATCACGTCATGCATGGTTCGCTACGCCTACTCGAGAGGTGCGATGCGAAAAAGCGGCTGACTGCCGCGGGCCCGTTCCCACTCGCGCATCAACTCTTCTTGATGCAATCCTGCCCATTCAATCACAAAACCCAGTATCCGCGGCGGCAGCTTGCCCTCGGTCACGGCGAAGTTGTCAATCCGAATGGCCGCTTTGTGCTCGCCATACCGGGCGTGAAAGTGCGGCGGTTCGTGGTCGTTGAAGTACATTGCGATTACTATGCCAAAGAAGCGACAGATCTCAGGCATGTAACCTCATTCTCCCTTTCGAGAACGGAACCTTTGCCTGGCCCCTGAAACCTGGAACTTGAAACAAGGCGTTCACGCTTTCAGCGCCTCTCCGATTCTCTCCACGCCCTTCTTGATCGCCTCGAGCGACAGCGCATAGCTCAGCCGCACGCAACGGTCGTCGCCGAACGCCACGCCCGGCACCACGGCCGCCCGCGCCACCTCGAGCAGGTAGTCGGCCAGCTCCATCGAGCCTTTGACCGCCTTGCCGCCCTTGAGCGGCTTGCCATAGACGCCGCTCACGTCGGGAAACACATAGAACGCTCCCTTGGGCATGGGGCACTTCACACCCGGAATGGCGTTGAGCGCCTTGACGATCCACTGGCGCCGCTCGTCGAACGCCTTGACCATCTTCGCCGCGGCCAATTGATCGCCCTGCAACGCCGCCAACGCCGCCTTCTGCGAAATCGAAGTCGGGTTCGACGTGCTGTGATCCTGAAGGCGCGACATGGCCGCCACGAGGTCTTTCGGCCCGGCCAGATAGCCGATCCGCCAGCCGGTCATTGCATACGTCTTCGAGACGCCGTTGACCAGAACGACGGCCTCTTTGTATTCGGGCGCCAGCGCCGGAACGCAGGCGTGCGTCAGACCATCGTACAAAAGCTTCTCATAAATCTCGTCCGAAATGACCGACACGCCGTGGTCCACAAGAACGTCCATGATGGCCGACAGTTCCCCGGCCGTATAAACCGCCCCCGTCGGATTGCTCGGACTGTTCAGAATGCACAGCGTCGTCTTCTTCGTGATCGCATCATGCACCTGGTCGGCGGTCATCTTGTACTCTTGCCCGACTCCCGCGTTGATGATGACGCACTTGCCGCCCGCCGCTTTGACAAACTCCGGATAGCTCACCCAATAGGGCGCCTGGAAAATCACCTCGTCGCCGGGGTCCACCATCGCCTGGACCGCGTTGTAGATCGAGTGCTTGGCCCCGCACGAAACCAGAATCTGTTCGGGCAGATAGTCAAGGCCGTTGTCCTTCTTGAATTTCTCGCAGACGGCCTTGCGCAATTCGGGGATGCCCGCCGACGGCGTGTATTTGGTGAATCCCTCGTCAATGGCGTGCTTGGCCGCCTCCTTGATCTCGACCGGTGTGTCGAAATCCGGCTCGCCCGCTCCGAATCCGACCACGTCCACTCCCTGGGCCTTCAGCGCCTTGGCCTTGTTGGTCACCGCCAAAGTCGCCGAGGGGGAAATCACTTTGACTCGTTCCGAGATTTTCATGGCTCTCCTCTCCCTTTTCAGACTGCAAAGCCTCAGTTCAATCCTGCGGCATTTCCGCGATTCGATCCGCGTCAGAACAATCTTGAACGGAATTCCGTGCAAAAGGCGCTTCCGTTAGCCCTAGTTGACTAGTCGGAGCCGCAGGCGATTGTCGAGGTTTTTTTGGGAGGAAACTGAGAATCCGCAGATTGCGCAGATCCTCAGGAAATGTAATCGTCGCCCCAAACCGGCGCTATCTGCCGATTCCCGAAGACTACTCAATTCCGCATTCGGCATTCCGCACTCCGCATTCCGCTCACTGTCCGTTGAGGATGAAGTACTCGGGGTCTATCATCTTGTCGTCCACGAGCACCTCATAGTGGCAGTGATTGCCCGTGCTGGTTCCGCTGGAGCCGACCAGCGCAATCACGTCGCCCCGCTTCACCTTCGCGCCCGCCTTGACCAGCACTTTGGAGCAATGGAAGTAGCGGGTCATGAAATGCCGCCGGGTCGGCACGCCGTCGCGCGGCGAGAGGCCCACGCCGTGATCAATCGTCAGCGTCGCGCCCTTGCTCTTGTCGTAGCCGGCGTAAGTGACCTTGCCGTCCGCCGGCGCGACGATGGGCGTCCCGTAGGCGGCCGAAATGTCCAGCCCGGTGTGAAAATCCTCGCGCCGATAGAGCGGGTGGACTCGCTTGCCGAAGTGGTCGGTGAAGACGTGGTCGCCCCCCACGGGGCAGATCAATGGCGTTGTGGCCAACAGCGACTGTTGCTCGCCGAAATGGCGCGCGGCCCGTTCGAGCTGGACCAGTTGCGCGTCGAGCTCGAACAGCAGAATATCGCGCGCGTTGGCGTAGCTGTGCGCGCCATGGCCCAGCAGATCGTCGGTTTCGACGTTCGGCTGCAATAAAAGCGGCCCGCCGCGCCCCAGCCGGTCGCTCGAAAGAACCAGCGCCGAATCCGTCGTCAGAACAGCCGTGGGTGAGGTTGGCACTTCGAGCGGCAGGCCGGTGAACGATGAGATTTTCCCGATCAGGCGGTTGACCTTGCCTATCCGCTGGCGCGTTTGCTCGATCTGCTCGCGCAATTCGGCTTTGATCTGGCGGTTCTCTTCTTTGAGATTGGCGATCTCGGTCTGCTGCTCGACCGTGTTGCGCCACGACGGGCCGTCGTCGCGCCGGCCAAACATCGCCAGTCCCGCAAGGTAGGCCGACCCCACGATCACCAGCACGACCGAGAGGGCAACAATGGCCAGCGTGGCCAGAATGGTTCGCTTGGTCGTCTGGAACTGGAGCGGCTTGCCCCACGCCGCCGACGGCACCAGCATCACCGTCACGCGCTCGTGTCGCCCGGTCACCTCTTCCGCCCCCGCGACCTTGGGCCGGCGTCGCCAACCCCGAATCCATCGCTTCAAGACTGACCCTACATTCCGCATGGCGCTCTCACTTAACTTTTGACGGTCTCACACGGCAAGACATTTTTTCACTGTTTGACAGGGCGAAGATGATTTCTGTATGAGGTTGGCAGCTTTAGTTGAACGCCAATTGACGCATTGACGGAAAGGTCATTGGCGTCCATTGATGTCCATTTCCGTCTATCGCCGTCCATCAGCGCTCAAGACAGGATTGAAAGGAGCAGTCTCATGACCAGCACAACGCGCATGACCCGGCGGGATTTCGCCGCCCAAGTGCTTTCGGGACTGGCGGGAGTTCAGGCCGCGGCCGTCCTGGCCGCCGAAACCCCCTCGCCTCGCTATCGCGGCGTCAGCGCCCAGACCTACGTCTGGAGCCAGGTGCTCGCCGAAAAGAAACTGAAGATCGCCGACAGCCTCGACCTCGTGTTCGGCGAGATTCATTCGGGCGGCTACGACGGCGTCGAGACGATGGCCGAGTTCGTCGGCCAGAGCGGTTTCCGCGATCTTCTCGCCAAACACCGCCTCAAGCTCAGCGGCGTCTATAGCGGCGTCGTCGCCCACGACAAGGACAAGGCCAAGGCCGCGGTGGACAGTCTCGCCCAGCTCGGCCCGCGCCTCAAAACGCTCGGCTGCGACGTTCTCGTGGTCAATCCCAACCCCATCGGCCGCGAGAAAACGGACGCCGAACTCGACATTCAGGCCCAGACTCTCAACGCCGTCGGCCGCGCCCTGCGCGACTCGACCGTCGCCCTCAACGTTCACTGCCACGCCCCCGAACTGCGAAGCAACGCCCGCGAGTTTCGCTCCAATCTCGACCGCACCGACCCGGCGCTCGTCTGGCTCAACGCCGACGTGGACTGGATCAAGCGCGGCGGCGGCGATCCCTATGAACTGCTGACCCGCTACGCCGACCGCATCGGCAGTTGCCACCTGCGCAACGGCGTCGGCGGCGTCTGGTCGGAATCGCTCGGCGACGGCGACGTGGACTATCGCCGCATCGCCAAAATCTTCGAGAAAGTCAAAGTCCCGATCTGGCTGACTGTCGAACTGGCCTATGAGAAACAAACCGCCCGCACTCGCTCGCTGGCCGAAGACGCCGCCCTGAGCCGCAAATACGTTCGAGAGGTCTTTGATATCTGACCGCAGGCGGCCAGCTGAGGCGCTTCGACTCCCCGAAAACGTAAAAGTGAATGGCTATCCTGTTCGGGATTTCGGTCCCCGATTTCGCGAGCGAATGCGCCGCCGGTCTGCAGGCGACGTTGAATTCGCTTGACACGTTGCGGCCTTCTGGAAAACCTGACCCGAACCTCGCTGAGGGAAGCGCGAAGTGGCGGGCGAAGCCGAGGCAACCATGTAGAATGACGACAGGAGCGGCCTGGTGCAAATAAGGTTTTCCCGTCATGCGAGAAGAAGAGCGGATTTGTACAAGATTCCCCAATCAACAATTCTCGCTATTCTCGAAGGAAGGGTCTTTCGCCCCGGCATTCACGAGATCATCGAGAAGGTTGAAGGATTCAAGTATCCACTCAAACTCGTTGTTGCCGTGGAAGATGACAGAGTAACCGTAATAACCAACTATCCTCTGAAGAAGGGACGACAACTGTGAGAATATACTACGATAGCGAAGTTGATGCTTTATACCTGGAGCTGGGGGATGGTCCGGCGGATGGGGTTATAGAGATTGCCGAGGGCGTCAACTTAGACACCGCTTCTCACGACAAGATCGTAGGGATAGAAATCCTGGACGCCTCCAAGAAAATTGACTTGAAGACGATACTATCTTATGCACTGGAACTTGACAAGGATTTGATAACCCAAAAGACCGCCTGACAACGCGGAATTCGGAAGAATTGGGCGACACAGGTTTCCCACTCTTGGAGGGCGTGTAGCATGAGTACCAAACGTCACTTCCCCCTGGCACGCTTCTCACTGGCTTGGGCCGTTGCGGCGGGTGCCGTGGCGTTCATCGCGTGCCGGTCTGCCGCCATTGAAACGAAGCCGGCTATTTCCTCTGAGACGCCCCACTCGGCCCAGGCCACGTTGCGGATTCATGCCGGACGACGCGCGCCGTACGCAATCCCGCGCCTCATCACGGGAAAATTCTGCGAGCATCTCGGATCAAACATCTACAACGGCATGGACGCCCAGATTCTCCGCAATCCCACGTTTGCCGACATTCCGTTTTTGAGCGGCCAATCGTCTCCCGACGGCGTCGCGACCTTTCAAAGCGATCCCGTGAAAATCGTCGCCGAGCTGCGCAGCCGGGCCGCAAGGCTGGGATGGCCGCAGGCCGAAGTCGAACGCCTTGTCGAGTCGCGCAACGATGGCCTGGCGTGCTGGTGGACTCGCGAAGGCGCGCGCAAAGCGATTCGCGTGAGTCCCGACGCCGGCCCCTCTGGCGGCCGCGCCCAGCGCATCGAAACGAGCGGGGCGGGCGAAGGGATCGCGCAATGGGCCTACCTGCCGCTCCACCGAGTCCGCCAGTATGAATTCGAGCTGTTCGCCCGATCGCCGACCGAAACCGGCCTCGTGGTTTCACTCTATGCCTTCGGCGCAGAAAAGCCGCTCGCCCGCGCCACGGTGAAGGGGCTTTCGCGGGAATGGCAGACGGTTCGCGGAACGCTTACTGTCGAGCCGGCATCTCCCGCCGACGCCATTTACCGATTGGCGATCACGGCCAACGGGGCCGGGCAAATCGTCTTGAGCCGATGTCTCCTCCAGCCGGCCGACCACGTCGCTGGCGCCGATCCCGACGTCGTTCGCCTGTTGAAGGAATCCCGTCTGCCGATTCTTCGCTGGCCGGGAGGCAACTTCGTCAGCGGCTATCACTGGGAGGACGGGATTGGTCCGGCCGAGCGACGCCTCACGCGGCCGAACCACCCCTGGGGAGGCGTCGAGACCAACCTCTTCGGGACGGACGAGTTCATGGCGCTTTGCCGCGCCGTGGGCTGTGAGCCGATGATCTGCGTCAACGCCGGCAACGGCGCTCCCGACGAAGCGGCGCGCTGGGTCGAATACTGCAACGGCCCGAAGGACTCCCCCATGGGAGCGCGCCGCGCCGCCAACGGCCACCCCGAGCCCTACAACGTCCGCCACTGGGAAATCGGCAATGAATTGTGGGGCCGCCATCAAATCCACTGGACGACTGCCGCCGGCTACATGGATCGCTATCGAGAATTCGCCAGGGCCATGCGGGCCGCCGACCCGACCATCCGCCTCTATGCCTGCGGCGCGCCGGTCATGTGGGGCAAGGACTGGAATGACACCTTGATTTCCGGACTCGGGCCCGCGCTGGCGGCCACAACCGATCACCCTCTGGTGGGCGGCCAGGTCGCGCCGACGGCCGACCCCCTGGACGTCTATCGCGACTTCATGGCCGTGCCGGACGTGCTGCAAGAGAAATGGGCCGACCTCGAGCGGCAAATGAAGAAAGCCGGCATCCGCGAGCCGCGGCTGGCGGTCACCGAACTTCAGATGTTCGCTCGCGTCGCCCGCTCCGGCGATACGGGGACCGTGGCGCGGCTGACCAGCAGGACCCTCGTCAGTCCGCCCACGCTGGCCGAGGCGATCTACGACACGCTGATCTATCACGCCGCCGTGCGCTTGGGGCCGTTTGTCGAAATGGTCACCCACTCGGCCACGGTAAACCACGGCGGCGGACTGCGAAAAGAGCGCGAGCGCGTCTATGCAAACCCGTGCCACTACGCCCAGGCGATGTTTGCCGAATTGGCGGGAGCCACGCCGGTCGAAACAACGCTCGAATCGCCCACGGAACGAGCGCCGGTCGTATTGCCCGAGCTCAAGAGCGCAACGTCGGAATGCCAATTCCGCGCGATGGACGCCGTGGTGGCGTTGCAGACCGACGGCGATCTGCTCCTTTCCATTGTTCATCGCGGCGCCGGCGGGCCGATTCGCCTGTCTGTGAATCTCGAGGATTTTAAGGCGGCGCCGCGAGCCGAAATCCGCGCGCTTTCGGCCGACGTTCCCTGGGCGGCCAACACACTCGAACAACCCGAAGCGATTCGGCCAAAGGACTCGACCATCGCGGTCCAGGGGAATCATCTCGCCCTCGAAATCCCGCCTTTCACCGTGATGCGAATTCACATACCCTCGGCGCGTTAGATTCTTTCGTAGCACATGCGGATGTGCTGTGGATGGAGTGGACCAAGTGGACGGGGTGGACTCTTCTACGGTGCTTGGTTCCTGGTCTTGGGTCGAAGGTCTAACGTCCAAGGTCCCCGATTCCCCGATTTCACTTCTCCTTCTTCGCCGTCCAGACCGACGACGACGGCCAGCCCTGGCGGGTCACGCGGCCACGGCCGTCCTGCGCGTCCAAAACGCCGGTGAAAATCGGCCCGCGCCCATCGTCGCCAGCGCCCCCGTCGTCGTCGCCGCGCGCCGGCGGAAGCTCGAAATAAATGCTGTTGCCCCAGGCAATCCAACTCGCCAGCAGCGTTTCGGTCGTCGGGTTGTCGCGGACGTAAACCGCCTGAAGCGCGCCGTCCTTGCGCGCGATCCTGACCAGGCCGTCGAGCGAGTCGGGACTCGCCTTGACCGTCACGCGCCAGGTCCCCGCGATGTCGAGCCGCTCGCGCCGGGCCACCCACTCGCGCTCGCTGCCATTCGCGCCGCTTTCCCACTTCTGGGTCCCCCGGATCGTATCGCCGTCCACTACGCCTTTGTAAGTGACGCTCGCCGCTTTTTGTCCGTCCGCCGCCGCCGCGCGAAACTGAAACTGCTTGCCGTTGATCGTCGCACTGCGAATCGCGCGCCGGGCTGCCTTGCCCGCCGTCAACTCGCCGCTTACCACCTGAAACTTTTGCTCCAGGTCGAGCCGAAATGGCGTCTCGCCCGACTCGGTCTTGTCGGTCCACCGCCACTGGCCGCCGACCGGGGCCGGGATCACCCAGTACAGGATGCGTTGCTCGCGCGCCTTGGGCGAAGACTCGATCTTGTCGGCCTTCCAGTCGGCCATGTCAAAGCAGTGCGACACAAGTCGCGCGCCGGGCCGCAGCTCGCGAAAGTACTTCGGCCGCAGCTGGAGGTTGGTTTCGGCAAGCAAGTAGGTCGCCAGCACCGTCGCCGGACCGAGGTCCACGTCGAAATAGCTGCCCAACTTGAACGTCGCCTTGTCGGTCACGGCGGCGGCCTCGGCCCCCTCCTTGCATTCCTCGATCCGCTGCGGGTCGAGGTCCACGCCAAACGCTCTGGCGCCGAAGTTCTTTGCGGCGGCGATCACGATTCGGCCGTCGCCGCAGCCCAGATCGAACACATAGTCGGACGCCGTGACGCCGGCGAGTCGGAGCATGTCGTCCACCACCTGCGGTGGCGTCGGCTCAAACGGGTCGGCGATGTTGGCTTGGTTCTTGTCGGCCCGAAGGGGCGTCGTCAGAACGACGATCGAGACGAGCGTTGCGATGGATCGGAGAACCACGATGGAGCGCCGGCGGCCCGCCGGTGTGTTGAGATTGCGGTGCGACAGTTGTCCTTTCATGGCATCTTCCCGTATGTGGAATCGTGGTGCGAAAGCCCAGAAATCAGAGGTCAGAAGTCAGACGTTAGAGGCAAGAGAAAAGCGCTTCTGACGCTCACTCGAACGCCTCTTCGCGCTGATTTCTCATCCTTGTCCCCGAGCACAGTTTCACGCGCCCCCGAACCGGCCCGTCCGCAGAAACTGCACAACCGCCCCCATCACCCGCTCGTCGTTCATGATGAACGTGTGAAGAGCGGGCACGAGCAGGAAATCGCCCATCCCGTCGAGGTGCGTTTCCTCGACCATCACCACGCCGTCGTCGTCGCCCGGAAGCAGCGGCGAGTAGCCGCGCGGATGGCCGCGCCCGCCCGCGATCACGCCAAATTCGCAACTCGGCTCCGGCAGCGACGGATAGATACTCTTCGGGCCCTTCAACAACTGCCAACCGACCGGCCCAGCAAGGCTCCGAAACCACAGCCAGTTACCCATTTTGTCGGAGATGTGCGACCCGCGATTGGGCGGCGCGATCATGACCAGGCGGCCGATCCGTCCGTCGTGGCGATCGCGCAAGTAGCAGCGCACGACCAGCCCGCCGAGGCTGTGCGTGACAAAGTGAATCTTGCGCGCGCCCTCCAGCCGCTCAATGAAACGCGCCAGCTGCTCGGCTTGCTTCTCGATGGCCGCCTGCGTGCTCGGATACTCGAAGCCCACCGTCTCGTAGCCTTGTTCGGCAAGGTGTTTTTCGAGTCGGCGAAACGAACGGCGCGTGCGAAACAAGCCGTGCAGCAGGATGACGCATTCGTCGCTTCGCGGTCGCAGCTTCGTTGTGTCCACGAGCGAGCGAAAGGCCGTCTCGCATTCTTCATACGTTCCCCACGCGCGGCGAATGTGCCAGGGATCAATGAGACGGTAGTGGTGGGTGAGAGCGTTTCGCTGAATCCGCCAGCCGCAATAGACCCTCTCGTCGCCCCAGAACTGAAAACCGCCCAAGGTAGGAAACGTGAGATTAAACCGCCGCCCCGAGTTCATTTTGCACACTGTCCCGAAGGGATTGCCTTGAAGGCTGAAGGATGAAGTCGGAAGGATGAGCGAGCAGAAACCAAAGGCAAAGGCGAAAGGATGAACGCTGAATGCTGAACGATGAACGCTGAATGAAAAACGAAGCAATCCTCTCGATGACGGAGAATCCTTCATGCCTCTTGCTCTTGTTCATCGTTCATCGTTTGTCCTTCATCGTTCATCCTTCATCCCTCATCCTTCGCTTCTCTCGAGCCATTGGCAGAACTCCGTCAAATCGCGCACGCGAGGACAATCCGCCTCGTTGTGCCGCCCTTCGCGATCAATCAGGACCGTCTGCATTCCGGCGGCTCGCGCGCCGCGAATGTCCGCCTCATAGTGGTCGCCGACGAAGACCACCTCGTCGGGCCGAAGTCCAACCGCTTCCAGGCCCATCGCAAAAATCTCGCGCGACGGTTTCTCCCAGCCGACCAGCGCCGACACCAGCACAAACTCGACGCGCTCGGTCACGCCCGCCACTTCGAGACAGCGCGCCACGCCGGGCGTCCCGTTCGAGATCACGCCCAGTCGAAAACCGCGCCGTCGAAGCGCCTCGATCGTCGGCAAACTGTCGTCGTAGGCGCGGATGTATTCGCCCGTGTCGAAGCGGCGCTCCATTTCCTAGGACAACGCATCGGCGTCGCCGTCAACGCCGACGGCCTGGAAAATCGCCCGGTTGAGAGCGCGCCAGCGCCGGCTCAACTCGGCGGGTGTGCAGGTGAAGTCGCCGTTGAGCCGCCAACGCTCCTC
>Ga0315274_10011791_pt1 | contig 12509 bp, 6 predicted proteins | sample YL17G02_20_MG_FD_203700 | JGI IMG/M metagenome (GOLD analysis project Ga0315274, IMG submission 203700) | Sediment microbial communities from Yellowstone Lake, YNP, Wyoming, USA - YL17G02_20 | ecosystem: Environmental > Aquatic > Freshwater > Lake > Sediment | place: USA: Wyoming | collected... | reverse complement strand
CGGCTTCGCTCGTTGAGCGAACCTTTGAGTGCAATGTACTTGCGTTGGATCACAGCTTCATCGACCATGCTCCTTCTATCGGCAGAAGCACGTCCAATAATTTACTTTATTATCTTACAGTTTCTTAGGGGGTTGTAAGTCAAGTTAAAGTGGTTCGAAATGTGGCATTTTATCCGTTTCGTGCCGGGTCATTGCGAGTTAGGCGAGGACCGGGGCAGGAATCTCGGAGCCGGGAATTGAGATTGCTTCGTCGGCCCTACGGGCCTCCTCGCAATAACAGGGGGCGTAGGACGATTATGGTCGAAACTTTTGGCTTGACTTCGGGATTCAAGGAGGGTAGAATCATTGATGCATTGTCATTTAACCAGCACGTGGACTTCGAGGGCAAGAATATGGAAGCGCGAAGGTTGTGTGGGTTGGCGATGGGGTGGGCTTTGTTGGCGGTGTTGGCGGGGGCGGTCACAACAGCAACGGGTGAGAATGATATACAAGACTGGTGGCCTGGTTCAGGGGCTGGGGCGGGCATCGCGGTCCGGTATCGGCTGATGGAGGGGAGCTATCTTATCGACGACTGCACTATGTGCGGTCGGCCTACGATACCGGTTCCTGTCCGGGGGCGCTTCTGGCTGAAGCGGACGTGGGAGAACCCGCTGTTTAGTTATTTTGCGGTGCGCGGGCTGAGATTTGAGAGCACCTCGGCATATTTTGAGTACGCGGGCAGGTTCAATGGGAGGTATCAGGTCGGGGGAGAGGTGGCATTAGTGCAGCAGATGACGCTCAAAGGGAGCATCAATGAACTTGAGGGCCTGGGCTTCGACAGCGGGACGGTCGCCTTGCAGGCGCCGTTTCCGTGGATTGAGATTGACCTGGCGCAGGTTCCGCCGGCGGACCCGCTGCACACTTTTAGCCTGCACTTAGTGGCTGTGCCGTGGCCTGAGATATGGTTTTCGACGGAGACGGGCTTTACTTCGTCGGCGATGGGGATGGCTTCTGTGAGCGAAGGGGACCTGCTCAGTGCGACAGGCAGGGTAGTCCGCACGAATCACCAGCTCACGGCTAACCTCGGCATCGCGCCCATGGTCCCGGATATCGGGCTTGATGCGGTGATAGGGCGGGTGCCTGCTGGGAGCGGCGTGGCGGGTATTCCGGGATGCCGGATATGGTTCTCGTCGCGGGAGGATATTGCCAGCGAGAGGCTCGGCCCGCTGCGCAATGGCGATATATTGAGCAGCGAGGGGGCAATCGTGCGGCGGCATACCGACCTGATCGGGCCATTTTCGCCGCAACCGCCGATACCGCAGTTCGGGCTGGATGCAGCGGCGATTGGGCCGGATGGGGCGATACTGTTCTCCACCGAGGATGGGTTCTTCTCGGAGAGCTTAGGCGTGATGATTTCGGATGGCGACCTTCTCGATGAGGCCGGTAGGGTATTCAAGACGAGCAGCGAGCTGATGCGGAATTTTCAGCCGATAGACCCTATTCCTAAGATATTCGGGCTTGATGCGGTGCACGTCTGGCCGAGCGGGGAGGTGTGGTTCTCGATAACGACGAGCTTTACGGACGCGCGGCTCGGGCATATCGGCTACGGCGATTTGCTCAGCGACACAGGGCGGGTAGTCATTCGTAACCTTGATCTCTTGGGGCGGTTTGCGCCGGTGGAGGATTTGGCGGATTTTGGACTGGATGCACTGACTATCGTCTGGCCGGGCTCCGGCAATATCAATCAGACCGGGCGGGTCGATATGGGAGATTTTACTCTCTTTGCTCAAGACTGGATGCGCGAGGCCGGCTGCCCGTGCGAGAAGGCGGACCTGGACTGCGACGGGATGGTCGGTCTGGGCGACTTGGGTATAATTACCCTGGACTGGCTGGAAGAGTGATAATCGAAAAACGGCCACAGAGGACACAGAGAAATTCTTATTGTGATTTTTGGCTCTTTGTCGTATTGTGTAGTGCGTGAGATAGATGGGAATCATCCCGTGTAGCGGGGACAGGTCCGGAAACGCCGTGGACCACTGACGGCGGGACAAGGCTCACGGGGTAAAGAGGGATACGAGTGAGGGTTAGCCCGGCGGGCCGGGATAACCAGTCAAGGAGAAAGCGAAGCGACGATTTGCGTCGGCGGGAATTAGAGGTCTCGGCGGTGTTGGGAGAGAATGAGTGGTCGAGATGTGGGACGGTATTTGGCGGTCAGGACTGAATGAAAGGGAGGCGACGATATGAGCATACAGGAGCCGCGGATTCTTTGTTTGTTTTCTGCGCCACTGGTGGGGCCGGATGGTGGGGCGCTGGCCGCGCTTGACGTGGAGAAAGAACGGGAGACTATTGTGCGCGAGTTGAGCGCGTGCAATCGGAAGATGACGCTTCGGGTGGCGTTCGCGACGGTAGATGAGCTGGCGCGGGGGATAGCCGACGGCTTTAACATTCTTCATTTGAGCGGGCACGGTCACGAGGATTACCTATTGTTCGAGGATGGGAAGGGAGGGAGCCATCCAGTGGCGGGGGCGTTTCTCAAGAAGCTGATAGGGGCGGGCGGGCCGTTCGAGCTTGCGATTGTCGGAGCGTGCCATTCGGAGAAGATAGGGGAGATGATAGTTGGGGCGGGAGTCCGGCACGTGGTGGCGATACGTTGTGATTTTCCGGTGCTTGATTCGGCGGCAATCGCCTTTATAGGGGAGTTTTTTCGCAACCTGTTCCGGCGTGCTCCGATACAGAAGGCGTTCGAGATGGGGAAGCTCCTGGTGGAGGGAAATCCCTTACTGGCGGAGATCAAACCACTTCTTGAAGATATGGCCGACGCAGAGGGGGAGGGGTTTGTGGCGGAAGAGGAGAAGTTTGTCCTGCTGCCAACCGTGGACCCGTCTTTTCATCTTGTTGAACTGGTTGCGCAGGAAACAGAAAAGGGAGGGGTGACTGTTGAGGGGGCGAGGCTGTCGAAGACGAATCTGCCAACGAGGCCGCAGTCGTTCACGGGTAGGTCCCTGGAGATGTACGCGCTTATCAATGAAGTGTTAGCGAAGCGCCTGGTTACGATAACCGGTGCGGGGGGGATTGGAAAGACGGCTTTGGCGAGGGAGGTGGCGCGGTGGTTTCATTCGAGGGGGCATTTTCCGGACGGGGTGTTCTCCATAGACCTGCGGCAGGCCGAGAGCGTCGAGGAGATAATAGCAATGTTGGGGGCGAGCCTTGAGGCGAAGGTTAGTGAGATCAAAGACGTTGTTGAATGGCTGCGCGACCGGCAGTGCCTCTTACTATTGGATAACGCGGAGGATGCTCTTTGGCGGGAGGAAGAGGGAGTACAGGAGTTGATTAACGCGATACTGGAGTATGCACCGAAGGTGAAGCTGTTAGTGACAGGACAGCGGGAGGTGGGGGGCAATCTTCATGAGCCGGAATTAGTCTATCGCCTGAGGAGTATTCGCGCCAAGTATGCGAGACGCCTGTTTCGAGCGACGGCGAAACGCGGAATGACAAAAGAAGAATGGGAATCGGAAGTTTTTGACAGCTTGCTCGGAAAGTTGGGGGGGCATCCTCTGTCGATTGTGGTGATGGCACGCCAGTTGGGGCCGGGGACGAGGATTGAGGATTTGGCTGATAAGATAAACAAGGAGAAGGCAAGAGCGATCGAGGTGAAATCGATTACGGATAGAGATCGGGAGCACGGAAAGAGCCTTGTAGCGAGTCTGTCTGCAGCATACGAGAATCTTTCTGAGGAAGGAAAGAAGGCCTTTGGGGTATTGTCTTTACTGCCGGCCGGGGCGCAAGATTTCACAATGAGGGAAGTGCTTGGGGAGAAGGGCTGGGAGTATGCACTTGAGCTATATGATGCTTCATTGGTAGAGATTACTGTGTACGAGCGGGTCGTCTTGATACCGCCGGTGAGATTGTTTGCCGAAAGCGTGGTTGGCGAAGAGGTAAGGGATGAGTTCGGCCCGAAGATATTGGGGGTGATGGCGGGGTATGCAAAGCAATTCTATGAGCACATGGGTGCAGTGGATGCAAAGAAATATCGGGTGTACTTTGCAATGGAGGAACCTAACATGCGGTTCGCAGTGGGCCTGCCGTGTCCTGAATCCGAGAGCAACGAGGAAGCCTCGATGCTTGGATTTGTCGCGCCTTATTTGCTGGAGCTGTACCGACTCACGTACAGACATAGGGATGGTAGGCAGGTTGGCGACGGGGTGACGGACAGGCTTGAGGAATTGAAGGATAAGCGGGGGCTGGCTGATACACTGTGGGCGTTGGGTAACCTTGCCGTGTGGACGGACGATCTGAAAGATGCCAAAGACAAGTACGCCAAGGCGCTGGAGCTATACGAGCAGGTAGATAATAAGCTTGGCCGGGCAAATACGCTTCACGCGCTGGGCCACCTTGCCGTGCGGACGCGTGATCTGAAAGATGCCAAAGACAAGTATCCCAAGGCACTGGAGATATTTGAGCAGATGGATGAGAAGATTGGGCAGGCGAATACGCTTCAGGCGCTGGGGCGGCTTGCCGCGCAGACTGATGATCTGAAGGACGCCAAAGAGAATTGCCACAAGGCGCTGGAGATATTTAAGCAGATAGATTCGAAGCTTGGCCAGGCAGGTACGCTTTACTCGCTGGGCGAGCTTGGAGTCCGGACGGGGGATCTGAAAGATGCTAAAGAGAAGTGCGCCAAGGCGCTGGAGATATACCAGGAGATAGATGAGAACGTCGGCCAAGCAAATACCCTGTGGGCGCTGGGTGACCTTGCCGTGCGGACGGGTGATCTGAAAGATGCCAAAGACAAGTACGACAAGGCGCTGGAGATATACGAGCAGGTAGATGAGAAGCTTGGCCGGGCAAATACGCTGAGGAGTCTGGGTCAATGGTTTGCGCTGAAAGGTGATTTAGCGAGGGCGGATTCGCGGCTTGAGGAGGCGAGGGGGATATATGAAGAGATAGAAGAGGGAGTGGGGCAGTCAGAAGTACATGCGACGAGGGCGCTGGTTCTTATCAAACGTGGAGATGATCCGGGGGCGAGAGAGGAGATGAAGCGGGTCTCTTCGATGCGAGAGAAGGTGATGGGGTACGGGGAGGCAGCGGGATGTCTGATTTTCTACGCGGAGCATCTTAGGGGCGAGGGTTTTGATGAAGGGGCGAAGATTTGCTTGGAGTACGCGGGCGAATTTGCATCGAAGGCAAGAGATAGCGACCTTCAAGAGAAGGTCAAGGAACTTCTAAAGGAGGGGGATGTATAGAGAGATGGCGCACGTCGCAGCTTCAACGCGGCTGATTTGACTTGAGTTTAGCGTTCGGAGTTAGATTGGAGCGAAATATCGCACGCTACATTTCTAAATATGGTCAGTGTTTTTCCGGATATGCGCGAGTAATGAGGCAGCCGTTGATGCGAAGAGATTCTGTCGTAAGGGTGTTTTTGTTCTTGTGGGCGATGCCGCCATCAAAGACACTGGAATTGCTGGGAATACGGCAAGGCTCCGGGACAACTATCAGCTTCGCACGTATCCTAATCGGCGATGACGAATGACAACCAGTCTGCTGGAGACAGATGAGTGGGCTACACCGTTTGCCTTCTTCTGAGGCTGCCCACAATGGCAGTGCCCAAGCTTGCCATCAGTAAAGCGCCGGGGGCCGGTATGAGAGTGACCGTGGCTGTAACGTAACCGGAGTTATCGACGGGAGTAAGCGCATCCCAGTACAACAGCTTTAGATTGCCGCTCTGCGAGACGACTTCATCGAAGGCAGTGCCAACTTCGAAATAAGTGCCGGTGCCGATCTGGCCGACCAATGTGCCATAACGGAAGGAGCTCCCTGCATAATTGTAGAAGCCGAAGTCGTGCCCATAGGGATTGCCAAGTCCGTCTGCGTTGCCCTCACGGACACCGCCGACGTCGTTTCCGGCCCGCCACATGTCCAACGGGTCCACGGTGATAACCCACCTTTGGCCCGCATTGAGGCTAAGTCCGGTATCGAGAGGTGTGGCGGTGGTGTGGTTAAGCGCATAAACGTCAAACGTCCAGGATGCCGAAGCCAATCCAGTTGTGCATAATAGTACGAGCAAAGCCGATATGACAGCCCTTTTCATGTACCTACTCCTAACATCGTTAACTCTGGGACGACCAAACGTCATAACTTGAGACTGTCTTCACGGGAGCAATCTCGTCACATCCAAATATCCTATCTTATCAGACACTCTGTGTCAAGTGAAAACTTGGCGAATTTGGGTAAAAGCGTAAATTGTCTGGACTTGATCCCACCCGGAACACGGCAGGCCAAGAGGCAATTTTTCTTTCTCCTTTGTCTGCAAGGACTTACGGAGGTTGGATACCAGTCTGATGGCGGGCTCAAGCCCGCCCTACATGAGTGGCATCAGGAATCGGGGGCGTTTTCGGGGCGGGGGGAGGAGTCGAGGAATTTGAGGGCCTGTTCGATCAGGATTTCGCCGGTCATTTCGCCGAGGGAAGTTCGGGTGATGTAGTCGTATCGGTCGAAGCTGTTGTAATCGACCTTTGTGAGGATGTAGCCGAAGGCGTCATTGGTCAGGCCGAAGAGGAGGTTATGCCGGCCGTGCATCTTGCGTTTGAGATAGTAGCCGATGTTGGGCAGGGCCTCGCCGGGGATGGTTAGTATCTGGGCGTCGGCGAGGTTAACGAGGTTGAGCCGGGTTGAGACGCATCCTGTTTCGTCTGCTGTAAAGCCTAACGGCGAGAGCTCCAGGACGGCGCGAAGCATCAGGTTCTCGACGGGGAACTTAATGGTCGTGCTGCCGCAGGCGAGTGTGGGGTCTTTCCGGATTGTGGCATCGGCGACGATTCGCAGGGCCTCGTCGGCCAGCAAATTACCTATGCGAATGCACTCGTCCCAGGTTCTGATGTCCTTGCCGTCGGGGCCTCGGCAGTCGGCGGTGACCATTCCGCCCAGCGCGCCGTTTATAAAGATGCCCGTGCCTGCTCCTTGCTGCTCGATGCGGTCGTAGAGGGGGCCGACGAAATCGGGCGATAGGATTCCCTGGCCGGCGCCGATGACTTCGGGGTGGCAGGCGTAGTTGATGAGGGTGGCGAAGGGTTTTTCGTTGGGGTCGAGGAGCTGAATGACGCCGCAGCGGGGGTCGTAGAGGTTCTCGGCGTAGTAGTTGTAGGCGATCTTGCCGCGTGCTTTGCCGGTTGCGATTTTGAGCTGGGCGGGCTGCAATTGGCGGACGGCGTGGTTGATGGCGTCGGCCAATTTCGTACAGACGCTGTCGAGGTAGCGCAGGTCGGCGGCGGTGCGGCCGTCGGGGCCGGGAAAGCCGTAGCAATCGGGGGCGCTGTGATTGTGGGTCGCGGCGATGAGGATATTTTCGGGCGCGATGCCGGGGACCTGCTTACGGACTTTGTCGCAGAGGACGCCGGGGAATCCGAGGAAATCGGCGCTGCAGATTGCGACGCGGGTGTCCCCGGCCTCGAGGACCAGAGCACGAACGGTCAAGGCGTCGATCTTTTTGTTGACGGGTTTGGATGGGCCGACGCCGCCTGAGACGGGCAGCAGGGGGTCCGGCGTGACATCACGGACGGCAATAGCGGCGCGAAATTCCGCGGCGGCAGGAGAATTGTCGAACAGGCATACGGCAAAGGTCGTTATGACTAATGACAGTACCACACTGCACCACTTTGTCTTCATGTTAGGTTACTCCTTCTGACTGATGCCGGGCGAACCACAGAAGCACCGTCCCAAAAACGCAATTATACGGTTCATAAGATGAGCCTCGCCATCCTGCGGAAGTAACTGCGCCTGCGGTAGGCAGCTATTGGGTTTAAGGCCATCCCCAAGCCCTGCGGGCTTGAGGCTGCCACCCAGGCGATGTGTCCCAAAAGCGCGTTTACTTTTTCTAAGTGGCATTAGTACAAACTTGGGCGTCTTTACGTCTGATTCACGATCTTGAGGTTGTCGAGGATGGAGACGGGGGGCGGGTCGGGGGTGATTTCCAACGGCGGGAATGTAACGCTATTGGCTTTTCTGATCCACTCGGGGTCGCCATATACCCCGGCCTTGGTGTAATCGAAGGGCTTGAAGCCGAGCTTGAGAGCGGGGGAATCGGGCTTTAGATGAAAGTCGAGATTCTGGGGGGCAACAAACAGCGGGTCGGCGACAATTGAGTTTGGGTCGTGGCCGGTCTCTTTGCGCCAATCGTCGAGGGTCTTGCCGACAAAGTCCACCGGCTTGCCCGCTGCATTCCAGTAGCAGTTGTTGTCCATATTGATTTTGACCTGGGTCCAGGGCCCGGAGAGGAGGACGCCCTCGGTGTAATAGACGATATTATTCTCGAAATTGAAGGAGAGATGCTCTTCGATGCGGGTGGCCTGGACCTGGTAGAGCTTCGAGAAGGCCATAATGTTGTTGCGTACGATGTTCTCCTTGCCGTAGTGCTGGTGGAAGCAGCCGGTCTTGACGTTATAGACGAGGTTGTTTTCGATGACGATGCCTGTGCTGCCCTCGTCGGTATAGAGTCCCCAGCCGCCGTAGGAGTAGGCATAGACATCGTGGAAGATATTGTCGCTGACGACGGTTCCCTCGGAGGGGCCGAGCGTGTAGATTCCGCCCATGTCGCACAGGACGCCCCAGCCGATATGGTGCACATTGTTGAAGCGAATGGTGTTGCGTTTGCCGAGGCTTTCTGCATAGCCCCAGCGCCAGCCGACCGAAATGCCCGTGTAGAAGAAATCGGCGATTTCGTTGTGCGTAAGGGTGTTGTCGGCGCTCTGTCCGATCCAGACGCCGACGGCGGAGGTGTATATCCGCCCGCCGGTGCGGATGATATTGTTATCGACGGTGATGTGGCTGGTGCGGGAAGGCTCATCCGGACGAATGGCGCCCTCGCCTATGCGGACGGCGCCTGCGCCGAGGTCGTGGATGTAGCTTTGCTCAAGGCGGCAGTCGCGGCAACCCTGGCGAAACCATACCCCGTAGGCGGCGACGTGTCCAACCTCGCAGTCCTCCAGCGTGATATTGCGAGCACCGTCGGCCATCACGGCGGCTTCGGTGGCGTAGGCCGCCTGGAAGGGCGCATAGCCGGTTGGCGGGAGGAGATAGCTATTGTGGTGGAATGTCAAACCCTTGAGTGTGATGTGCTCGACGAATTGTCCGGCCTCCGGGTTTCCCTCGAAGATGACGAGCTTCTCGACGACCGGTGCGATTACTTCGGCCTTGGTCATATCCTCTCCGGGCCGCGGCTTGTAGTACAGCATCCCGTCGCGCGCAAGGAACCATTCACCGGGCGAGTCGAGGGCGGTCTTGAAGTTCTCTAAATGAAACCGGGTGTTATTTGGCCAGCCTGAATAGCTCTTGAGCTGCTCTCCAACGGTGATGATGATGTTGGCGGCGGTGTCGATATCGGTCAGGTATCGGCGGGTAATGCACCACTTGTGATAGGCCATAAGCGTGACATCGCGGATTTCCTGGGAGTTGAGCTCCCGCAGCGGTTCGAGCGCATCCGGCCGGACGGGCGTGACGCGGCGGTATTGTCCCTCCTTGCCCTCGATTGGAACCTCAGAGGTTTCGCCCATATAGTGGTACCACTTATTTGGCGTGCGCGCCCGGATTGCGCGCTGGCCGTTGACGAACAGCTGCTCGAAATACCATTTGCCCTCGGCGACATCCGGTATTCGGGCTTGCCATATACCGTCCTTTCCGGGCTGAAAATTAGTGATTGTCCGTCCGCCGGAGAACACCGGTTTGGCGCCGGCAGCGGCCTCGTAAATGATTGGACAATCCTTTGTTCCGCTGTCCTGGGGCGCCAATACAAACGGCTCGGCCAGCGTGTATGTCCCCGCAGCAACGATAACCTGTACCGGCTCTTTGAGCTGGCCTTGCGCCTTGAATTTGCGAATTTCGTCTCTGGCGCCGGCCAGCGACGATTTGGGCCCGTCGGTGCGCTCGTTGTTTGCCTTAGCCAGCCGACCCGACCAGGCATCATTGCCTTGCGGCGAAATGTACAGTGTGGATGCTTGTGCACACTCGGTGAGTAACACCGAAATCAGCAGTCCGAAAAGGCAACGTTGGAATCTCATACTATTCTCCTTTATACCGTTCATTGATACCTGTATGTTTAATGTTCTCAGACCGCGAGTATAAGGCGCCGGTGTCATTCCCGCGCAAGCGGGAATCCAGGCGGTTATCCGCGTTTTCTGGACTCCTGCTTTCGCAGGAGTAACATGTCATCAGTTTTGCAGGAATCGATAGCCGCACTAAAGAGTGCACGCAATATAGTCCTGCTCGGCGTTTTCAGACGCAATTTCTCTGCCGACTTCTGCGGCCCGGGCTCTACATCGCAAATCGAGCTCGGCCTTGCCTATGCGCTGAGGTTCTCCCAGGTGATGCCGACGCGTTTGAGGGCGTAGCCGAGCTCTCGCGTGTAGTCGCCGTAGCCGGTCATCCAGTGGAAGCCGGGCATTCTCTCGGCCAATAGCAAATCACCACAGTTGTAGCGGATGTCAACCTGGGCGCGACAGATATCCATAAATGGGGTCTCAATCGTCTCGGCCAACAGTCCGACCCAGCGTTTCGATGCGAAGTCGGGGATGATGTTTGTAACGGTCTGGCCTTTTCGCATCTCGACCTTCGGCGCGGCGCCGTAGTCGGACTCGAAATGGGTCATAATCCTGGCCGGCTCGAGCTTGTCGCCGCTCAAGCGGCGAGGCGCGGTGCAGTGCGCAATTGTGATTACGCCGTCGTGCGGGTACGTCGGGTCGTTGAGGAAGACCGGCTTACCGGAGATGTTGGCCAGTAGTACGCCCGAGGGTATCACGACGAAGTCCGACTCGCAGAATGCGAGGTACCCCGTATCGTTGAGCAGACTGAGGGGCAGGCACGCGGTCGTCTCCGAGATCGGCATTATCGTGCCCATGCAGGCGTTGATGGTAATAGCGCCGCAGCCGGCCTTATTCAGCACGCCGCGGAATACCTGGTCCAACAAAAACGCATTATCGACAAACTCGCGCTTGGTCTCCAACTTCGTGCCCTTTGACTTTAGATACTTGGCGGCCCGCTGCTGTGCGCGCTCGACGGCGGACTTGTCGGCCCGGGCCTGCTTGATGAGCTTTCCTAATTCATCGTAGGAAAGGGTCTGGATATCGAATTTCCACTTGTCTTTAACGAGGTCGGGCACGACACCCGCCGGCTGTGCCCAGGCGCCCGGTCCGCCGATGGCTACTATTCGAGTGCCCATAGTATTGCGAAGGCCACATAGTGCGCGGAGCCGCCACAGGATCTCATCCTGGCAGTCAACAACCACGTCGCCGTCGTCCACACCCTTGATCGCCAGCGTATCGGTGTGCTGGCGGAGATAGCGCGGGCTGATAATCTCGTACCATAGATAGACCGGGCCGGACGTGTGCCGGCAGAAGATAATCATATCCTTGCTTTTGTTTGCCAGGGCGTCGAAGGTGTCCATCCCGCCGCCCGCGGCATAGACGAGGAAGGCATCGGCCTTGTCCAAATCGGTCGCGCCCGCGAGGCCGGCGGCGTTTCGCGTTCGGGAAATCGGCAGAAATTTAACCGGAAAGTCCGCCCGCTTTGTCAGGTCGTTTAACTCGGTCTGAATCCGAGCGACCTCCTGTTCGGCATGCTGCTCGGTTTGGATCCCTCCCCAGCTCCGCCAACTGGTCTGCTTCCTGGGCTGCGGAACCTCATAGATGAGCACGGGCTTGACTACGAGCGGCCGGCGCTTGGGGGCGGTCTCGCCCTGGGTCTGCGCCGTTGCTATGGTGGACCATGTCAGGCCGGTCAAGGCTGCTCCGAATAATGTTGCGCCGCCCGCGCCCTGGAGAAAGGTGCGGCGGGTAATGCCGTCGCTTGAATCATGGGCGGCCCCTGGGGGCAAGCCGCACGGGCAGCACGTATGCCGCATCGGTTGTCTTTGGTGGTTCTCTGTAGTCATTGGTCGGTCTCCTTTCAATTTAGTCCTGTTCAACCACAGACAAAAGTTCCTCGAAACACAGCGGTACGGGCGTTGCACCGTTCCGACTGCTCGAGGCTGTGTCTGTATCTGCCCCGGCAGTATAACTCAAAGGCCGCTCTGAAAAAACACAAAATCAGCAACCATAGCTCAAAAATCGCCATTCAGCATTTGAGACACTGGAAAGGGGCTTTTTCTCCGGTTTCTAAAAGGCCGGCGGGAGACTTTTGGGGGGATTTCTTGACTGGTAGTGTGTCCAAGTGGTATAATTATGCTATCGTTTTGTACTAATCGCGCCGGAATTTGGAGTCAGGGAGATGATGATGGTTTGTGCGTCCCAACTCTGCGGAATTCGTAAGGATACGCCGGCGCGGACTTGGTGCGCATAGAAAAACAACCAACTCTTGAAAGGGCAGGAAAATGAGAAGTTCGACAATTTTAGCGGCAGCATTGTGTTTGGCGCTCGGCATCAGTCAGGCGGCAGGGGCGGCGCCAATGAGCACGGTGTTCACGTATCAGGGGCGGCTGATTGATGCCAACAGCGCGGCGGATGGGCTGTATGATTTTCAGTTCAAGCTGTACGACGCCAACATCG
>Ga0315274_10011790_pt1 | contig 12509 bp, 8 predicted proteins | sample YL17G02_20_MG_FD_203700 | JGI IMG/M metagenome (GOLD analysis project Ga0315274, IMG submission 203700) | Sediment microbial communities from Yellowstone Lake, YNP, Wyoming, USA - YL17G02_20 | ecosystem: Environmental > Aquatic > Freshwater > Lake > Sediment | place: USA: Wyoming | collected... | reverse complement strand
AGCCAGAACTCCTGACTTGCCTGACGCTTGAAGTGACGGCTCTTGGAGCCGCTGGGCACACATCGGAGAGCGGAAACGTCGAGATTCCACTGCTCGAACTCCCTTTGGTCGATGGAAATAGCCGCCAACTATGCTTACACCTTAACAGCGAACCCGCTGTCCAGGAAATGCCTTGTTTTACCGGTTATGTTGGCAGTAGGTCAGGAGTTCTGGGGGCAGAGCCCCAGAAACCGTTTCTACATCCACGAATTCTGCGGAAGACCCCCAAAAATGAACGTGAGTGTGTCCTGCGAATTCCGAAGCACGTCGGAATGTCACCGCGCGTCTCGATCGTGAACGTTGGCAGCTCGTGAACCTGCGCGATCCGAGCATCGGACAGAGTCGTGACGATGCGGGTCGTGCCTCCCTGGGCTTGCTCAGACGCCTCGTTCAATCCGTTGTGCTGACACCTGGAGTCGTTGACGTCTGCGTTGCATTCCGCCTCAGCGGACCACGAAGGTCACTTGCGGAGCGGGAGGCAATCTCGAGACGGGAAGCAACGGCATCCACCCTCCAAGCCGTCTGCTTTTTCTTCTTGTCAACGACAGCCCCGTGAGCTACAAGGACGTGCGATCGTCGGTCATCACGCTTGGTTTTGTAGAAGGTATCGAACAAGATGAGCGAACCGGTTCAAAAAGAGACGGCGTCCTCGCAGCGGCTCACAACAGCCCTGCGTGAGATTGTTCAGCCATTCATCGATTTGGTCAGAGCTCCGCGTGCGCTCTGGGGCATCAACCTCGCCTACGCCATCGAGGGGATGGTCTACTTCGGTATCCTCGGTTATCTCAGTCTGCACTTCTCCGACTACATCTTTCAAGGCGTCGAGGGAGCCAACGACTGGGCGCACAAGAACGTGATGGTGCTGACGGCCGGTATCACGCTGTCGATGGTTGTCCTGGGTTCGGTGGCCGACAAGAAGGGAGTCCGCTTTGCCCTCATCACCGCCTTCCTTTTCATGCTGGTGGGACGTGCGTTAATTTCGGGGGCGCCGACCGTGCTTGGGTTGAAGCCGTCGGGGCTGTGGTCGCCTCTGCAATTCGTCACGCTGGCGGGCATGTTCTTGACGGTGATCGGCTATGGCATCTATATGCCGGCGGCGTACACCGGCGTCCGAAAATTCGCGACTCCGAAGACGGCAGGCACCTATTTCATCATGCTCTATGCCCTGATGAATTTGGGCGGGTGGTTCCCGACGTTTGCGTTCCTGCTGCGGGACGACGACTACATGGGCCTGGGGATTCCGGGGGTGTTCTGGATCTTCACGGCTTTTACGGCGGTCGCCCTGCTGTCCACCGTCATCCTCTTGACACGCCGAACGGAGCGCGAGGCGATCGCAGCCGCCGCCGCGGAGGCCGCACGGCTGAAGCAAGCCGATTTGAGTGCAGAAGTCGAACTCAAGGGCCAATCGGCGTCAAGTGCCGTCCAAGCCGGTGATCCGTCAGATGTCTCGGACGACGAGGGCACCTCGCGGACGCTGCCGAGAACACCGGATGATAAACCGGGGCGGATCCCGCCGCAGTTGTGGGTCATGGTCTTCGGAATGGCAGCGGTCTTGTACATGAGCCTGGCGTCGCCGTGGTGGTGGATTCTCGGTGCTCTGTGCGTCGGGGCGACGGGGCTTGCCGCCGTTATTCCTTCCTGGGCTCGGTGGGTCGCCCATCATCCGCTGGCGGACGGCAAGTTTTTCTTCTTCGTCTTCGCGCTGATTCCGGTTCAGACCCTCTTTACGTACAACTGGTTTGTGCTTCCGGCGTACATCAACCGCGCGTATGAGGATTGGGGCTGGGTCGGGAAGTACTATGAGATCTTCTCGAATCAGAACCCGCTGCTCGTCTTCATTCTAGCGCCGATTGTCGGCGTACTGCTGCAAAGGCGGAAAGTGTATGACGTCATGACTCTGGGCACGTTCATCATGGCCGCGCCCGCCTTTCTGTTAGCGATCAAGGTCCATCCGGGTTTGCTCGCCGCCTACATCGTAATTATGACCGTCGGAGAAGTGATGTGGCAGCCGCGGTTCCTGCAGTACGCGGCCGAGATCGCTCCGGAAGGGCAGACGGGACGCTACGTAGGCGTCGCCCAGTGGCCGTGGTTCCTGACGAAGATGCTCGTCCCGATGCTGTATTCGGGCAAGATGATGGATCGTTTCTGTCCGGCGGAGGGGCCCAAGAATACCGAGAAGATGTGGCTGATCTTCGGCTTCATCGCTATCTGCTCGACGGTTCTACTGCTAATGGCACGGGGCTGGGTCGGACGCGACTTCAAGACGAAGGCGGATTGACACGTGCGTCGGCTGCAGCGCCGCGGAACTCGTCCACCTGCCGTGGCCCAAGCGAGTGCGCGCATCATGGACCGTCGCTCTCGCATGTTCAGCACGCCGACGGGCGAGTTCCCGACCCGCACCCATGCTCGCTTGCTTGGCGGCCGGGCAATCATTTACTGTTTATCATCGTTGCCCGCTTGGCGGGGAAAAGCGGGTGGGTGTTGTCGCGTGCGGTCCACATCTCACGTGTCGATTGACCATGAAACACGAGATGCGTAGCCTCGCCTTCATCGCACGCGTGCCCAGCCCAGATTCGTCCGATTTCAAGAGCAAACAGTCCTCGCGACCTGTCAAACGTCTCGACTTCAAGACTCCAACTGCGCCGACGCTCGGGTTGTCGCGAACCGAAGGACGATCGGATGGTGTTCTCGGTGTGGACACGGGTTCAACGCGAACCGCATGTCGGAACCGTCAACAACCCGACCGGCTCTCCCCGGCGGCCGATTTGCGAGACGGGCTTGCGTCCTGCGGAGCCTGTCGGTTACTGTCTCCGGTGGTCCGTTGTTGAAGACCCGAGGATCCGAATGTACTGCGAGCTTTGCACCCAAGAGGTGCCGTAGGCGTCCCGCGTCGCCTCCGATTGGGCCCTATCGATCCCCGGTCACCCTGCGGGCTTGCTGTACGGGAACGTGAAGTTCGCCGTGGTTCTCAGGCTTCGAAACGAGTGGAGATGGTCCCATGTTCAGCTTCAGTGTTATTCCTCGGGACACAGTTTTTTTCAATTTGTTCGACGAGGCCGCTCGCATTCTGAGTTCCACTGCGGACGCCTATGGCGTGCTGCTGAAGATCGGCGTCGAGCGGGACGCACAGCTTGCGTTCATTCGGCGGCTCGAACACGAAGGCGACGCTATCCTGCACAAGACCCTAGACAAGCTGGACCGGACGATCCTCACGCCGTTCGACCGCGAGGACATCTCGCTCCTCATTCGCCGGATTGACGACGTGATCGACGAAGTCGATGCGGCCTCGAAGCGCTTCTGCATCTATCGGATTCCGTCGCCGACACAGTGGCTCATCAAGCAGAGCGACGTACTGTCCGAAGCATGCAGTATCCTCGGCGCTTGCATCCCCTACCTTCGCAACCTCAAGAAACCCGAGGCGCTTCGCGTGCGTCTCCTCGAAATCGGCGCTCTGGAGAAGGTGGGAGATGCCAACCACTATGCCGCCGTTGTCGAGCTTTACGATCAGTCTACGGACGCCATTCTTGCGATGAAATGGAAGGAAGTATATGATTTGACCGAACGCGCCATCGACCGCTGTGAGGATATCGCCAACGTCATGAGTGCCATCGTCCTCAAGAACTCCTGACCCCGACCACAATGACCATTTACGTTTTCACCATCGTCGCCGTCGCCCTGCTTTTCGACTTCTACAACGGCATGAATGACGCCGCGAACTCCATCGCCACCGTGGTAGCGACCCGCGTGCTGTCCCCCCGCGTGGCCGTTCTCTGGGCGGCATTCTTCAACTTCATCGCGGCCTTCGGCTTCGGAACCCACGTCGCCTCCACGATCGGCAAGGGGCTCGTTGCGCCTGGCATCGTGGATCCGTGTCTCGTTCTCTCCACTCTCCTGGCCTCCATCGTGTGGACGGCCGTCTGCACTCACAAGGGCCTACCAATCAGCGTATCCCATACCCTCATCGGCGCCCTGGCCGGCGCCGCAATTATGAAAGGCGGATTCGAAGCTCTCAACTGGTCGGCCGTGGGCATCATTTCTCTGTTCATCATCCTTTCTCCGCTGATCGGATTAGCGCTCGGCTGGCTTCTGATGGTCGCCACGCTGTGGATGTTCTACCGGCTGACGCCTCGAGCACTGGGTCAGGTCTTTCGGCCGCTTCAACTCGTATCCGCTGCCTTGTACAGCCTAAGTCACGGCCTCAATGACGCCCAGAAGACCATGGGGGTCATCTTCGCGCTCTTAATGAGTGTCCCGTCCCTGCAGCAGTATGCGACGCGCGACGGCACTGCGCAATCCGACGAATTGGCGTGGTGGATCATCCTCACTTGCCACGTGGCCATCGCTATCGGAACCTACGCCGGCGGCTGGAAGGTCATTCGCACGCTGGGCCACAACGTCACCAAGCTTCAGCCCATGAGCGGTTTCTGCGCGGAGACGGGCGGCGGTCTCACGATCCTGCTTGCTTCCTGGTTCGGGATTCCCGTGAGTACGACGCACACCATCACCGGCGCCATTTTCGGGGTTGGAATGACACGCCGCATGTTCAATGTGCGCTGGAGCATCGGCGTTGACATCGCCACCGTGTGGGTCCTGACGCTCCCTGCGGCGGCAATCTTGGCCGTCGGCGTGTTCTTGATTCTCAAGCCTGCCATCGCGGCGCTGGGACTGGGTTAGGAACCGACGGTCCGGCTTGAATCCGAGACCCGGTAAAGCGAGGCTTTTTCAAGCAAAATATCCGTAGCGGTGATTTCCACGCCGCGTCCGAATTGGGCGTGGCCTTCATTCGAGAGTGGACCTCTTGCCTCGCGGCGAGCGACGGGTGGACGCTCGTGGACAGCGCCCAAGACCGCGTCCTCGCACCGGTGCCGCGGGGGGCGCTCAGGGCAGCCATGTGTTTCAGGTCGGCTCCTGTTGTACGTCCCGTGGCCTGCAAAACCCTGAGACCCTCTCGGATTCCGGTTGTCCGGTTGGGGCGGGAATTACCTTCATTCGCTGGCGTCGGCCGCACGTTCCCGCTACCTTATCAGCGGCCGGATAAGCGCCCGGCGGCGCCGAACGGGCGATTGGGTGGGTGCTTGCCTGCGGCCTTCGAAGGCGCTGCCCGCCCGAAGCCACGCTCTGCCGGGTCGATTTTCCGCGCGGCTGCCAAGGGTTTTTGGGGTGACTTCACCGGTTAACGAAAGGTAAGCCAGTCTGCGGAGCTTGGCGCGGGGCGGTCGCGGCGCAGCGTCTTGAGGTTAAGCCCATGTACAGAAATCGATACCGATCAGGCACGCGCTGGATTGGAGCGGTACTGGCCGGGGGACTCGTATCATCAGCTCTTGCGGGGGCGCCCGCACCGGCGACCCCTGAGGAGATCAAGGCCATGATCTCCGCGACTCGTGGGGCGAAGGACTACGACGACGCGAGCCTCGTGTATGTGCTAGATGAAGCCGACGTGCACGTCGAGAAGAGCGGGCTCGCGACGACGGAAGCATGCCAGGTGTTCAAGATCCTGACCGACGCCGGCGTGCGCGAGAAATCCGTGCTTCGATGGGACTTCGACCCGGATGCGTATCGAGTAACCATCAAGGGGGCGCGGATTCATCGAGGCGACGGAACCACGGAAGACGTCGATCTTTCCACTCTCGTCACCCAGCCATCGGTTCAGCACATGATCTACTGGGGCGGAAGGCAGCGTCTGCTTTCCCTGCCACGGCTGGAGGTCGGCGACGCGGTCGAGGTGCGGACAAGCAAGATCGGTTTCAACATTGCGTACCTGTCGGATGAACGCGGCGGAGCGCACGACGACGCGGCCGGCGACCTTATTCCCCCCATGCCCGGACACTGGTACGAAGTCACGCTTTTTCAGGGGACCGCTCCTATACTGAAGAAACGCTACACCGTGCATATGCCCGAGGACATGCCCCTGCAATATGAGGTGTATAACAGCGGTCTGAAGTCCTCGCTGTGGTTCGGGGAAGGAACGCTCGTCTATACCTGGGCGGCCGAGAACATTCCCGCGGTCAAGAGCGAGCCGCACATGGTCGCGCTCGACGATTGCGTGCCCAAGGTGGTTCTGGCCACGCTGGGCGCCTGGGAGGAGAAGTCCCGCTGGTTCCACAAGGTCAACGAGCCGCAGTTTGAAGCTGACGAGTCGATTCGCGTCAAGGTCGCCGAGATCACGCAGGGATTGAAGACGGACGAGGAGAGGATCGCAGCCGTTACCCACTGGGTGGCCGACAACATTCGTTACTATGGCACGAAACAGGGCGGCGCGTGCGAGGGTTATACGCTGCACGACAGCCGCAACTCGTTTCGCGATCGCGGCGGCGTGTGCAAGGACAAGGCCGGTATGCTCATCACCATGCTCCGCGTACTTGGGCATGAGGCATATCCGTCGCTGACCATGGCGGGCTCGCGCATCGAGGACATCCCGGCCGACCAGTTCAACCACACGGTGACGGTCATGCGCGAGGCGGGTGGTGGATTCCGGATTCTTGATCCCACATGGGTGCCGCTGTGCCGCGACCTCTGGTCGGCATTTGAGCCGTTGCAGGGTTTGGTGTACGGCACGCCGGAGGGACAGCCCTTGACTCTATCGCCGTATTTCGACCCGGAGTCCAACCGCCGCGAAGTGAAAGCGGAGAGCGTGATCGGGGAGGACGGGTCGCTGAAGACGCGAATGGGTTTTCATCTCGACGGCGCGGCCTGCAACCGCTTCCGCCGTTTCCTTCATGGCAAGCCGGAGTGGGAGCGTCGAGCAGTGTTCGAACAAGCGCTGAACGTTGCGCCAAACGCCAGGCTCGATGAGCTTGAATACACGGATCCGTCCGATTACTCCCAGGACACGCGGGTGAACTTAACGGTGTCGGCCGATGGGTATGCCGCCGGGGGCGACGGCGTTTTCCTGTTCCGCCTGCCGCTCTTGTCCCATCCATTGAATGGTTTCTTCCGCGCAGCCTACGTGGAGCGACTGAAGGCGAAGGAACGCAAGTACCCCATTCGGTATTCGGCCACGCGAATGTTGCGCTACCAGGAAACCGTCAAGCTGCCGAATGGCTGGCGAGTCGACCATGTCCCCGAGTCGCGGACGCTTCATTCTCCGTCGGCTTCGTTGGTATTTGAGGCTGTGCCTGGGGACGGAGACCTGACCTACCGTTTTGAGTTCGCCCTGAAAAAGAGTGTTGTGCCGCCGGAGGACTACGCCGCGTTCAAGAAAGCTGTCGACGCCATGTACGAGATTGCGGACGACTGGGTCATGTGTTCTGCGGTCGACCACCGCACAACGGCGGGGCAGACTGGGCGCCAGGGCGTTCTGGAGAATGCCGGCGAAGAGCAGTGAATACAGGAATGGGGCTCGGCAACATGGAAGGTCGGTCAGAAGCCTCGAACGTAGACTTAGTAGACAGCCGAGGCGTGCTCTCTGCGCTGCGAGAATTGGACAAGACATTGATGCGAAGGATATTGAAATCACGTGTACGGCCACACGCGCTCGCCGCAAGTCTGGTCGTCCTTGCGGTAATGGGGGGCGGCGACCCCCCTGTGGCGGCGAGGCAACCCGCCGCAAGTGGCAAAGTGTCATCGGGCGACAGTACCGGTCGTTTCGCAGACGAGGACGCCGTCATCCTCTACCTGGCCCAACATTGGACTCTGGCTGCAGACGGAACCGTTCGCTTTCGCGAGCATCGGCGCGTCAAGCTGATGAACAGTAGGCCGATCGAGCGATTCGGTGACCCGCGCATCTCGCATGTTGCCGGCGGAGACAAGCTTGCAATCAACAAGGCGATATCGATCCTCCCCGATTCCACCGTACTCCCTGTGCCGGAGTATTCCTTCAACCTGGCAGCCACGGACGCCGTGGCTGGCTGGCCCGAGTACGCAGCCTGGCAGGATATGATCGTTTCCTTCAGCGGCATCGAACCGGGCGTCGTTCTGGAATTGGACTACGAGGTTACCTCTCCGAGCGGAGCTGTGCCGTGGCTGGATGGAAGCATCCGCCTTGCAGACACGTATCCGATACTCGAGCGAGTCATCAGCGTAACCGTACCTGATGGGCAGGCCTTACGCCATCATCTTGACGGCGACGATGGTGGCAGCGTCTCCTTTGAGGAATCGCATGAGGCCGGTTTCCGAACGTGTCGCTGGAAAGTCGCCAATCTTCCCAGTGACCGGAACGAGCCGATGTCGCCTCCCCTGGGGCGCGGATCGCCTCGGCTGAACTTTACGATTTGCCCGGACTCATTGACATGGGCGTCCGCGCTCCTGTCGCGGATTGAACATTCGGCCGTTCCGGACAAGTCGATCGAAGCACTCGCCCGAACCGCCTCGGAGAGCGAGACCGATCCGGTCGAAAAGGTCCGCAAGGTGGCGGAGAAGATCGGTAACACGTTCAACTTCGTGGAATCGTCAAAGGCTTGGCGGGGGCTGGCTTGCCGGCCGGCATCGGAGGTATATCGCACGAACTACGGGAACGTCCTCGAATCGGGCGCACTTCTGCTGGCGGTCATGCGCGCGTTGGACATGGACGCCGTGGCGATGGCGGGCGTGAATGCGGAAGAATGGAACGGTCCAGGAGCCGGCCCGCCGACGACGTCATCGTTTGAATCGGCCGTCGTGCGGGTCTCATTGCCTAACGGCGCCGTCTACGTTCACCCGCGGTATGGTATCCTGCGGAATCCCGGATCGTGGGGGCGGCGATGGCTGCTCGGGGTGCAGGACGGCCGACTTCAATCCGTCTATGTTGGCGCCCGCGGCGAGAACGCAGTCAGCGATGTGGAGGTGGCGGGCAAGATTACTCTTGGCAAGGACGCCACGGCGACGGGGGAGTTGCGGATCCGCGCGACGGGCATCTTCTTCGACCCGGACAAGCTGCGGTCAGCCGAATCCCAGAAAGCATGGGCAATCAGCATCGTCGGTCACGTGCTCGATGGGTTCGAGGTGTCCAGCCATTCGATCGTGAGCCTGTCGGGGGATATGTTGCAGATGACCGCAGGCGTGACAAGCAAGGGCGCCCCCGAGAAATTGACTGGTCGGCACGTGGTGCGCTTCGGCGACGGACCGGTTCTGCTGGAAGCGCTTCGTCTGCCGGTTGAACGGTCGGCGCGCCACACGGACCTCCGCGTGGGGACGCGCGTTCGGGAGCGCGTCGATCTGGCCATGGCACTGCCCGACGGTTGGAATGTGTCGATCAGGCCTGCATCTCTCGACCGGACGGAGGGCGCCTGGGGCAGTGCCGCGCAGACTGTCAGCGTGGACAAGGCGGCGCTCCACCTGACGCGGAGCATTTCGATCGACAAGGAGCAACTTTCCCCTGCGGAATTTGACGGTCTGCGGATTGCACTGAATGCGCTGCGTGCCAATAACCGCCTGGTGGCGGCCGTCCAGGAGTGAGGCGTTTGCCCTCCGGGCGCAAGCAACGCGGCGTGGCGACATCGATCAGCGCTCCCTCCGCCTTCGCCTTCTCTGGCTGTGTGCCGCATAACATGTCGGGACAAGGCTGAGGGCGCAGATCCAACCCTGTTTCATACGTCCTGCTTCACTTCAAACTGCTGGTGTGTTGCTGGGAGTCGGTGCCCCACGTGCCTCTCTCGCACGCCCGATAACGGCGTGCAATCCCAACCGGCCACCTTGCTTTTGATGGGGTTCATGTGCTTTAATGGTGTGGAGCGTCTCGGTGTTCACGCCAATCTCGAGTGTACTTCGCGATCGGCGTCGACCGGCGCGCTCAGGTTGTGGGAGGGAAGCGAATGCTCGTAACGGACAACATTTTGCATCTGGTGGGTAATACACCGCTACTGCGACTGAAAGAGGAACGTATCTTCGCCAAGGCGGAGTTCCTTAACCCCGGTGGAAGCATCAAGGATCGCGTGGCGGTAGCGATGATCGAAGCCGCCGAATGGGAGGGGCACCTCCACCCCGGCTCCATCATCGTCGAACCTACCTCCGGCAACACGGGCATTGGGGTGGCCCTCGTGGGCCGCATGAAAGGGTACAGCGTTCGCATCGTCATGCCGGAGGGGATGAGCGTGGAGCGCAAGAAGCTCATCCGCGCCATGGGCGCCGATCTCATCCTGACGCCGGACAAAGACAACATCCTGGGAGCGGTGAAGGTGGCCAGGCAGATGGCGGCCGATGATCCGCGGGTCTTCATGCCGGACCAGTTCGAGAATCCCAATAATCCGAGGTGCCATCTCGAAGGCACTGCTCCCGAGTTATGGCGACAGATGGACGGCAAGATCGACTGTTTCGTAGCCGGCGTGGGCAGCGGAGGCACCCTGCAGGGTGTGGGAACCTTCCTCCGGCGGCGCAGACCCGCAGCCCGCATCGTTGCGGTCGAGCCCAAGGATAAGTCCGCCCTTCTCGGGCATGAGCCGGGGCTTCACCAGATCCAGGGGATTGGTGACGGGTTCATTCCCGCCGTACTGGACGTGTCGCTTGTCGACGAGGTCGTGGAGGTAACCGACGAGGATGCGATCGAAACCACACGGGAGCTGGGCCGGGACTTTGGTCTGCTCGTGGGCATTTCTTCGGGGGCCAATGTTTGGGCAGCCCGGCAGCTGGCCGGCAGGATCCACGGCAACATAGCGACGGTCCTTCCCGATCGGGCGGAGCGTTACTTCAGCACCGCTCTGCTCTAAATTACGCTGCACGATCGTGCGACGGGGTCGAGCCGCGGGCTTATCCGCAGATGAGTGTCAGACTCGCCAGACCTGCCGAACCAAGCGCGGTTTCGAGGATCCGGAGTCGCGGCCGTCTCCGCCAATCCGTTGTGGGATTCGCCCGAACTGTTTTGCCGGCCAGGACGCGGCCCAAGTCACTCCTGAAGACTTGCGATCGCCCACTTGGCAAGTTCAAGACTGGGGTCCCGACGGAGGCTCTCCTCGTACGCCTCGCGTGCATCCTGTTTCCGCCCCAACTGCTCAAACGCGTTGCCCTTGCGCCAACATGCGTGAGCCACTGACTGCATGTTGTCACTTTCCGGCTCGTCCGCGATGAACTCGTCGAGCAACTCGACCGCGCGCCCGGGCTCGAACTCGTTCTGGATGCGCATGCGCGCCTGGCCGTAAAGCGAGCGGTAGTACGCCTGGGCGATCCAGCTGAGCTGCCTGATGTACGACTCACCGTCAGCCTGAGTGTCCTGCACACACGGTTCTGTGAGCGAAGGTACTACCGGGAGGCCTACGATGGCGCGCTTTCCTACTACCAGTCCGCACAAAGTGCGCCGCTTGCAGAGGTCTTCGAAGTCCCGATTGAACCGGACGGTTACGCCTGGGGGCCAAGCGTATCTATCGATGTGGCGCCCGACATAACGGCAATGGGCATTGACAAGCGGGAGCTTTTGTTTTTCAATGACTTACGAATCGTCGGGGCCATGGCGCAGTTGGGAGCGCGTCTGCATGGCATGCAGAAGGTCGCGAGTTCGAGTCTCGCTGGCTCCAGTCGATGTAAATGGCTGAATTCGTAGGGTTTCCTGCGAAGCCCGCCGCGCGGCGGAGCGGCCGTAACCAAGGCGCCATGGGGTAGCGTACCCCATAAACCTTTGGAGGCCGTTCCCATGCGATACCGATCCGACGACATCCCCCCGTTCCGTCTGCACAAAGCAAGTGGTCGAGGCTACGTCCACCTGGACGGGCAGAGGCGTTACCTGGGGCCGCACGACGAACCCGCGACGCGGGAAGCGTACGCCCGCCTCATCGCCGAATGGATCGCCCGCGGGCGGTGGGCTGGTGACGATTCAGGTGAGCCGCTGACGGTGGAGCAAGTCCTCGACGCCTTCTGGACCCACGTGCAGGAACATTACAGGCATCCAGACGGGACGCCGACCAGCTCGCCGAGCGACTTCAAGACGGTCGTCCGTGAGGTACGCACCCTCTACGGCAACACCGCGGCGTCGGCGTTTGGTCCAACCGCTCTACGCGCGGTCAGGGAGCGATTCCTGGGGCTGCGGTGGAGTCGCAACGGGGTCAACCGGGCGACGGGGCGGGTCCGGCAGATCTTCAAGTGGGCGGTCAGCCGGGAGCTTGTACCTGTCAACGTGTTTCAAGCGCTCCAGACCGTCGAGCCGCTCCGACGTGGCCGATGTGGAGCACCGGAAACAACTGCGGTCAAGCCGGTCCCGCAAGAGCACATCGACGCGGTCCGCAAACACGTCTCCCGGCAGGTCTGGGCGCTGATCCAACTCCAACTTCGGACCGCGGCCCGGGCTGGCGAGCTTGTCGGGCTGCGGGCGGTGGACCTCGACACGGCCGGTCGGATATGGCTCTACAGGCCCGCGGAACACAAGACCGCCCATCATGGGCGCGATCGGACCATCTATACCTCACGCGGCTAAGAATGGGGCTTTGTCAAACGTCTGGAAATTGTGGGTCATGAGGAGTTTCAAGGCGTCGCGGTGTTCGGTGCTGACACGATCCAAACACGCGTCGATGGCCTTCTGAAAGGCGTCGAATGTTTTGTAGTGACGCCCGTATAGGGCTTTGTTCTTGGTG
>Ga0315274_10011787_pt1 | contig 12512 bp, 13 predicted proteins | sample YL17G02_20_MG_FD_203700 | JGI IMG/M metagenome (GOLD analysis project Ga0315274, IMG submission 203700) | Sediment microbial communities from Yellowstone Lake, YNP, Wyoming, USA - YL17G02_20 | ecosystem: Environmental > Aquatic > Freshwater > Lake > Sediment | place: USA: Wyoming | collected... | reverse complement strand
GATGTTAGCGTATGCGATGGGCTGCCCCGCGGCGTCGAGGACACGCCCTTCGAGCCGACCGGTTGTTTCCTGTGCGAGGATTGGGAATGAAATTGTGACAATGAAACTGAGCAAGCAGAAACAAAGCAAAACGCTTCGCATAAGCCCCTCCTCAAAATGAGGTCGTGGATCCATGTCAGGAATGAACAGAGGCTAGCAATTGCTTGAAATTGTGTCAAGTGAATAGTCCTTGTTCCTGATTCCTATCGAAAGCGCGGGGCTGACTCCTGGAGAGGATGGAGCATCGCGGATGCGCCATGCCCGCAGGGCTTCAATTCTTCTTGACAATTCATAATATTCATATTATTCTGAATTATCAGAATATGTGAATCACAGGAGGTTGTTGCCATGATGCATGGAAAAAGAACCAGTAAGGGATGTCATTCCGGGCGGGGAGGTATGATGGGTGGATTCGGTTGCTGCAGGATCGAGGCGGTCGTCTCGGTCGACGATCGCGGCCAGCTCGTGCTTCCGAAGGAGATCCGGGAGAAGGCCGGAATCAAGGCCGGCGACAAGCTCGCCGTCATCATGCACGGGCCGCACGGAGCGGGAGAGGTCTGCTGCGTCAGTCTCATCAAGGCCGAGGGGCTCGCCGAAAGCGTGAAGACCATGCTCGGACCGATGATGAAGGAGATATTCGGTTGAGTAGCAGCGTGGGAGGATAGAGCGCAAGGAGGTTTCCCATGAAAGTGTGTATTCCCGCAGTCGAAGAAAAAGGTCTCGAGGGAATGCCGCACGTGCATTTCGGATCGGCGACGCATTTCGTTATCCACGACACCGACACGGGTGCCACCGACATCGTACGCAATGCGGATAATGCTCATGAACACGGGATGTGTCATCCGCTCGCCGCGCTGGACGGGCGGGGCATAGACGCGATCGTCATAGGGGGCATCGGCTTGCGGGCCCTGAGCAAACTGCAAGCGGGAGGCATGCGGGTGTACCGCTCGGCGCCGCGATCGATCGGCGAGAATGTTGAGCTTCTCAAGGCCGGTAAGCTCGAGGAAGTGACCCCTGCCGATGCGTGCGGCCACCACGGCGAGGGGCACGGGTGCGGGAGGTAGCGCCATGAAACGTGCGGACAAGATACGGCAGGATGTTTCAGCGACCTATGCGCGCGCCGTCGAGAAGCCGACTTCGCCGGAGGGCGGGTGCGGCTGCTGCGGCGGCCCCGCTTCGAAGGGTGTCGCGGCGACGCTCGCGGGATACAGCCGTGAAGAGATAGCGGCGCTCCCTCCTGATGCGGTCGTAAACTCATTCGGCTGCGGGAACCCCGTCGCTCTCGCCGCGATCCGCGAGGGGGACACGGTGCTCGATCTCGGCTCCGGCGCCGGCATCGACCTTCTGCTCGCGGCGAAGCTCGCCGGCCCCGGGGGCCGCGTGATCGGCGTCGACATGACTCCGGCCATGATCGAACGGTCGATACAGAACGCCGCGGCGGCCGGCCTCGCGAACGTCGAGGTGCGGGAGGGCCTCATCGAGGATCTACCCGTCGAGCCGGGAACCGTCGATCTCGTCATCTCGAACTGCGTCATCAACCTCTCTCCCGAAAAGCACAAGGTATTCGGCGAGATCGCCCGCGTGCTCAAGCCGGGCGGACGGTTTTCCATCTCGGATATCGTCGCGGATGCGATGCCCGCCTGGGTGATCGAGCTCGGAGCGCTGTACTCGGCCTGCATCACGGGAGCCATACCCGAGGCGGAATACCTCGACGGTCTCCGCAAGGCGGGACTCACCGACGTAGCCGTCAACGATCGACTCGTGTACGACCGTAAGCAGCTCACCGCGCTTCTCGTCTCCGAATTCGTTGGGGAAGACGCCCCGTGCTGTGGCGGGAAGGGGCTCCCTCGCGAAAGAATCGACGCCGCGATCGAAGCGATCGCCGGAAAGGTAGCAAGCGTCCGCGTCGTCGGGCGGAAGCCCGGGAAAGATCGACGATGAAGGGGATCCTCTTTCTCTGCGTCTCCAACTCGGCGCGCAGCCAGATGGCCGAGGGAATAGCCCGCTCACTCGTTTCGCCGGGAATTCGTGTCTGGTCGGCAGGCTCGAAGCCGGCGCAGGTCAGACCGGAGGCGGTCGCCGTCCTGCGCGAGATCGGTATCGATATCTCCGGCTATCGATCAAAGGCCGTCACGGAAGTCCCCGCGGCCGAGATCGACACGGTGATCACCCTGTGCGCCGAGGAGGTCTGCCCGGTGTTCTTCGGCACCGCCCGGCGACTGCACTGGGCGCTTCCCGACCCGGCAGCCGCGGAGGGTCCCGAAGGGGAGCGGCTCGCCGCTTTCAGAACGATACGCGACGAGCTTCGCCGCCGCATCGCGGCCTTCCTCGCCGAATCTACTTCTTCGCCGCCGGCTTGAAGAGCGTATCGAGCAGTGTGCCGTCGCGCCACTCGATGACCTCGACGGGCGTGTCGGTCGGCTCGAGTAACGGGGGGGTCTTTCCCATCTCCGCCGCTTTCTTGACCGAAAGGTCGTGGAGCTCTTCGATGGTCACGACGCCGAGGCCGTGCGCCTTCGCGTTCTTCTTGAGCGCCGCCATATATGGGCTCTTGCTCTTCGGGTTGAACGCGACGTACTCCTCGGTCACCGCGACGTCGATGACCTCGCCGGGCAGTGAAACCGTGTACACGTCCTTCACGATGCGGGGGAAGCTCTTGCCTTCCTTCCCCGTCGCGATGGGGAGGAACATGATCGTCATCTTGGAACCGGCCGCGACTCCCTGCGCGCCGCCGATGCCGCCGACGATCCGCCCGCCCGCGCAGATAGAGTTCACGTTGAAGTTCACGTCCATCTCGAGGGTCGTGAGCACCGAGACGTCGAGCATGTTGACCGCGTTCTCCTTGTTCGCCATGTCGTCGTACTCGCCCGTCGAAATTTCGTGGTGATTGTAGTCGTGGAGCATCGACGTGATAACCCTCTCGGACGGCTCGAAGCACTGGCCGTGCAGCAGATTGGCGATGCAGCCGTCCTGGAGCATGTCGACGTGGAGCGACGAGCAGCCGCCGATCGCGAACCCCGCCTTGATTCCCTTCGCCTTGAGCGTCTTGTGGAGCTCGTCGAGGACGATGAGGCCCGCGCCCGATCCAACCTGGAAGTTGAAGCCGTCGAAGATCACCTCCGCCGATTCCATGACCTTCATAACCTGGGCCGCGATCTCCGAGTTGAACTTGTTCGCCCTGATCTTATCGATGTCGAGGGTCCCGGAACCGACGCCCGATGCGTCGCCGGGATTCTCGACCTTCACGACGTAGTCGACGTCGCACATCGAAAGGGAGCGCGGGAAGACGTAGTGCTCGGAGACTTCGCCGGCCATCAGGCACGTGTTCTCGGCCCAGAGCGTATCGGCGAGGAAGAGTCCGAGCGGGCCGACCCAGTGGTCGCCCTTTCCGAGGAGGCCGTTGGCGTTGCCCCACAGATCGGCGACGGGGACGGGGCCGAAGGCGACCTTGACCTTGATCTCCCCCGTGTGGAACTTGCGGACGCGGTTCCCGTGGCCGACACCGGTCACGACCCACGGGAGGAACTCGCCGGCGGTGAGGTATTTTCCCATCTCGCGGTAGCAGTTCCCGATGAGACCGCCGATTGTGCCATCCTTTATGGCTTCGGGAAGCCACGGAACGCAGACATCGAAGAAGGCGTTCCCGAGGATCTTGATATTCTTCTTGCCGTGCTTCTTGAGCGTTTCCACGACGAGCTTGAGGCAGTGGTCCCCTTCACGGTAGTAGTGGGGATAGGAGATCCAGTCGCCGTCCTTGAGAAGGGAGACGACCTCGTCGAGCGTCGTCACTTTGGTGGCGCCGTGCCGCATGCGCGCCTTGCCGGGCCTCCCGGCCCAGGTCTCGCCGTACGAGGGATCGAAGGCCTCCTTGTAGGGGCGCTTCTTCACGCCGTTGACTTCGGTCGGCACTCTTCTGCCGATCGCGTTCTTGACGAAATCCATCTCTACCTCCTCAAAGAGCTATAGGGACGCCATGTAGTTTTCCCTGATAGTTTAATATTTCAGAGATTTCTGTCAAGGGGGATTCGTGCGCCCGTCGCGCGCGAGTCTCGAGCGAAGCCCCTCCCCGGGGTAGTTCGCCCCCGCCCTTTCGGGCGCATAATATCTTGACAAGAACGGAATATCTTAATAAATTGAAAAGTCTTAATGCTTGCGCTTTGATTTTGTTCAATAGTACGCGAATCAACCCAACGAGACCCAATCGCACAGGAGGTTGCAATGGCAGAGGAGAAGAAAACTATCACTTCCATGCTCGATGAGCGGAGGGTATTCAATCCGCCGAAGGGCTTCGCCGAGAAGGCCCACGTGAAGAGCATGGACGAGTACAAGAAGCTCTACGGCAAGTCCGAGAAGGACCTTGAGGGCTTCTGGGCCGAGCAGGCCGAGATCATTCACTGGTTCAAGAAGTGGGACAAGGTTCTCGATCACAGCAAGGCCCCCTTCGTGAAATGGTTCGTCGGCGGCAAGACCAACATCTCCTACAACTGCCTCGACCGGCACCTCGCGAAGAAGGGCGACAAGGTCGCTCTTATCTGGGAAGGGGAGCCCGTCGGCGACGCGAAGAAGTACACCTACAAGGAGCTCCACCGCGAGGTGTGCAAGTTCGCGAACGTCCTCAAGACGTACGGCATCAAGAAGGGGGACCGGGTCAACCTCTATCTTCCGATGATCCCGGAGCTCGCGATTGCGATGCTCGCATGCACGCGCATCGGCGCCATTCACTCGATCGTGTTCGGCGGATTCAGCGCTGAATCCCTCAAGGACCGCATCATCGACGCGGGCGCGAAGCTCCTCGTCACCTCGGACGGCAGCTACCGCCGCGGCAAGGCCGTGCCTCTGAAGACCGGTGCCGATTCGGTTCTCGGCGCGTGCCCGACGATCGAGAAGGTCATCGTCGTGAAGCGGACCGGTCTCGACGTGGCGATGAACAAGGGCAAGGACGTCTGGTGGCACGAGGAAATGGCGAAGGCCAAGGACTCATGTGAGCCGGAGCAGGTCGAAGCCGAGGACATCTCGTTCATCCTCTATACGAGCGGCACGACGGGCAAGCCCAAGGGCGTCGTCCATACGACGGGCGGTTATCTGACCTTCGTGTCCCTCACGACGAAGCTCATCTTCGACATCAAGGACGAGGACGTCTACTGGTGCACCGCCGACATCGGCTGGATCACGGGACACTCGTACATCGTTTACGGTCCGCTCTCGATCGGCGCGACGACGGTCATGTTCGAGGGCGTGCCCAACTTCCCGAATCCGGACCGCTTCTGGAACGTCGTCGCGAAGCACAAAGTCAGCGTTTTCTATACCGCCCCGACCGCGATCCGCGCGATCGCGCGCGACGGCACGGAATGGCCGGCAAAGAACGATCTCTCGAGCCTCAGGCTCCTCGGTTCGGTCGGCGAGCCGATCAACCCCGAGGCGTGGATGTGGTACTACCGCAATATCGGCAAGGAGCGCTGCCCGATCGTCGACACCTGGTGGCAGACGGAGACGGGCGGCATTCTCATCACGCCGCTCCCGGGCGCCTTCCCGCTGAAGCCGGGCTCCGCGACGCTCCCCTTCCCGGGCATATTCCCGGAGGTCGTGCGGGAGGACGGAAAGCCGTGCGAGCGAAACGAGGGGGGTTACCTCGTCATTAAGAAGCCATGGCCGGGGCAGCTCCGGACAATCTGGGGAGACGACAAGCGCTACGTGGATGCGTATTACAGCCGCTTCAAGGGCGTCTACTTCACCGGCGACGGCGCCCGGCAGGACGAGGACGGCTACTTCTGGCTCATGGGCCGCGTCGACGACGTCATCAACGTCTCGGGCCACCGCATCGGGACGATGGAAGTCGAGAGCGCGCTCGTCAGCCACGAGGCGGTCGCCGAGGCGGCGGTCGTGCCGATGCCGCACGAGATCAAGGGGGAGGGGCTCTACGCATTCGTCACCCTCACCGGCGGCTTCGAGAAGAGCGACAAGCTCAAAGAAGAGCTCCGCAGCCATGTCTCGAAGATGATCGGACCCATCGCGAAACCGGACAAGATCCAGTTCGCCGACGCGCTCCCGAAGACACGGAGCGGTAAGATCATGAGGCGAATCCTCAAGGTCATCGCGACGGGAAGCACCGAGGTCGGCGACACGACGACCCTGGCCGATCCGCACGTCGTCGAGCATCTCCTCGATGAGCGCCAGTAAGCGATTTGTTGCGCGGAGTGGGCGGGGAGGATCTAATCTCCCCGCCGATTCCGCTTGAAAGAGAGACCCCGTGCCGAAATCGGAACTTGATCTCGGGTGGAAGGACATCGAACCCGGTTGTGTCGTGAGCGAGCCGGGCAACGCGTCGCAGTATCGCTGCGGCGATTGGCGCTCCATCCGTCCCATTTGGGATCATACGAAATGCATCAAGTGCGGCGTCTGTTACATCTTCTGCCCCGACGCCGCGATCCACAAGAACGCTGAAGGTTACTTCGAAGCCGATCTCTACTACTGCAAGGGATGCGGCATCTGCGCGCAGGAGTGCATCACGGGCTGCATCAAGATGGTCGAGGAGGCCGAGTAATGGGCAAGCGCGTCGGTGTGGAGAACTCAATCGCCGCCGCCGACGCGGTCAAGATGGCGAACGTCGACGTCGTCGCCGCGTACCCAATAACCCCGCAGACCCACATCGTGGAGCACCTCGCCGAGCTCGTCGCGGACGGCGAGCTCGACGCCGAGTTCATCCCCGTGGAGTCGGAGCATTCCGCGATGAGCGTCTGCTGCGGTTCCGTCGCCGCGGGCGCGCGCACGTTCACCTGCACGAGCGCGCAGGGTCTGGCCCTCATGAACGAGATCGTGTTCATCGCGGCGAGCATGCGCCTTCCCATCGTCATGATCCTCGCGAACCGGTCGCTGTCGGGTCCCTTGAGCATCTGGAACGACCATACCGACGTCATGTCGGTTCGCGATTGCGGCTGGATACAGGTGTTCGCCGATAATGGGCAGGAGCTCTTCGATCACGTCCTCTTCGCGTATCGCGTCGGCGAGGACCCCGCCGTGTCCCTTCCGGTCATGGTCAATATCGACGGTTTCATCGTCACGCACGTGATCGAGGCGGTCGAGTACTGGGACGAGGAACAGGTCAAGAGGTATCTCCCCGATTTCAAGCCGGTGAACGTGCTCAATCCCGACAAGCCGATCACGATGGGTGCTTTCGGAATGCCCGGCATCTTCTCCGAGGCGAAGAAGAATCAGGACGAGGCGCTCATCGCGTCGAAGCCGCATATCATACAAGCGTGGGACGAGATGGAGAAGATCGTCGGCCGGCAGTACGGGCCGGTCGAAACCTACAAGCTCGAGGGGGCGGAGACCGCGTTCCTCACGATGGGGAGCTTCAGCGAGACCGCTTCCATCGCGATCGACGCACTGCGCGAGCAGGGGAAGCCGGTAGGCCAGATCAAGCTCCGCCTCTGGCGCCCGTTCCCGTTCGACGAGATTCGCGAGGCGATGAAGGGCGTCAAGACGCTCATCGTCATCGACCGGGCGATCTCCTACGGCGGCCCCGGCGGGCCCGTCGCGAGCGAGATCCGCGCGGCGCTGTATCAGGAAAAGAACATGCCGGCGATCGCGAACTTCCTCTGCGGCTTCGCGGGGCGCGACGTGACGGCGGATGATTTTGTGAAAATGTACGAGAAGACCCAAGAGCTCGTGAGGGACAAGAAGCCCATCAGGGAAGAGGATTACATCTTCTACGGAGTCAGGGAATAATGGAATCGCTCAACGTATTCGCATCGAGACTCGTGACGAAGCGCGAGTATTTCGCCCGGGGGCACCGCGCGTGCCAAGGCTGTGCGGAAGCGCTCGCCGTGAGGCTCGTCGCGAAAGCGCTCGGTTCGAATGTCGTCGTGGCCTCCGCGACGGGCTGCATGGAGATCGTCTCGTCGCCGTTTCCGTTCACGAACTGGAACGTGCCCTGGATCCACGTCGCCTTCGAGAACGCGGCCGCCGTCATCACGGGGGCCGAATCGGGCGTGAAGGCGCTCGTGCGCAAGGGGAAGCTCCCCGACAAGGGAACGGTATTTCTCGGCATGGGCGGCGACGGCGGGACGAGCGACATCGGGCTTCAGGCGCTTTCGGGCGCTTTCGAGCGCGGGCACAAGTTCGTTTACGTCTGCTACGACAACGAGGCTTACATGAACACCGGTGTTCAGAGATCGTCCGCGACGCCCTTCGGCGCCTCGACGACGACGTCTCCTGCGGGCAAGGCCAAACCGGGGCAGGTCACCTGGAAGAAGAACATGCCCGAGATCGCCGTGGCGCACAACATCCCCTACGTCGCGACGGCGTGCTCGAGCTACCCGTTCGATCTCATGCGAAAAGTGGAAAAGGCGGCGCAGGCGAACGGCCCCGCATACATTCACATTCTCTCCGTGTGCCCGACCGGCTGGGGGCTTCCGAGCGAGAAGGCAATCTGGATCGGCAGGCTCGCCGTCGAGACGGGAGTGTTCCCGCTCTACGAGGTCGAGAAGGGCAGATACACAATGACGGTCGAGACCCCGGCGCTTCGTCCCGTCGAGGAGTACCTGAAGCCCCAGGGGAGATTCAGGCACCTGACGCCCGAGCTTACGGCTGAGATCCAGGCGCGGGTGAAGAAGGAATACGAGAAGCTGCAAACCAAGGCTTCGATGCTGTAGGACCGACGATGGAAGAAAAAGTAAAGGCGATCATTCAGAAATACGGGAAAGACAAGAGCTTCATCATTCCCATTCTCCAGGATATCCAGAGAGAGTTGAACTATCTTCCGCGCGAGGCGCTCGATGCGCTCTGCAGGAACCTCGGCGTTTCGCACAGCCTCGTGTATCACCTCGCCACGTTCTATCGCGCATTCAGCCTCACGCCGAAGGGGAAGCATCGCCTGACCATTTGCATGGGAACCGCGTGTCACGTGCGCGGCGCCCCGCAGATATCGGATCATCTGGAGCGGACGCTCGGGCTCAAGCCGGGCGAGACCTCGAAGGATCTCGAGTTCAGCTTCGATACGGTGAACTGCCTCGGTGCCTGCGCGCTGGGACCCATTCTGGTGGTAAACGACGAGTATCATGGACAGATGACGATCGCGAAAACGAGCAAAGTCCTCAAGGGCATCGGCGCGAAGGTAGAGACGGATGAATAGGCTCATATCGGCGAAAGAGCTCGCGAGCCTCCAGGGTACGCTGCAGAAGGCGCGCGACCCCAAAAAGCCCCGCATCGTGATCTGCGCGGGCACGGGCTGCCTCGCGTACGGAACACAGAAGCTCATCGACAATTTCAAAGCGGAGATCAAGAAGCAGAAGTTGGAGGGTGCGGTCGAGATCCGGACGAGCGGCTGCCACGGGTTTTGCGAGCGCGGCCCGCTCGTCGTCATTCACCCGAAAATGATCTTCTACCAGCGCGTGAAGCTCGACGACGCGGCGGAGATCATCGCGAAGACCGTGCTCAAGGACGAGATCATCGACCGCCTCGTGTACAAGGATCCCGTTTCCGGCGAGAAGATACTCTACGAGCATGATGTTCCGTTCTACAAGAAACAGACGCGTATCATCTTCGGCATGAACGGGCAGATCGACCCGTCGAGCATCGACGATTACCTCGCGATTGGCGGCTACTCGGCGCTCGCAAAGGCCCTCACGCTCATGAAGCCCGAGGGTGTCATCCAGGATATCATCAAGGCGAACCTACGGGGCAGGGGCGGCGGCGGTTTCCCGACCGGATGGAAGTGGGACTCGACCCGCAAGGCGAAGGGGGAGCCGAAGTACGTTATCTGCAACGCGGATGAGGGAGATCCCGGCGCATACATGGATCGAAGCCTCCTCGAGGGGAATCCGCACGCGGTTCTCGAGGGAATGATCATCGGCGCCTACGCGATCGGCTCGAGCAACGGATACATCTACGTTCGAAATGAATATCCCCTCGCGGTGACGAATATCACGATCGCGATCGAGAAGGCGCGCGAGTACGGTCTTCTCGGCGAGAACATCCTCGGCTCGCGCTTCAGCTTCGACGTCACCATCAACCGCGGCGGCGGCGCATTCGTATGTGGCGAGTCCTCGGCGCTCTTCGCGTCGATCGAGGGGCGTGTCGGCGAGCCTCGCCAGAAGTACGTGCACGCCACCGATCGCGGCCTCTTCGACAAGCCGACGTGCCTCAACAACGTCGAGACCTGGGCGAACGTGCCCCTCATCATCGACAAGGGCGCCGACTGGTACGGGAAGATAGGCACGGAGAACAGCAAGGGAACCAAAATATTCTCGCTCGTCGGAAAAATCAACAATACCGGTCTCGTGGAGGTCCCGATGGGGATCACGCTTCGCGAGATCGTGTTCGGCATCGGCGGAGGGATTCCGAAGGGCCGTACGTTCAAGGCGATCCAGACGGGAGGCCCTTCGGGAGGATGCATTCCCGAGCAGTATCTCGACATGCCGGTCGATTTCGACGAGCTCACCAAGGTCGGCTCCATGATGGGCTCGGGCGGCATGATCGTCATGGACGACCGCAGCTGCATGGTCGACGTGGCGAAGTACTTCCTCAAGTTCCTCGAAGAGGAGTCGTGCGGGAAATGCACGCCGTGCCGAGAGGGCGTCAAGCAGATGCGGATCGTCCTCGACCGGATCACCGAGGGGAAGGGCGAGGAGAAAGACATCGAGCTCCTCGAGTGGATCGGCGCCGGGGTCATCGACGGCTCCTTGTGCGCGCTCGGCGGGACGGCTCCCTATCCGGTGCTCAGCACGGTAAAGTACTTCCGCGACGAGTACGAGGCGCATATCCGCGACAAGAAATGCCCGGCGGGCGTCTGCAAGCCTCTCATAGCCTATTCAGTCGTGAAGGACAACTGCACCGGATGCACCGCGTGCGCTCGGGTGTGCCCGACGAAGGCGGCGACGGGCGAAAAGAAGAAAGTCCACACGATCAATCAGGAAACATGCATCAAATGCGGCGCCTGCTACGACGCCTGCAAGTTCGATGCAATACAGGTGAAGTAATGGCGGACACGGTCACATTCACGATAGACGCGAGATCGATCACCGCCGCGGCGGGAACGACGATCCTCGAGGCCGCGAAGGACGCGAACATCCTCATCCCGAACCTCTGCCACAACGAGGAGCTCGCGCCGTACGGCGCCTGCCGGATGTGCATGGTCGAGATCACGCACAAGAAGCGCACGAAGCTCGTCGTCTCCTGCATCGCCGAGGCGTCCGAGGGGCTCGAGGTGAAAACCGATACGGAGCGCGTGCGCAACGTCCGCACGCTCGTTATGCACTTGTTGCTCGCCCGGAACCCGGGTCATCCCGCGCTCAGGAAGCTGGCGGCTGATCTCGGAATCGAAAAGACCCGCTTCGACGTCGATTTCAAGGGATGCATCATGTGCGGCCAGTGCGTGCGGGTGTGCCGCGAGGTCGTGGGCGTCTCCGCGATCGGTTTCGAGTCGCGGGGGCCCGGGCGCACGATCGCCACGCCGTTCAACGAGTCCCCCGCGGACTGCATCGCGTGCGGTTCGTGCCACTACATCTGCCCCGTCGGCGTGATTCCGATGGAGGAGCACGACGGGGTGCGCACGATCTGGAAGACCGATTTTCCGATGGCGAAGTGCAAGAAATGCGGAACGTATTTCGCGCCGGTCAGGCAGCTCGAGCATTTCCGGAAGATCGCGAACCTTCCTGAGGACCACTTCGACACGTGCATCGACTGTCGTTCGATGAAGAAGTAGGACGGATATGCTGGAGATCAGATTTCACGGGCGAGGCGGACAGGGCGCCGTAACGAGCGCAGAGCTTCTCGCCGTCGCCGTCATCAGCGAGGGACGTTACGCGCAGAGCTTCCCGAGCTTCGGGCCGGAGCGTCGCGGAGCGCCGGTGGTCGCCTTCTCGCGCGTCGACGACAAACAGATCAAGACGCGCTTCGCCGTGGGGGAGCCCGACGTCGTCATCGTTCTCGATCCGAGCCTTCTCAAGATCGCGAGCCCGCAGAAGGGGATCAAGAAGGGGGGCGTCCTCATCGTCAATACCGGGAAGACCCCCGATGAGATCAAGAAGGAGTTCGGCTACGAGGGATTCCGCGTGGCCACCGTGGATGCGACGAAGATCGCGGTCGAGGAGCTTGGGCGTCCCATCACGAACACGACGATGCTCGGGGCGATGGTCAAGATCACCGGCGTCATAAAACCCGGATCGATCGAGGAGCCTCTGACGCATCGTTTCGGGAGGATTGCGGCTCGAAACCTCAAGTCCTTCCAGAGGGCATACAGCGAAGTCCGGGAATAGTTGCCGGGAGGAAACCCCGTAACGGATTGCCCCGGCTGTTATTACAGCCGGGCATATTTTTTTCGCCGTGTGTGCTCCAATATCGTATAATCGTGACGCTCAGACAGGAGGAACTCCTTGCCCCAGCGCAATGATCTTATGGCCGGCGTTTCCGGCGTGCGCGGAATCGTCGGGAGCGGCATGAACCCGGAAGTCGCGGTGCGGTTCACCGCCGCGTTC
>Ga0315274_10011786_pt1 | contig 12514 bp, 11 predicted proteins | sample YL17G02_20_MG_FD_203700 | JGI IMG/M metagenome (GOLD analysis project Ga0315274, IMG submission 203700) | Sediment microbial communities from Yellowstone Lake, YNP, Wyoming, USA - YL17G02_20 | ecosystem: Environmental > Aquatic > Freshwater > Lake > Sediment | place: USA: Wyoming | collected... | reverse complement strand
TGTTCACCGGCTACGCGCTGGAGGAGCTTCTGGAGAAACCTGCGACGAAGGGATTTTTCGAGCCGGCGCCGGTGGTGGATATTCTGATCGACGGTCCGTACGATCGCTCGCGGCAGGTCGAGGGCGAGCTCAGGGGAAGCGCGAACCAGCACATAAGGCTTCTCACCGACCGGTACTGCGAGGGAGATTTGACGCCGCCCGGAACGCTCGAGTGCATCGTCCGGCGCGACGGATCGATCGCTTTCACCGGCTTATGCAGGCCGCCATTCGACGAATAACACCCATTTGGGCACGTTCAGGTGACACAAAAAAAGAACCGGACGTACCGGTCCTGCAAGAAACGGAAGACTCCTCAAGATCTCCTAGTCCGAGTGGCTCAGCACGTTCCTGGCCTGCGGACCCTTGTGGCTGATCACCAGGTCGAACTGCACCTTGTCTCCCTGGGTCAGCGTACGGTAACCCTCACCCGGTATCGCGGTGTAGTGCACGAATACGTCCTTCCCCTCCTGGGTGGTTATAAAGCCATAACCCTTCTTCTCATCAAACCATTTCACGATACCATCTGCCACTTGGTACTCCTTTCCGAAAGCCCGCAGGATGGTAGCACCCGGTGCCGGGAAGTGTCAAGGAACACATCTATGCGGGTACAGCCGGGAATTGTTCTTGCCGGGTCCGCCGCTTTTCCAAGCGGCATCTTCTTGGTGAACAAGAGCCGGCTGGAAAGTCGGCGCACCCGCGAGGACGGCGCACCCGGGAGGACAAGACTGATGATTACATCTATGCCTGTTTGGATGCCACTTCTGGGACTTCGCGTGGTCGCCCAACCCTTTTCTCGACCCTCGCGCCCCCCAGATGACCTCCCACCAGAAGCACGGCCAGCGCCAACAGCGCATGATCCGAGAAGATCGGGTACGCCGGGTGATGAAACAGAGGCTCCAGAACCTTCGCTCCGGTGTCCCACCCGATAACCACGACCCCCGCGATTATCGAGGCGAACATCCCGCACAGCCGTCCCGTGGACGGGGACAGCTTCGCCGCTACCCATCCGGACACATAGCTCACGATCGCCACTATCAACAATGGGAGGAGATAGGTCCGGGGGTACGATCGACCGCCCCAGTCGCTGAGATCGGCGATGAATGGAAGCAGCCGGAAAATCAGGAGATTCAGCGCCGCTCCCAGAATCGATCCCAGTATTGTGCGCAGGAAAACCATCCCGTCGATTCATCGCAGGATAGCCGCTGCGCGATCGAAGTTCAAGCGACTGGAGAAACCTACGACCCTTCCTCGCTCTCCTGCTTGCCGATGCGTCTGACATTCTTCGCCTCGTAGCCCCGCTTAGACTCGACCAGATCGAACTCCACAAGCTCCTCCTCGTGAAGCATGCGGTAGCCGTCGCAGTCGATCTCCGAGTAATGGACGAATGCCTCGATGTCCGGGTCGACCCGGATGAACCCGAACCCTTTCTCGGGGCTGAACCACTTGACCTTGCCCTTTCGCATCTTTCCTTTCACCTGGGACACGAGTTGTTACTCTTTAGCGTACCATATCATCCGATGGAGGGCAAAGCCCGACCTTCGCACCGGGCGACGGCTTATCACGACTTGACCGGATCATGAGATGCGGAAGTTCCCGGTTTTCCTGTAACGAATGAGTTGAGACTACCTGGCGGGATTCAATGATCCACGAAGACCTATTCCCCTTCCCCTGACTCGTCGGCCAGACCTATTCCCGGGGCCGGTATCGCGTGGGTGCGCGGCCCTGTCCTGAATCCCTGCGCAACCCCCCTGATTCGGTACGGGTATCGGATCATCAGATAGAGCGCTATGACAACGTAGATAACGGAGAACACGACGTGAACCTGGTCGCCGCTCACCGAGATCAGCCCCCTTGCGTTCAGGGAATCGACGATCGGTGAGAGAAAGAATTGCCCGAGGAACAGGGCAAGAAGCATTATCGCCTGTCCAAGCGTCAGGCGGAAAGCCGCCAGAAGCACCAGCCCGAGGAGAGACTGGGCCGCGGTAAGGAGAATCTCGTGCATCTGGATGGTGTTCATCGGGATGGGAAGGGCAAGCTGCCTGCTCGACAGGGCGTAGACCCCTGGAATCATCCCGACGAGCAGGGTCCACTGATTCAGCTTGGCCGAAAGCAGGCTTCCAAGCGCCATCCCCGCCTGTTTCCTGGACGCGAAGATGATCGCCACGGTGAACTCCGGGGCCTCGGACGCCAGCGGCGCGAGCCACTGCACCAGAAGAAATTCGTTGATCCCGAATTCCTTCCCTGTCCGCACAAGACCCTCGCAGAACGGCTCGGAGTTGGCGATGATGGCCCCTGCGGCGAACAGGAACATCCCCACCGTCGCTATCCTCCTTCTCACGGCCGGCAGCGACCCGATCAGCTCCGCGGGTCCCGTCAGCTCGCACTCCGTGCACGGCCTTCGGCTCGCGACCACTATGTACCAAATGAAGAGCCCCATGAAAACCAGGCCGTCGTACCACGCAAGGTTGCCCTTCAGCGGAATCAGAAAGGCATACACGGTAGCCGAGCCCAGAAAAAAGAGCTCGATCGCCCGCTCCCTCCCGAGAGTCACGGGAGCGCGGGTCTTCACCCACGCGATGACGACAATCACGACCCACCCGACTCCGATAAGCAGGCGGTTTGCGCCGGTCATGTTCGCGATGGCGTAATGCGCATAGTCGCTCGCAGGATTCTGCCCCGCCTGCCACGTGAAGTACATGTCGACCGCGTACTCCGGCAGCACCGCAATCAGGGCCACCAGCGCAAGCGCGAGGGTCTGCGACACATCGGTCTGCACCACGTCGCACGCCCATAGGACCAGAAACGAGGCGCCGAGGATCGCCACCCCCGCAACGAAAGCCTGCAGCGGCGGAGGCAGCGTAACGTCGGCAAACCGCATGTAGATGCCCGGCAGCGTGACCAGGACTGCAATTGCGATCGATAATGCGTGTGAGTGGGTTTTCATGGCTCTTACCGGTTTCTTGGCTTCTGACCGCGCGAACGGATTGTCGCGCGCGGCCAAGAGTCTGACACCCGGTAAGCCCGTCGACCATCAAGGACCTGGGTCGCGTGAAAGAGGCTCAGTCGGTCGCATGGACCAGGGGATTTCCCCCGTGCTGGTGATCCATCCGGAATCCGCCGCAGGCGGACTCTGCTACTCCCCCTTGGCAGCCGGGAATGCTATCACGACAGGGTGTCCTTGGCAACCAATACGTGCCGACCACGTCCCGTGTTTCGGACATCGGAGGTGAGCGCGTCCCGCGATCCATTCCAACTCGAGACGAGTCGGCTCCAATGTCCGAAACACGGGACGTGGTCGGCACAACAAACGTTCGCTCGTGGGAGCATTTCCGATGGCTGTGGATGATTGAACGTCTGAGGACCGCCACAACCTACGCTGCACTCCGCCGTGGCGGATTGTGACGGTCGCCCGGATCCGGCTGAAGTTCGATTCCCTCAAGGGTGAAATACATCAGCGCAAGGAAAATCATCGGAATCGGATCGAGAATCAGGCGGATAGCTAACGAGAGGAACTCGGCTGGTAGGACCCAAGACCAAGCGGCCCCTGCCCTTGACGAAAAGGCGAATGCCCCGATCGCGAAAATGGGGACACTCGCCAGAAGCGCGGCGACACAAACCATGGTCACATAGGGTCCGAATACACGGAGCCAGGATTTCCCTGTCAGCATCCATGAGCGCTTCAGGCAGTTCAATGCTCCCCTTCCTTCTATGACTGCAATGATTGAGATGAACACGGATTTTGCCGAAGAGTACCAACCCCAGATGACTCCCGCCACGTAGATCGAGATCAGCAATCCGGCCAGCAGTGCCTGGTTCTCTGTTACAGGGGCACCCACGAATACAATCAAAAAGACAACAATCAGTGGGCCGAAACAAATGCACATGACTAGTCCGACAGCAAGAAGAAAAACGCCCATCCTTCCTCGGATCTCCGACAGGCATTCAGCAATGCGGGGGGCTTCTCCGGCGGCTTCCTTCTGAACTGCCTTTGCCATTACTCCCTGTGCAACGACATACGCAACGAGTTCAAGCAGCATGGACAACGTAACCAACGCAAAACCGCCTTGCTGCAAAAATATCGCACAGCATACAGTGTTCAATATGATCGGCACTCCGGCGATAGCGGCGAAAATCCCGCAGAAAAGCAGCGGACGTCTTTTATACATCCGGAAGGCCCGGACAATTATCTCTATCACGCTGAAACGCAGCGCTTCGGGTTTGCCTGATTGCCCATCCACCTGCTCGCCGTTCACGGAAATTATGATACAGGAATCGGACGATGGTTCAAGCCGGTAATCACAACAAGCGACATCACGGTGCCCTCCACAAGCGGAGTCTTCGGAGCTTGTGGAGGTCTCATATAGTTCCGGAGATAGAAACCTCCACAAAGCAAAAAGCGCTTTGTGGAGGGCACCGGCACCCGTGCTTGCCCCTGAATCCGCCTTGCCCTACAATCAGAGCCCGCTGTTTGCGGGGAGGATCGCATGTCCAGGCGTCCCAAATACCAGGTGAAGGTCCTTCTCGACCTCGGTTGTCCGGCGGACGACGGTATCCGCCTCTCGACCGACGTCTACCTGCCCGACGGGAAGGGTCCGTGGCCGTGCGTTCTCATCAGGACCCCCTACGGCAACAACGATCCGCTCAGGAAAATCCCGCTTGCCAGAGAGTACGCATCGAACGGCTACGCGGTCGCGATCCAGGACGTGAGAGGCCGCTACGATTCCGAGGGAGTCTGGGAGCCGTTCTTCAACGAGGCAAGGGACGGCCTCGCCGCGCAGAAGTGGCTTGCTCAGCGGGATTTCTGCAACGGCAACATCGCGCTCATGGGCCGATCCTACGAGGGCTACTCGGTGTGGGTCCAGACGTTCGGGCATCATCCGGCGGTGAAAGCGATCATCCCGATCGTCGCGCTCCCCGATCCGGTGGTGAATGTCCCGTGGCAGAACGGCAGCGTCATGTGGAACATGGTCACCTGGGCGCTGTTCGTCCACGGCCGCACCAACCAGGACATCGCCCAGTACAACTGGGAGTCGCTCTACGGATTTCGCCCGTTGAATCGTCTCGACGAGAAGCTCGGCTTCACATCGAAAGCGTGGCGCGACTGGATGGCGCATCATCTGAAGGACGATTACTGGAAGCCTGCGTGCTACATGCATCGCATGTCCGAGCTCGACATCCCCGCTCTCCACATCACCGGCTGGTACGATGACGACGCCCCGAGCACGTACAACAACTACCCGAACGCTCGACGTCTCGCCAGGAGCAAGGATAAGCAGTACCTCTTGATCGGACCATGGCCGCATGCGACCAACACGAAATGCACGATCCCCGGTGTCGATTTCGGCCCGCAGGAAATCATCGACATCAACGGCTTCATCCTCGACTGGCTCGACATGGTGATCGGCGGACGTGAGGAAAACTGGGGCGATCGGAAGCGGGCCAGGATTTTCCTCATGGGATCGAACGACTGGCATGACATGGACGACTGGCCCCCGCCGGGCGCAAAGGAAAAATCGCTCTACCTGCGCTCCGGCGGTAATGCGAACTCGATGTATGGCGACGGCGCGTTGGCGGACGAATCGACCGACGGGGGGAAGCCCTTCGATCAATATATCTATGACCCGGACCATCCGACTCCGTACCTGCAGGACCCGTACACGCTCCAGATAGGCGGACCGTTCGATGCGCGCCCGGTCGAGCGTCGCGACGATGTCCTGTGCTACACCACGCCGCCGCTGACGGAGGATCTGATCATTTGCGGACGGCTTTTTGCCGAGCTGTGGGTTTCGTCATCGGCGGAAGACACCGAGTTCTGCGCGAAGCTGTGCGATGTGCACCCCAACGGCGAAGCGCGTCAGCTTAACGACGGCAATATCCGTCTCGCGCTGAGGGAGTCGCTCGAGAAGACCGATCCGGTTCCACCGGGAAAAATAGTCAAGGTCAAAATCGACATGTGGGCGACCGGAATCCGCATTCTGAAGGGGCACCGGATCAGGCTCGAGGTGGCGTCATCGGCGGTGCCGAAATTCGCCGCGCATACCAACACTCTCGACCCTCCCGGCTCCGCGACCCGCGCCGTGATCGCGACAAACCGGGTTTATCATGACAGGGAGCATCGGTCGCGGATGATCCTGCCCGTCATAGATGCCTGATGGGAAGGGCATTGTCCAGAGGCACTGAATGAAGCTCACCGATGAAGAGAAAAAAATGCTGGAGGGCGGGTACGGAGAGGTAGTCGCAAAGGCGATGGACTATCTCAGGCAGTTCGGTGAGGCATTCGATGCGGAGAGGTTCGTCGATGTTGTCTACGCCCACTATCCGGCCGAGATGTCGATCTATCGAGGCATGGTGGAGGACGTCGTCGAGTATGCCGACACCGGCGCGCGTGTGAAAATCCCCACGACCACATCCACTCTCGCCTGCGACCTCGATCAGTGGGAGAAATGTGGCTGCCCACGAGAAATCTACGAGCTTCAGGCCAGGGCGGTTCCGGCTCACAGGAAAATGGGGATTCTCGATACTTACACCTGCACGCCGCAGCTTGTGGGATTCGTCCCGCCCAAAGGCTCTTTGATCATCAGCGTGGAGTCGTCGGCGATCATCTACTACAACTCCGTGCTTGGCGCGAGGACAAATCGAGGCGGTGTGTTCACGCGCTACTCCGCGGTCACCGGGAAGTATCCCCTCATGGGGTATCTTCTCGACGAAAACCGAAAGGGAACGCACCTGTTCGAAATCGATCTCACAGCCGACGACCTGAAGACTGATTCCGACTATTCCGCGCTCGGATTTCACGTCGGCGCGATCGTGGGAAGCGAGGTGCCGGTGCTGGACAACATCGGTGCACCAAACCAGACGAAAATGCTCGCGCTCGGAGCCGCGCTCGCGACCAGCGGGTCGGTCACGCTTTTCCACGCGCCGCCGCATACCGCAGAGGCCGATACGGTCGACCGCGCATTCCAGGGCGGCAAGCCGAAAGAGATATGTCAGGTCGGGAAAAAGGAAATGCGCGATGTGTACGACAAGCTGACCAACATCGGGGACAGCGACGCGATCGATTTTGTCACGCTCGGGTGCCCTCACTACGATCTCGAGAAGCTCCGATATGTCTCCGACTGGTTTGAGCGGAACGAGGCGAAGGTGCATCCCGACGTGCGTCTCTGGATTTGCACGAATCGCATGACAAGACGGGCCGCCGAACGGGAAGGAATCATCGGTTCGATCGAGGCCGCAGGGGGGATGGTGATAGCGGACACGTGCCCGGTCGAAAGCCACATGCGCATTTCGACCTGCAAGGAATTCGGCCTCGAGACGCCGCAGGTAAAGGCGATGGTCACCGATTCGTGCAAGATGGCTCGATATGTCGGCGACCTCATCGGCTGCAAAACCGCCCTGAGAGATTGCGACAAGTGCCTGAAATGCGCCGTCGCCGGGAAGCTGGTGTGAAGTGGGGCAGGCTTTCCAGCCTGCCACGAGGATTGAGAATGACTGACCATACCGCCAAGGCACGAGGCATCGTAAAACGTAAGGCCGAAGGCAAGGCCCTCATCTGTCACAGGGCGTTTTCATTCCTTGGCGATGTCGACATGGACTCAGGCGAGATCATCGCCCACGGACATGAACATGAGGGCGAGTCGATTGCCGGAAGGGTTTTGATCTATCCGGAGACCAAGGGCTCGTCGGGCGGATGCGTGGTGCTGATGTCCCTTGCGAAAACCGGAAAACAGCCGTCCGCGATTGTTCTGGGAAAAGCGGCCGACCCGAATATCGTGGAGGGCGCGATCATCGCGGGGATTGCGCTTGTCTGCGAGCCCGAGTCCGATCTGATCGGCGAGATTCCAAACGGCGCGCATGTCACGGTCGACGGCGAAAACGGCATAGTGAGCTGGACCGACTGATCGATTGTCTTCTCCTTGAGCGCTCCCGCTGTTTTCATTCCAAACTCATTTCTGTTCGCTCTTGTCTGACATTGCATGTGAACAGGATCAACAATGCGTAAGTGGAGAGCCGAAATCTGGATTGCAGCGATTGTGGTCGTCGCGTCGGCGGTTACCGGTTACTACATGCTGCGCCCCACCGGCGGCATCTCCGTTCCGTCGACAACTCTATCCGGACGCCTCACGCTTTCGCCGTATGCCGCGATGGGGACACCGGCTGCGATCAGCACTGCCGGATTAGGGCCCGGCGAATGGACGGTCTCGGCCTATGGCGGCTGCACCGACCTGACCTGCGACCTCAGCGGCAACATCTATCTCGTCGATGCGACCTACACCGAAGCCGACTGCACTGGCGGCGGGGCTGACGGAACGCGCGTCTGCAGGAGCCCTGGGGAAACTCATCTCAAAAAGTTCGATTCATCCGGAACCTGCGTCTGGATGTGGACCATGGAGTCGTCCGGAGGGTACGACTGGCTCGAAATGAGGGACGTGGAGACCGATTCAGACGGGAATATTTACGTGGCCGGCTACACGCACTACCTGGCGGACTTCGATCCCGGACCCGGCGATGTCCTTGTGAGATCCAACGGCGCGAGCGATGCGTTTCTCTGCAAACTTGATTCGAGCGGCGACCTCCTTTGGGTCCGAAGCTGGGGCGGGACGTATTTCGACGGCGCGACCGGCCTTGCGATAGCCCGGGACGGTGAAGTCTACGTAGCAGGCCATTTCTACGATTCCGTCGACTTCGATCCGTCAGACCGCGTTGAAACGAGGACATCCAGCAAAGACAATTTCCAGTATTTCGTCAGCGCATTCGACGACGGCGGGAACTTCCTGTGGGTCGATACGTGGGGAGAACCGGGGGGAAGACAAGACTTTCGCGAGCTGTACAATGTGGACCTCGGTGTCGACGGCTCCGGAAATGTCTGCATAGCCGCTCCCAACGACAGCTTCCCAAAGTCCGACACGCAGGGACAGACGATAAGACATCTCGATGACACAGTCCTGAGGAGCCTGGATCCGCAAGGCAACCTACGATGGGAGCATAGATGGCATCCATCGTGCCTGGACATCGCGCTTGACTCCGAGGGCAATCTATATGCCGTCGGGACATTGGATGGAGAGATGGATTTTGATCCCGGGCCGCCCGTGACACCGTCCGGGGACGGCAATGGAGCGTTCCTGTGCAGTTTTGATCGAAACGGGCATCTGCGGTGGGCTCACACCTGGGGCAAAGGCGGCAGCGACAACGCGCTCGGTGTAACGATAGACGCAAACGGCATCGTGCACGTAGTCGGACAGTTCAACGGCTCCTTGGACCTTGCTCCGGGCGACCCGGTCGATATTCATACGTCCGTTTATATTCCCGCATGCGCCACGGGTGTCAACTCCTACACTATGACGCTCGATCGGAACGGGAACTGGATCGAATCCCGCACGTGGGTCTGCTATGTCCGGGGCGAACTGGCTGCCGGCAATTCTGGAAACATCTACACGAACGCAACCTCCGACACCGCGCTGACAAAACTCATCCACTGAATATGGCAGCTGGGAATGCCCAGTCTGTAGGGGCACGGCATGCCGTGCCCTGAAGGTCCGAGCCCATTTGCGAATCGGGCACGGCACGCCGTGCCCCTCCTTGACTTGCCCCCCCTTAGTGCTATCATCTTCGATCCCTGAGGATTCATCCGCCGAGTGCTGATGCCCGGCGGATACATTTTTCGCTCACGGAGACCGATGTGAAAATCCACGAACACTGCGCCCGCGAGATCTTCCGCAAGTACGGCGTACCGATCCCGCCCGACGGGCTCGCCACCACTCCCGACGAGGCGAAAGCTATCGCCGAAAAACTCGGCGGGCAGGTTGTCATCAAAGCGCAGGTGCTGGTCGGCGGACGAGGCAAAGCTGGAGGCGTCAAGCTCGCCAACTCCCCCGACGAAGCCTATGAGAAAGCATCGAGAATTCTCGGCATGGACCTCAAGGGCCTCAAGGTCGAGAAGGTGCTTGTCGCGAAGGCCGTGGACATTCAGAGGGAGTACTACATCGGCATCACTCTCGACCGCGACCGCAAGAAGCATGTTGTCATCGCCTCGCCGGCGGGCGGAGTCGACATCGAAGAGGTCGCCGAGAAGACACCGGAGAAAATCGGCAAGGTGTGGATCGATCCCGCATACGGACTTCACCAGTACGAGTGCCGGAAGATGCTGTTCGAGGTCGGGTTCGAGCCCCAGGTCGCGGCCAAAGCCGCAGCCTTCATCCAGAAGCTCTACAAATGCGTCATCGACAACGATTGCTCTCTGGCGGAGATAAATCCTCTCGTGCTCTCCCCCGATGGACAAATCTGGGCGATCGACGCGAAGATCAACCTCGATGATTCCGGCCTTTACAGACATCCCGAGTTGAAGGCTCTGAGGGAATCGGAGGACACCGATCCTCTCGAACGTGAGGCGCACAATCGAGGGCTTACGTACGTCCGACTCGAGGACGGAAACGTGGGGATCATCGGAAACGGCGCGGGACTCGTAATGGCGACAATGGACGAGGTCAAGCGCCTGGGCAAAGGGATCGCGAAGCCCGCCAACTTCCTCGACATCGGCGGCGGCGCTCAGGCGGAGGTGGTCAAGAACGCGCTCGAGGTGGTCCTGATGGACCCCAATGTCCAAGCGGTCTTGATCAACGTATTCGGAGGGATCACGCGGTGCGACGAGGTCGCCAAGGGCATCCTTCAGGCGATCGAAGGAATCGAGCTCAAGGTCCCGATCATCATCAGGCTCGCCGGGACGAACGAGGCGGAAGGTCGCGCAATCATGAAAGGCTCCCGGCTCGAGGTCGCGGAAACGCTCGACCAGGCCGCCGGAAAAATCGTTGAGTGGGTCAGCTCCAGGGTGACATCATGAGCATAATCGTCGACGAAAAAACCAGGGTCCTTGTGCAGGGCATAACCGGACGCGAGGGCACGTTCCATACGCGCCAGATGATCAAGTACGGCACGAAAGTGGTCGCCGGAATGACGCCGGGCAAGGGCGGTCAGAAGATGGATGATATCCCCGTCTTCAACACCTGCTCCGAGGCGGTGAAGGCGACGGGCGCCAACGCGAGCATGGTGCTGGTGCCTGCTGCCGCCGCGGCGGACTCTGCGCTCGAGGCCATGGACGCCGGGTGCATGGTGATCGTCGTGATCACGGAAGGCATTCCGGCGCAGGACATGATCGAGGTGTACCATCGGTCGAGGGCCTACGGGGCCACACTTATCGGTCCCAACGGCCCCGGCATCATCTCCCCAGGGAAATGCAAGATCGGAATTCTGCCGCAGGACATTTTCATGCCCGGACCCGTCGGTATCATCAGCCGCTCCGGCACGCTGACGTACGAAATCGTCAACTCGCTCACCAAGGCCGGGATCGGTCAGTCGACCTGCATCGGGGTGGGCGGCGACCCGATCATCGGCACCACGTTCGGGGACGTTCTGAGAGATTTCGACCGGGATCCCGAGACAAAGGTGGTCGTTCTGGTCGGCGAGATCGGGGGCGGCGACGAGCAGGAGGCCGCGGAGATCGCCAGGACGATGAAGACGCCGGTTGTCGGATTTATCGGGGGACGCACCGCACCTCCGGGAAAGCGCATGGGGCATGCGGGCGCCATCATAAGCGGCAAGGCTTCCACCGCCGGCGCGAAGGTCGAGGCGCTTCAGGCCGCCGGCGTGCCCGTCTGCGACACCGTCTATGAGATCGCACAGAAGACGGCGCAGCTCCTCCAAGGAAAATCCTGAAAAGACACCGACCACTTTCGGATATTAGGTGTGGAGACCCGAAGGTGTCGACGGATACCGAATCCCCGGCACTCTTACGCACCATTATAGGCAGAAGGATTCAGCGATGTACTGGAAAGACAGGATTGTCAGGCTGGTGGGGCATCACGGCAACGCGTTGATCAACCCCGACCGTCGAAAAATGATAGAGGACGCCGTGGCGTACAAGGAGGCGATCGTCTCGCAGAGCGGGGCGCTGGCCACCTGGACGCATCCCGAGTCGACCGGCAGGAGCCCCAGGGATACCTACATCGTCAAGAGAACGACGAGTCAGGACTTGATCGACTGGGATTCCCCCAACGATATCCCTGTCGAAGAGCTCACTTTCGACATGGCCATGGAGGATGCGTTCAAGCTCCTTGCTGAGAAGCCTCGACTGTACGTGACCGACCGTGTTCTGGGCGCCGATTCCGGCTACGCTTTGCCGGTCAGGGTCATTTCCGATCACGCGGTCACCGCGCTTTTCACCGACAACATGTTCCGACCGGTCCCCCAGGATATTCAGCGGAGCGTTTTCGCCGACAACCCTTTTACCGTCATCGTCGCCCCCGCCGACAAGCTCGACCGGGAGCGCTACAAGGGCAGGTTGAGAACGATGCCCGACGGGCACGCGTCCGACATGGTCGTCGCAATGGACATGGACAGGCATCTCGGAGTGATCGTGGGCTCCGCCTATCTCGGCACCGTGAAGAAACTCATGTTCACCGTCATGAACTACATCCTGCCCGAC
>Ga0315274_10011785_pt1 | contig 12515 bp, 7 predicted proteins | sample YL17G02_20_MG_FD_203700 | JGI IMG/M metagenome (GOLD analysis project Ga0315274, IMG submission 203700) | Sediment microbial communities from Yellowstone Lake, YNP, Wyoming, USA - YL17G02_20 | ecosystem: Environmental > Aquatic > Freshwater > Lake > Sediment | place: USA: Wyoming | collected... | reverse complement strand
CGGCGTTCCCGGGTTCCCGCCTGCGCTTGCACTACGCCGTCCGGGAGGCCCTCTGAAAGAAAAAGCGGACATTTCAAACACCCCTATGTCAGGAGTTCTGGAGTCAGGCGAAACCGAAACCCCACCGTGACGCGATGAATCTGCCTCCTGGTTTTGCGGAAAGATTAGCGGAGAAGACTGACGAGCAGTTGTGCGAGATGCTTGTGAAGGCCGGAGTCTATCTTCCGGAGGCGATCGCCGCTGCGCGGACGGAGTTGCACCGCCGCGGCTTGACCCCAAGGCAAATGGCTGAACTGGAGGCAGTCGTCTGGGTTAAGCTCGCTCAACGACGTCGAGCCGAAAAGGCATCCTTCAAAAGCGCGGACAGGCGTCTTCACTTAGTTTGGTTCTTGATTCACTGCCTTCTTCGCGGTTGAGCCTTTGCGGCCCCTGGGAGGATCGCGCGGGAGTCTCCGAAGGCGGACTACTCCAGAGCGGCTCCGCCTCAACGGATCACCCGCCCTGCCCGCCGATTTCGGGAGGAACGTCTCCAGTGTCCCCCGAAAGCCCAGTGTCCACGGAAAGCCTGGCTGCCTCCCATTGAACGCCAGTCAGATCCGCTCCATCGAAGTTGGCCCCTTCAAGTTTGACCCCGGCGAGGTAAGCCGAGTGCAGGTTGGCACCTCCAAAGTTGGCACCCCGCAAGTTGGCGTGGCTGAGATTGGCGCCCCGGAGGTCGTCCCGGCTCAGATTGGCTTGCTTCAAGTTGGCATCCTGGAGAGGCGCATCGTGGAAGTCGGTATCAGTCAGGTCCGCCCGAGCTAGGTTGGCGCCACGGAGGTCGGCCCCGCTCAGGTCGGCATGACTCAAGTTGGCGCCGCGCAAGTCTGCCGCAGCCAGCTTCGCGTGACTGAGCTTGGCCCCCTGCAAGTCAGCGTGACGGAGTTTGGCCCAGCTCAGGTCTGCATTCTGAAGGTCCGCATGGCGGAGATCGGCACGGTTGAGCCTGGCTCCACTGAGATTGGACTGTTTCAGGTCAATGGGTTCTCGGGAGCGCTTGCGCCACTCATTCCAGAGCATCGCGCCCGCCAACAACCGCTTCAATTGGTCTGGATTCGGCATAACTGAAGTACCTTCAGACGGCGAACTGAGACCGGCGGATCCTCGCCGTCGAACTTCCCCGCGGTGCCGGCGCCGCGGATTTCATGGCGACGCACCGCAGTGTCAGCTCACGTCGGCGGCCCTTGCTCGGTTCACCACCACGCCTTGTTGATATCCCAGTTGCCATACACAGAGGAGTCGACGGGAACCCGGAAGTTCTCGACGTGACCATCACCGAAGAGCATGTTTTCGAAGCGTCTTCCCTTGGAGTTGTGCCAAATGCTGTTCGGCGCGTTGATGTCGCGGTTCGCGTGCCAGGGCCAGTCGCCCATGAGTATCTTGGTGGAGGGCTTCTTGGCGACCTCGGAATCCTTGATCGGCGTTGCCTCCGGGCTGCCGGGGGCGGCCCTCACGTCACCCGTGACGTGTTTGACGCCGAAGGCATCGATGGCCCACTCGACGAGGTAGCTGTTGCCGTAGCGATCGTAGCAGTTCTTCACAGACTCATTACCCGGGTAGGCGTCGCCGCGATCAGCCGGGCAGCGGAACACCTCGACCGCACCCGCGTAGCGATTCAAGGGGCGGTCCGTGGCTCTCACGGAGCTGCCATATTCGTACGCCAAACCCTCGGTGAAGGGATTGGTCGGTCCTTGGCCCCCGACCGCCGCCCAGCCATCGTGCACGGGGTATGTCTCTCGGTGATCGTCCACATACAGTCTGAAGGCGATGCCAATCTGCTTGAGGTTGCTGGCGCACTTCGTGGTCTGGGCCTGGGCTTTGGCGCGCCCCAAGGCGGGGAGCAGCAGACCTGCGAGAATCACAACGATCGCAATCACGACCAGCAACTCGATCAACGTAAAGGCGGGCCCGAAACAACGACGGGGGCAGCTTGCGGACGCCGGTCGGGTGATGGCGCCCGTTCTCTCTCCCCCCTCAGCCGTCAATCGGACGAGTTGCTTAAGCTTCGACATGATTCGGTGCACCCTGGCCAGCGCATTCCATCCGGCTGATCGCAGCCCACCGCCCTCCTCGTCAAGGTGCCACATTGGGTTGGCCTTCGTTCTGTTTTGCCAAGCGATACCGGACTTGCGGGAAGCTCCCCTGGTCTTCGTGATCGTCAGAGCGCGTGCCGTCGGCATCGTGCTTGACGGTGGCGCGCGGAACCAAGGTCATCGTGTCTCCGCTCTTCGAAACTACAAACACCATCCCGCTGAACGTTTCCCCGTGGACTTCGTAGACGCTGAGTGAAAGAGTCGTGCCCCAAATGTTGAGTTCCCAGGATCGCTGCCCCAGGTTTGCGTCGGTAGCGGTTCCGCAGGTTAACTCAACGGCGCCGAAGTGCATCTGCTCCCCCGGAAGCAACCGGGCGAGCGAGCCCTCGGGATCGTCGCGATCGATCAGGATCCACGTCGTGCCGATCAACGCCTTGACTTGCGGGTCCTCGCGGAAGCACTCGGGTCGCTCCAGCTTCAGTTTCTGTCGCATCAGCAAGCTGCCCATTCTGGGCCTTTCGAGCAGCCACTCTCGAGGCACCCGCTTATCCACGACCAGGCAGAGGACCGCATCCGCCCGCTCCCCGACCTTCTCCACTTTCACCCATTGAAATCCGCGTTGCCGGCAAAGCTCACCGAGATTCTCGGCGTGCATGTTCAAGACGGACCATTGCGTGTCCGGGCCGACATATTTGGAGAGCCACTGCAGGCCGACGTACCTGGAGAGGCCCGGCAGATAGCGCTTCCGCAACGACGCCCAGTACGGGTCCACCGAGAAGGAGCTCCCGTGCGGCCAAGGTGCCGGCCCGATGTGCTCGGAACCCACATGCATCACGTCCCCAATCCGGGCCATCGTTCGCCGGGGTCCGATCGTCTGGAGCGCGATCACCGCCGTCACCACCACGGCAAGGAGAACCCCCGCCATCTTTGCTCTGCGTGAGATTTGAGCCATAAACTGCGATCAAGTTACCAAGCCGCCTCTGTCTTGCGACCGCCGACCTCTGGTTCGTCAGGCAACGCCGCTTCCGCGACGCAGCGAGGGCAGAGGCCCTCGAGTGACCCGGCGGTCAGCGCGCGCTGCTGCGTAGCCGGCTACTTGGCAGCCGTTTGCTCTTCCGTTAACCAACTCGCGACCTGCGCCTCTGAAGCGGCCTCCCACACTATGGCCGTGTGATCCAGACTGCCGGTGACAATCCGCTGGCCGTCCGGCGAAAAGGCTACAGACATGATCCGACTATTGTGCCCTTTGAGGGTGAGCAGTTCCTTACCGCTGGCGGCCTCCCGCACTTCGGCCATCTGATCGTCGCTGCCAGTGACAATCATCTGGCCGTCCGTGGAAAAATCCACCAATGTGATCGGAGGGCCGTTGGTGGCGAGGAGTAGCTTGCCGCTGACGGCCTCCCACACCTTGGCCGTCGGATCCCAAGTGCCAATGACGCTCCGCTGGCCGCCCAGAGGAAAGGCCACTGATACGATCTGAAGGCTGGACCCAGCTTTGAGGGCTACCAGTTCCTTGCCGCTGGCGGCCTCCCACACCTTGACCGTCTGATCCACACTGCCGGTGACGATCCGCTGGCCGTCGGTGGAAAAGGCCACCGCTATGATCGGAGCTCGGTGCCCTCCGAGCGTAAGCAGTACCTTGGCGCTGGCGGCCTCCCACACCTTGGCAGTTTGATCGTAGCTGCCTGTCACGATGCGCTGGCCGTTCGGCGAATAGGCCACAGACATGATCCGGTCGCCATGCCCCTTGAGGGTGAGTAGTTCCTTCCCGCCGGCGGCCTCCCACACCTTGGCCGTCGAATCCCAACCGCCGGTGACAATCCGCTGGCCGTCCGGGGAAAAGGCCACAGAGCTGATCGGAGCTCTGTGCCCTTTGAGAACAAACAGCTCCTTGCCGCTAGCGGCTTCCCACACCCTGGCCGTCGAATCGTCACTGCCGGTGACGATCCGCTGGCCATCCGGGGAAAAGGCCGCAGATATGTCACGATCTTCCAGACTGACGGTGATGATCCGCTTACCGTCCGGCGAAAAGGCCGCCGATATGGCCGGTTCGATGTACCCTTTGAGGGTAAGCAGTACCTTGCCGCTGGCAGCCTCCCACACCCTGGCTGTCCGATCCGAACTGCCGGTGGCAATCCGCCGCCCGTCCGGGGAAAAGGCCACCCTTGTGATCCGACCGCTCTCCGCTTTGAGGGTGAGCAGTTCCTTGCCGCTGGCAGCCTCCCACGCCTTGGCAGTCCCGTCTTGACTCGCGGTGACAATCCGCTGGCCATCCGGCGAAAAGGCCGCTGAGATGATCGGAGCGGTGTGCCCTTTGAGGGCAGACAGTTCCTCGCCGCTAGTCGTTTCCCACACCCTGGCCGTCTGATCCCAACTGCCGGTGACAATCCGCTGGCCATCCGGGGAAAGGGCCACAGGCAAGATCGACACACCGTCTCCTCCGATGGCGAGAAGTTCCTTGCCGCTGATGGCCTCCCACACCCTGGCCGTCTGATCCCAACTGCTGGTGACGATCCACCGGCCGTCCGGCGAAAAGGCTACAGAGGTGATCGAAGCGCTGTGCCCTTTGAGCGTGAGCGGTTCCTTGCCGCCGGCGGCTTCCCATACCTTAGCCGTGCCGTCGTCGCTCGCCGTCACAATGCGCTGACCGTCCGGCGAAAAGGCGACAGACACGACCCTATCGTTGTGCCCTTTAAGGGTGAGCAGTTCCTTGCCGCTGGTGGCCTCCCACACCTTGGCCGTTCGATCCAAGCTGCCAGTCACAATCCGCTGGCCGTCCGGGGAAAACGCCGCAGACGGGATCCCGTCGCTATGCCCTCGAATCGTGAGCAGTTCCCTGCCGCTGCCGGCCTCCCACACCTTGGCGGTCCGATCATAGCTGCCGGACAGAATCCGCTGGCCGTCCGGCGAAAAGGCCAGAGACACGATGCCCTCATTGTGCCCTTTGAGGGTGGATATTTCCCTGCCGCTGCCGGCCTCCCACACCTTGACCATCTGATCATAGCTGCCGGTCACAATCCGCTGGCTGTCCGGAGAGATGGCCACAGAGATGACCTCCCTGGTGTGCCCTATAAGGGTGAGCAGTTCCTTGCCGCTGGCGGCCTCCCACACCTTGGCTGTGTTGTCGTCACTCGCGGTGGCAACCCGCTGGCTGTCCGGGGAAAAAGCCACAGACCTGATGCGACCGATGTGCCCTTTGAGCGTGAGCAGTTCCTTGCCAGTAGTGGCTTCCCACACCTTGGCTGTGCCATCCGAGCTGCTGGTGACAATCCGCTGGCCATCCGGCGAAAAGGCCAGAGACCAGACGCCAGAGCTGTGCCCTTTGAGGATGCGCAGTTCCTTGCCGGTGGCGGCCTCCCACACCCTGGCCGTCGAATCGTTACTACCGGTGACGATCCGCCGGCCGTCCGGAGAAAACGCCGCGGCAAGAACGGACTCACGGTGCCCGCGGAAGGTAATCAGCTCCAGATGCCTTTGCCGCTGCCAGTAATACCACTCGAAGCCACGGCCCGGATACGTCGCCGTTTCCTCCAAGAGCTCCCCCATTCGGCCCATATTGTTCTGATCCCACGCCTGCTGCACCAAATTCATGCTGGCCACGTAGAGGTTGTGCTGCGATTCGCGATCGCTCGCTTCTGCGCGCTGGCGCGCCGCCTCCGCTTCCCGTTGCGCCCGTTTGGCTAGGATGGCTTCCCAAGTGCTGATGACTGCGCCCGCTACCAGCGCCAGCGCCACCAGCGCGGCCGTGCCGAAAGCGAGCTTGTGGCGGTGAAGCAATTTCCGGAAGCGATACGCCACGCTGGGTGGACGGGCTACGACGGGCTCGTTACCGAGGTAGCGCTGGAGGTCGAGCGCCAGCCCATTGGCCGTGTCGTAGCGGCGCGCCCGGTTCTTCTCCAGGCACTTCATCACGATCCAATCCAGATCGCCTCGGAGCAAACGGATCAGCTTCGGCGCCTCGGATTGCCGGTGCTTCGCCACGCGCGTCCGTTCGGCCTCGGCCAGCGTGCTCAGGCGCAGCGAGGGCCTCACGGGTTCTTCTTCGCGGATCTTCCGGCGCATCTCGTCCAGCCCCGCCTTGACCAGGTCCTCGATGTCGAAGGGCGTCCTGCCCGCGAGCAGTTCGTAGAGCAGCACGCCCAGGCTGTAGATGTCGCTGCGGGTGTCGATGTCCAGACCGCTTAGCTCCGCCTGCTCCGGACTCATGTAAGCCGGCGTGCCGAGGAATTGGTGGAACCGCGTGAACACCGTCTTCTGGGTCAGCTCCAGTTGCGTGGCCTTGGCCAGGCCAAAGTCGATGACCTTCGGCACGGGCACACCGTCGTGGAGGGTGACCAGGATGTTGGAGGGCTTGATGTCCCGGTGGATGATCCCTTTCTGATGGGCGTGCTGGATGGCGTGACAGACTTGGGTGAAGAGCTCCAGGCGCTCGACCGGCGGGAGATTGTTCTCGTCGCAATACTGCGTGATCGGCACGCCCCGCACCAGTTCCATCACGAAATAGGGGCGGCCGCTTGCCGTCGCTCCCCCATCCAGGACCTTGGCGATGTTCGGATGGTCCATCAGCGCCAGGGCCTGTCGCTCGGCCTCGAAGCGGCCAATGACCTCCTTGGTGTCCATGCCCAGCTTGATGATCTTGAGCGCCACGCGGCGTTTCACCGGCTCCTTCTGTTCCGCCAGGTACACCACGCCGAACCCGCCCTCCCCGATGAGTTGAAGCAGGTTGTAGCGGCCGATGACCGAACCAGGGCCTTCTGACATCCCCGGCTCACCCTTTCCCGTTGCGTCGTGATCCATCAGTTCCGGCTTCTGCCCGCTGACGTCTGACCTCTGATCGCCGGTTTCTGGCTGCTGACTTCTGACCTCCTCTTCGCCGAGTAGAAGCTCTTGGGCGACGCAGCCAGGGCAGAGGCCCTCGAGCGAGCCAGCGGTCAGCTCGCGACCGCAGCGCGGACAGTGGCGTTCAGTCGTCATGGGGGGCCTCGGAAGGTGGTGAGTAATCATAAGTCCCTCGGCCGGATCGCGCCCGGTACCGGCGCCTTCCGCAGCCTGAACTCACGGGCTAGACGGAGCGCGTCGGCGATTTGCTGAGCCGTCATCTCGAGCTCAACCGTGGACATCAGTTCCCTCGCCTCCACCAAGCCTTGCGAGGAAGCCAGGTCCAGCCACTTGTGCGCCTCGACGTAGTCTTGCGGCACGCCCTTACCTTGTAAGTAGCACATGCCGAGGTTGAGCTGCCCTCCCGCATAGTGTTGGTCAGCCGATTTGCGGTACCACTTTACGGCCTCGACGTAGTCCTTGGCTACACCGCGGCCCCCGGAGTAGCAGGCGCCAAGGTTGCTTTGTGCTGATGGCTCCCCCTGGTCGGCAGCCTTGTGAAACCAGGCGGCCGCCTCCGCGTAATCCTTGGCCACGCCGCGACCCTCGGAGTAGCAAAGGCCGAGGTTGTATTGCGCCAGCACCAACCCCCTTTCAGTGGCTTTGCGATACCACCTCACGGCTTCGACCGGGTCCTGGTTCACCCCTTTGCCTTCGCGGTAGCAGTTGCCGAGATTGTACTGGGCGATGGCGTCGCCCTGCTCGGCGGCTTTCTGGTACCACTTCACCGCCTCACGGTAGTCCTGGGCTACTCCCTTCCCCTCGACGTAGCAGGCGCCAAGGTTGGATTGGGCTCTCACGTGTCCCTGTTCCGCAGCCTGGCGATACCACTTCACCGCCTCACGATAGTCCTGGGTCACTCCGTTCCCCTCGGCGTAGCTGATGCCGAGGTTGAATTGGGCTCCCGCATGTCCCTGTTCCGCAGCCCGGCGAGCCCACTTCACGGCTTCAGCTTCGTCCTTGGCCACACCTTCGCCCTTGTCATAACAAACGCCGAGCTGGTATTGCCCTCCAGCATCCCCCTGATCAGCGGCTTTGCGGAACCACTTCGCAGCCTCAATGTAGTCTTGGGCTACTCCCTTCCCTGCGGCGTAACAGAGGCCGAGATTGTGTTGCGCCTGCACCAACCCCCTTTCAGCGGCTTTGCGATACCACTTCCCGGCTTCGACCGGGTCCTGGGCCACCCCTTTGCCTTCGCGGTAGCAGTTGCCGAGATTGTGTTGCGCCGCGGCATCCCCCTGGTCGGCGGCTTTGCGATACCACTTCACTGCTTCGACGTAGTCCTGCGGCGCACCGTCTCCCCTGTCGTGGCAGACGCCGAGGTTGGATTGGGCTGGAGCGTGGCCCTGTTCAGCGGCTTTGCGAAACCACTTCGCAGCTTCGACGAAGTCCTGGGTCACGCCTTTGCCTTTCAAGTAGCAGAGACCCAGATTGAACTGCGGTTGGGCATCCCCCTCATCTGCAGCCTTGCGGTACCATTTCACCGCCTCGACGCAGTCTTGCGGCACGCCCATGCCCAGCTCGCAGCAAACGCCGAGGTTGCACTGCCCGCCCGCGTTCTCCTGTTCAGCGGCTTTACGAAACCACTTCACCGCCTCGAGGTAGTCCTGCCACACGCCAGTGCCGTTGAGGTAGCAGACGCCGAGATTGGACTGCGCGCTGGCGTTGCCCTGGTCCGCGGCCTTGCGGTACCACTTCACGGCCTCGACGTAGTCCTTGGCCACACGGATGCCACCGTAATAGCAGCCGCCGAGATCGTGTTGTGCTTGGGCGTCCCCCTTCTCTGCTCTGCCTTTCGTCTCCTCAAAGAAGTCCTTGCGGCCTGCCGCGTCCGGCGGAACTGCCCCGGGAACAACCACCATCGGTGTGAACACGGTTGGTCCATCGTCCCTCCAGACGTTCGGGACGGCAGAATGGCTATCGTCCGCGCCGAACGCCGACCCCCACACTCCCACGAGGAGCCATGCGGTCCAGAGGAGGCTCGGCCTGCACATCGGTTTCATCGTTGTCTGAATTCCTGCCAGCACGTTCCACCTGGTACTACAGGAAATCGTTCCCCGGATTACAGAGCGCCGCCGTTCCGTCCAAGCCCGGGATGCGGCCTTTTGCCTGACCGGCAACGCGGCAGTCCCCCGGCGCTCCGCACTCCTTCCGGGGCCCATAGTCTGCGCATTAGTCTCCTCTGGTCCTTGCCCGGCCTTCGTCGGCCCAGTTCAGCTTCATCGCTGCCAACTGCCGGCGGATCAACCGTAGGTCCCAGACCAGCAGGCTCTGCCAATCCTTGCCCGCCGTCGCCAGTTGGCTGCCGTCAGGGCTGAAGCACAGCGGCGGCCCGGTCTCCAGTGTGGCAAGTTCATGGCCGCTCGGAACGGCGAGCAGTTTGACCCCGACTCGGGTGCCATGGAGCAGCGCCAACACTGTGCCATCCGGTGAAAAGGCCATTGCCCCGCTCGTATCGCCGCCCAAATCACTGGGGATCACCGAGCCAGGCTCCCAGGGACCCACCTTCCAAAAGCGGTAGTCTTCCGCCGAGCTGGTCACGAGCCATTGCCCGTCGGGGCTGAAGAGGCAAATCGCGTTTCCCTTGACGGGCAACTCCTTGACCACCTGCCAGGTTCGTGTGGTCCAGACTTTGACGCCGGTCCCTTTCCAAGTGCCCGTCGCGAGCCAGTACCCGTCGGGGCTGATCGAGATGGAAGCGGCCATGGGATGACCCGTGAGCGGCTTGCGTCTTTCGGGCTGCTTCAGGTCGAGGACGAGAAGGTCTGCATTATCGAGGCGTGCTGCGACGAGGGTCTGTCCATCCGGACTGAGAACCGCGCACTCCCGGGTTGAGGGGAAGAGCTGCTCCGCCGGCCCAATCCGCAGCACGACGGTCTGCTTGTCGAACTGAACCGGCCACCGTTGAACGCCGGCACCGCCACTGGTGATTAAGCTTCCGCCATCCGGATGGAAGATCACGGAACGGCTTTCCTCGAGCGGCAGGTGGTTCAGCCGTCGATATCCCTCCACTTGCCAGAGTCGCACTCCATCGCGGCTCGCGGTCGCCAGGAGACTGCCGTCCGGGCTGAACTGCGCGCTCACCAGAGGCCCGGCCAGTCCCACCCGGCGACATTCTCGCGCCGGATCGACTTTCCAGACACCCGCCTGGTAGTTGTGAACTTTGAATCCCAGCAATCGATCATCGGCCCCAAACGCAATTCGCACCATCTCCCCGGGAATGCTCACCAACTGCTGCCCTAGGTTCGGATCCCAGAAGCGGGTCATCTGATCCCATCCGTAGGAGACCATCAGGTCGCCGCCTTGATTGAAGGCTACCCCAACTGTAGTATGAGTGCTGTCGGCCCGCAGCACCGCAGTTCGTTCCCCCGTGTCCACCTTCCACAAATGAATGCCCTGGTCAAAGCATGCGCACGCCAAGAGGGTTCCGTCCCTGCTCCAGGCAATGCCGCCAACGTAACCAGGGTGTTCGAAGGGCGGAGCGATCCGCCGAGTATCCAGATCAAGGATCAAGACCGCGGTGCTTTGACTATCAGACGCGGCCAGCCTTTTGCCGCCGGGGTCGAAGCTGAGACTGTCATGGGGACGCAGCAGGTTCACCGCGTTCGACTCTCTTCCTTCGAGGAGATCGTAGAAGTGCACCGCGCCCTCGGCGTCACCGATCGCCAGTTGATGATTGTCCGGACTGAAATCCACGGCGCTTCCTCGGTCACTCAACCGCTGGGCGAGCATCAACTCCCTCCGAGACAAGTCCCACACGCGCAGCCACGTCGCTCCGGGCTGCGCGTATTTCTCCGCGAGGAAGCGGCCATTGGGACTCAGGCAGAGGACGGCGTTAGTCGGCGTCGCCTCGGTCTGCAATCTGAAGAGTTCCCTGCCGTTTTTGACCTGGCAGATGCGGAGGCTGCCATCTGGGTGGGCCCAGACATACCGTTCGCACGTCGCGTCGAAACAGACGCCGGCCCAACTCCGGGCGGGGGGATCGAGCCGCCAACGTCGCTGGGCCATCACATCGGGCAAGGCCAGGCACGCAATGGCTTCGTTGCGCAGCTCCAGAGATGGCCGGATCGCAGCGGCTTTGGCCAGCGCATCGAGACTGTCGAAGCGGCGTCCGGGTTGTCCGCCTACTCGTCGGTATCGGGCTTGATCAAGGTAGGCTTGCCAGAGCTTCTCCCTGGCGTCTCGGGCGTACCAGAGCGTCGTACTGAACCCAATGGCCATGACAACCATGACCGTCGCGATCAAGGCCGCAATTGCCGGCTTGCGCTTCACCCACTTCACCGCGTGTTCCCATGCGCTGGTGGGCCGGGCGAGAATCGGTTCCTGCCGCAGCCAACGCCCCAAGTCATCGGCCAACTCCTGCGCACTTGAATACCGCCGCTCCGGGTCCTTCTCCAGACACTTCAGGGAGATCGTCTCGAGGTCCCGCGGCACACTCGGATTCAAGAGCCGCGGCGACACCGGGTCGGTGTTCAACACTTGCTGCAATACGTCCGGCAGTTCCTCCGCCGTGAACGGCGGCCGGCCTGTGAGCAGGTAATACAGAGTCGATCCGATCCCATACACGTCGCTGGCCGGTCCCACGATTCCCCGTTTCACGCTCGCCTGCTCCGGCGGCACGAAATGGGGCGAGCCTAACAACTGTCCGCTTAGCGTCAGGCTGGTGTCGCTCGTCAACACCTTCGCCAACCCAAAGTCGGTAATCCGCACCTGATCGTCCGAATCCACCAACACGTTCGAGGGCTTCACGTCCCGGTGCAGAATCCCATGCCCATGGGCGTAGTGGATCGCCTCGGCAATCGCCTTCGCGTACCGCACTGCCTTCTCGGCCGGGATCGGTCGGCGGCCGGTCAGCCGTTCCAGGTCCGGGCCGTCCACGTAGTCCATCGAGAAGAAATGCTGGCCCTCGTGTTCGCCAACCTCGTGGATGGCCACGATGTTGGGGTGATGGAGGTTGGCGGCGGCTTCGGCCTCGGCGCGGAAGCGCTGGACGAACTTGGGCCCGGCGTGGCCGCCGCCCAGGATCATCTTGACGGCCACCAACCGGTTGAGGCTTTTCTGCCGGGCCCGGTAAACGACCCCCATGCCGCCCCGGGCGATTTCCTCTAGCAATTCGTAGTCACCGAACGAGCGAGCGAGGGGCGAGGGATCCGTGACCTCCGACTTCTGACCGCCGATCTCCGGTCTCTGACCTCTGACCTCCTCTTCGCCGAGTAGAAGCTCTTGGGCGACACAGCCAGGGCAGAGACCCTCGAGCGACCCAGCGGTCAGCTCGCGACCGCAGCGTGGGCACTGGCGATCAGTCGTCATGGGAGTCCTCGGAAGGTGGAGAGAATCACCAAACTCTTCACGGAACTCCGGCGAAGGACGCCTGTTGCCTCGGAGTGGGGGATGAGAAGTCGCGCCCCCGTTTGGACTGCGCCGGCCCGAGCCGGCGCTTTGCCGGAGTAAGGACCTCGGCGCTGGCGGTGTACCCTCATGGAGCCGCCTTTCGCCACGCCGAAAGCGGTCCCTCGGGGAACCGCACTCCACACGCTGGCGCGCGCGACCAACCGCCTTCCCAAC
>Ga0315274_10011784_pt1 | contig 12515 bp, 18 predicted proteins | sample YL17G02_20_MG_FD_203700 | JGI IMG/M metagenome (GOLD analysis project Ga0315274, IMG submission 203700) | Sediment microbial communities from Yellowstone Lake, YNP, Wyoming, USA - YL17G02_20 | ecosystem: Environmental > Aquatic > Freshwater > Lake > Sediment | place: USA: Wyoming | collected... | reverse complement strand
CCGCTTTGCTAACCTTGCTTTTGGTGCTTGCGCTCACGGTCAGCGCCTTTGCCTGTATCGCTGAGAAGGAAGCGCCCTCGCCTACACCTACGGCCAGTCCGACACCAACACTTACACCGACACCCATGCCTACCCCAACACTCACCCCTGAGCCTGTGACCAGAGTATTCAATATCACTCGCACGCTTTCAGGGATTGACATCACCCTGGTCATGACCACCTGGGTTGGTAACGAGGTCGAGGTTCAGTGGAGAATAGAGAATCCTACCGCTCAAAGCTTCAAGGCCAGCCGTCTCTACAGTATCTTCCAACCAGGTGCCTATGCCACAGACCAGGCTGGCAACGAGGCAGAATACTTCATACCACTACCCATCACTAAAGACCTTGAAGCCGGCAAGTCGCTGATCTATAAAACAAAGCTGCTCTTCTATCCCGAATCCACACGCATCACCATCCGGCTTCCCGACGTCTGGGCAGAGGGCAGCACCTTTGTCGACATCAGCGTAGAATTCAGCTTCACACGCTAGAGAAAGAAGGCGCGTTGACAAGATTCTGCAAGTACTCTACACTATAAACGTGAAGCTGAGAATTACGATGTATCAGTTGCTATCTTAGCTTCAGGTTCGTTGGGGCATCGTCTAGCGGTAGGACAGCGGACTCTGGATCCGTTAGCCGAGGTTCGAATCCTCGTGCCCCAGCCAATAACAAACAAGAAAACGGGAGCTATGCTCCCGTTTTTATTTAGCAACTATAGTGACAAGGGCTTGACAAATTAGTTACTTATTGTTATAATGTTACTAACAAAAACTATTAGTGGGGAGGTGGCATTATGGCACCAGTGATACGAATAGACGATGAGGTGATGTCAAAGCTTAAGGAACATGCCAAAATTCTAGATTTAGTATTCGGTACACCTAATGAAGTTCTACGAGTTGTTCTTGGAGTGGATGGGAGGGAGCCTGCACCTAATTTGGAAAATGTTAATAATGTCAATTCTGCTGAAGCAATAGAAATACAACTAGACAGTGTATATACTGCTCGTAGATGGGCTCTAATTCCTATACCCAAGGATAAAAGGGCCTTCCTCCCGGGTTACAAGATTAATTTCGATCTAGAAACAGATTGCGGAGTTTTGACTACTCATGTTACCTCTGCTCCTAAAGGAACACCGTACGGCGATCCCAAAGGAGGTGCATATATTCAGAGTAGACTTCGCCCATGGTTTGATAATCACCCAGGACTAAGAGATGGAGCTAAGCTCCGAATAGAAGTTTTAGAGCTAGGCAAAAGGTACAAGCTATTAGTAGTATCTAGTAGCTAAATACTTTACTCAGCCACTGTTGGAACTTTTAATCTGGTGCACTATAAAAGTAAAGCTTGGGATTATAGCGTTTCTACCTGTAAGCTTCCCTGCGGCGCTTCACCCTGTACACCGTTATCAAACGAGCCGCATCGTTCACCACATATAAAACTCGATAGTCCCCAAGCCTTATCCTGTATCCCTCTATGCCTGCCAACTTCTTAGCCCCAACCGGACGCGGCTCGTTAGCCAGTTCAGCGATGGCTTCATTAATCCTCTGGGCAAATCTATGAGGAAGAGCCTCAATCTGCTTATGCGCTATGTGGCTGATCTCAAGCCGGTACACGAACCTTCTTTCCGGCTTTTGTTTTCCCCAGATGCTCTTCAAAAGTCATCGTTGGCTCGCCCTCAAGTTGAGCTTTCAGCAAATCAACTGTGTCCTCCAAGTCCTCCAGCCGTTCCCTGAGGCTGTTGTATTCATCTATGCCCAACAGAACCGCCTTAATCTCGCTGTTAGCGATAATAAAACAGGGGTCTCCACCTTTAGAAACATCGTCAACCAGATGCGTCAGCCTCGGCCTCGCCTCGCTAATAGATATGGATTTAATTCTAGCCATAGCTTAACCCTCCTGTTACAACATATTGTAACATATATTGTAATAATGTCAAATATCAACATAGCTTCTACAGTAATTTTTGTGATGTAGTTGCCCAATTCATTGGGCAGTTTCGCCTGATAAATCAGTCAACTACAGGAAATGTCTAAAGACTGAACCAGTCACTTCACCACGCTTGCCCTTCCTTGGCCCTTCAAGTATAATAACATTCACCAACAGGCATAACTGATGAAGTGCCTGTTGGGTTAAAGCGAGAAAGGCGCATTCGTCTAGCGGCCAAGGACATCGCCCTCTCAAGGCGAAGATCAGGGGTTCGAATCCCCTATGCGCTACCATTATCCCTCCGAGCCCGCTTTTTGAAGCTAAAACGACACCCGCAAAGTGACCACAAACCGAAAAAGCTAACGGATAGCTAACCACTTTTTACAACCGCCTCTTTTTGAGCTTCAAACCTTTGTCTTGGTGCCAACCCCTCGTCAAACCGCGCTGCAGCCGCTTCCTGGAGGCCCGGGGCCACATGGCTGTAGGTGTCAAGGGTGATCTGGATACTTGAGTGCCCTAGCCGCTCCTGTACTATCTTCGGGTGTATTCCCTGCTTCAGCATAATCGAGGCGTGGGTATGCCTGGCGTCATGAAGACGGATAGCCTTGAGTCCGGCGCGAGCAGCGAGGGTTTTCCATGCGCGTGTGACTGTGTTAGGGCGTAAGGGCATACCGTCAAGTCTAGAGAACACTAAATCATCATCCCGCAGTGACAACCCCCAACATAGCCTTAGTGACCTCCTGCTTGCCCTTGTATTCCCTCAGGACGACAGCGGCAGACGGCGGTAGGGCTATCGTGCGTCTACTCTTGGCTGATTTAGGCTCTGTGAAGATATAGCTGCCGTCTTTCAACTGGTGCAGGCCACGGTTGACATACACCTGGCATAGAAGCAAGTCCATATCGCACCAGCGCAGGGCCAGAAGTTCAGAGCGCCTCATGCCGGTGAACAGCGCGAGGTAGAATAGCTCATAATAGGGTGTATCTCTGACCGCCTGGAGCTCTAGGAAGCGGGGTACATCGCTTTCATCCCACGTCTGCATTTCCCTGGTGTGCACTTTGCCCGGAGTAACAGCATCGGCGGGGTTCCTCGGGAGCAGTCCCCACTTCAACGCCGTCTTGAGGGCCACATGAAGGACAGCATGGTGATACCTGACGGACCCGGCGCTGAGCCCATCGTCTAATTTGCCTGTGTAATACCTCTGAAGGTGCTCTGGCCTCAGTTGTGTCAAGGGGATGCTGCCAAGGCCGGGTAGAAGATGGCCCCTGATAATGCTCCCGTATCGCTCGAATCCCCGCGGCGAGAGGTTAGGCTGATAGTCTTTCAACCACCGCTCCAGGAAGTCGGCCACTGTCGTCTTGCCGGGCTTCATGAACGTGCCGGTATCGAGTTGGTGGAGTATATCGGACAGCTTCCGTTCAGCTTCCTTTTTAGTGCCTTTGACGGAGAGCCATTGCTGCTTACGCTTGCCGGTGGACGGATCTCGCCCCAGATTCAACACGATGGTATAGCTATCCTTGTACCGCTTGATTATGTGGCCTCTCATGGTTTACCCCCCCCCTTCTTTTTGTTCGTCCTCTTCGAGTTTAATAACCTGAGCACTTGTGTATCCAGGTCAGACGTATCAGGGTCTTTCCCTATTGCTTCATACGCCCGCTCACGGACAGAATACCAGACCGCATAGCTCCAAATCGCCTCAGGGTCTTTGAACAGGTGGGAAAGCCTACTGACCCACAGAGCATCACGAATACTGAAAGTCTGATAGAGGACAGAGAAACCGTCTTTGTCGGGCTTTGCCTCTTTAAGACGGTTGGCCCACACCTGCAAGACCACTGGCAGAGCTTCAGGCGGTATATTGTACTCGGTCTTGGTCAATGTCCCTATACTCCACGAACCATCAAGTCCTTTTAATTCAGGTGGCCTATCATCGATATTTTTGCGTATTTCAGTCAACCCCTTCTGAATAGCGCTTAACCCAGGCCAGCCGGGCCTAAGTTGCTTTCCCTTGAGCCGCTTGTGGACTTCAACCATTACTTCTTTTGCTGTCTGGTTGAAGTCTTCGTTATATACCTCTGAGATTAAGGAAGTCACCTGATCCGTTAGGCCAGGCCCCCTACCACGATATGCGGGTATGTCCATTATTTGTCATTACCTCCACACATAATTCACTCTATTGACAGACATTTATCATGTGTTAAGCTGGTATCAGTTGAGCACAGATTAGCACAAATGGATGAGAAAGTCAATAGGAAGGAGCAAGATGGAGAAAATGGTTCTCAGTGTTGAGGAATGTTGCGAGGTTCTAGGACTTAGCAGGAACACACTCTATGAGCGAATAGCGGATGGTTCGGTGCCGTCCGTCAGGCTCGGAAAGAGGATTTTAATCCCCGTTGCAGGACTTGAGAAGATGCTGAGCCAGGTCGGGAAACAAAAAGAAGAAGCCGGCCAATGTCCCGCCCGGTGACTTGCTCCTACTGCGGCAAGCCTATAGGCAAGGGAATCGGTAGGCCCCGCCTGAACATAGACGACCAAAAGGTTTTAGGCGTCTTCCAGAGCACAATTACAGCGGGGCGGCCAAAAGGAAATGTCGCGGCGTCGGCGAAGTTGCTAAAGCTGCCCAGGGGCACGGTCTGGGGAAGACTCGCGGAACTCGGTGTAATCAAGGGGAGGGCGTGCCAATGACAATGAAGCCTGAAGATATTGACTTCCCCGTTTCCTACGATTGGGCAAGGCATTACGACCCATCATTGCCAGCGATTGACGATAGGACGCCTCGCGAGCGGCGGATAGGTGAGGGCATCGCCGAGGCCATGCGGAAGATCGAGGCCGAGATGAACGGCGAGAGCCCCGCCGAAGTGTCGAGTCCAAACTATGAGAGGGAAACCTCGATTCTTTCAGCCAGGATAGACTACCTCCAGGTTGCCCTCGCTGAGTTGCGTCAACGTCAAAAGGATAGAGATAGCGCGAAAAGCCCCAAGAAGAAGGGGTTTGACGTGCCTCTATCGCCATAGAAAGAGGTACCCATGTCACAACTTGCTATAGTGGAGATGCCAGGCGGGTATGACTTCGCTTGGGGCGAGGAAAAGATACAGATTAAAGCCCAGAGAGCGAGAGAACACAAAGACGGGGCGGTAACTGTGGAACTCAACATCACGACATCGGCACCGGGCTACAGCCCTCACCTTCATCTTGGCAAGTTAAACCTGCTTTCCAGCCAGTCCAAAGCCTCACTCTCGAGGCTACTTCAAGGCATTTACGAACCTGCAAATTGGGATGAGGTGCTAGAACAGGTTTCGACATACATCGTTGACAGAATCCGCAAGGGAGAGCCCGTTGAGGTCCTTTGCACCGATGGGGACATAGCGCCTCCGGGATATCTGCTTTACCCAGTCATCCCACAAGGCCAGCCAACCGTTTTTTTCGGAGATGGGGGAAGCCTCAAGAGCCTTATGGCGCTCGCCTGCATAATCTGCGTGCAGCTTCCCTGGCAGGAAAACCCCCTATCGTTTAAGCCAGGCTCCGGCGAGTCAACCACTTCTCTTTTTCTGGATTGGGAGACATACAACGAGGATCAGCGGTGGCGATTAAAATGCCTAGAGCAAGGCCATGACCTACCCGCAGTTATGTTGAATTATCGGCGTTGTCATTCCCCCCTTGCTGATGACCTGGAGCAGATACAGGACGCCATCTATACTAGCAAGGCTAAGTTTATCGTGGTCGATTCCCTCGCCGCGGCAACAGGCGGCGATCTCAATGCGGCAGAGCCGGCCATCCGCTTCTTCAATGCACTCCGCAAGCTAAAGGTCACAAGCCTCATTGTGGCGCACAACAGCAAAGACCCTCAAAGCAAGAAGAAAACCATCTACGGCTCTGCTTTCTTCGGTAATTATGCCAGGTCTATCTTCGAGTTGAAGAAAACACAGGAATTGGGAGCGTCACAGGTCGTTGTAGGAATGTTCCATCGCAAGTGCAACTTCGCCAGGCTGGCTCACCCTATGGCCTTCCGAGTCACCTTTAATGAGAATTCAACCCTGATCGAGAAAGAAAGCGTCCAGGATATACCCGAGTTCATGGGTAATCTGTCGGCGAGAAGCAGGATACAGGTTGCCTTGAAGGGTGGGCCTATGGCGGTAGATGAGTTGAGCGTGGAAACAGAGCTCTCAAAAGACGTGCTGAGGGCCAGGCTCAATGACTTGAGGCATAAGGGTGAGGTCGTGAAGTTGGACGACAAATGGGCCTTGGCGGTCAAACAGGGAACAATGCCGGATGTCTAGGCATACAGGTAGGCATACACCCCCCCCGTTTGCTCTTAGCTTCATTGTACGTTCACCACACAGGTACACATACAGGGGGATATATAATATCCCCCCTGGTGTATGTATGTACAGGTGTATGAGGTGTACATACAGGTGTATGAGGTTATGTAAAGGGGCTGGAAAACACATCCGAAATCGGCGCGCGCTTTATTGTTTCACTTCTGCCCTCCAGTGTGGGGCTGTTTGGGTGTTGTGGTGGCTGGTTAGAGTGGTAGCTGGCTGCAGGGATGTGGTTACTTTACGCCAAGGGGGTGAGTCATGACAAAGAACGCTAAGGGCAGACAACGCCTCGCCCAGAAGCCAGGGGTGCCTAAAGCCCTGGTAAAGAACGAATACACTGACGAGGAAAAGGCAAGGATCGCTAACTACTCCGAGCGATTGAAGAGAGAGCCGGTGAAGTTCAAGAGTGGCGAAGATGCTTCAGGTAAGCCCGCGATAGTGCACGAAACCACCGATGCGACATTGAGTGCTGCCAAGGTCACGGAGGCCCTCGGGACACCAAATAAAGAATTACAGAGCTTTCTCCTTGACCAGGTAATTCGAACGTTCAGAGGTTGCGAATCTTCTGAGGGAATTGACTATAACAAGGCAGCGGAGTTTACCAACAAAGCGATGGCCTTATTGAATGGAATACAGCCACAGGATGAAATTGAAGGTATGCTGGCTGTACAGATGATAGCCGTGCACAATGTGGCAATGGAGACGCTAAGACGAGTGATGATTATAGGCCAGACTTTCGAGGGAGAGGAGGCTAATGTCAACCGTGCCACCAAGATGTTAAGAACCTTCGCTGCACAAATGGAAGCTCTCAAGAGATACAGGACTGGGGGTCAGCAAAAGGTGATTGTTGAGCACGTCCATGTGAATGAGGGCGGCCAGGCTATTGTAGGAGTGGTCAACCGGGGGGAGGGTAACAGTTGAAAAAGGTGGAAGAACCCCGCGCAATACGGCGTGGGTGGCTAAAGAACAATAACCCACCAGGAAACCCAAACAGTGCTCCAAGATGCGGAGCCAGGACCAGGAAAGGAACACCTTGCAGAGGCCCGGCAATGGCAAATGACCGGTGTAGGATGCACGGGGGGAAAAGCACAGGCCCACGAACGCCAGAGGGTCTTGAACGCTCCAGGAAAGCTAACTGGAAACATGGCGATTATTCAGCCGAGTCAATACTAATGCGCCGATACATTAGCCGGTTAAGGCGTGAGAGCCGAGAGACATTAGAAAAGGTATAACTCGTTTAGTCTGTAGCCAGTTGGTAGCTAAAAACGGGCATTTGGAGCAGCCTTGTTTCATTGTCCGGATATATAACTACAGAATTCAAGAGCTGAGATATCTAAGAGCCTATTACAGCACTCGCAATCCACAGGGGTCTCATATTGGAAGCAATAAATATATTCCTTATCTCCGTAGTTACCTTTATACCATGCAATTTCCCCATTTACTTTTACGTTTTTTACTGGCTCTAGCTTCGCACCTTCGTACACCGCCTTTAGACAAGTGTAGTGAATCTCAGCAGACCTATCTGACTTATAGACCCAGGGGGTGTCCTTGTCAAACCATGCTTCAACCTCATAATTCCAATTCATATTAGCCCCAACAATATACTCGTAGATCGTTCCTTTTTCTTCATTTCTGGATTCCATCAGCTTCAAGAAGTCGTCTGCACGTTGAGAAACATTACCCCAACCATAGACATCTACATCGATTTCACTTACTCCATCATCTATGAAGACATGGGCACTACCTCCCCAGTAAGTAGTTAGCTCACTACTTGGGGGGAAGTATAGCTCGTAGCCATACTCAACGTTTCTATATAAACGCAATTTCTCGTTACACCAACCAGGGTCACTACAGCCTACGAATGAGAGGGTCAGTATGAGAAGGAAGGCAATAAGTAGTATCGAAACCCATTTAGAATCGTTTCTCACTTTATCCTCCTATCAAAATAAGTGACCGGCTTGCGCCATTATACAAATCGCTGTAGAATCTCGCAAGAGGTTTAGGGGGGAGGGTCCGACGTTTCACAATGTGAAATTGCGGGACCCTCTTCATTCAATTGCCCCCCCTACCTATGCCGCTTTAGAGCTTCGTCAGTCGCGAGATCGTTTCTGTGACCACACCAACGATATGATCATCCTTTGAGGTCTCCCCGAAGCGCTTTATAGCCTTTTCTCCATCACTCACACCCAGCACGAGCTTATCTGGCTGGGGTTGAAGGCTGGTGTCGATTATCACATAGTCAGCGCCTTCAACCTCCGGGTCACAGTAGGAAAGCCCCGATTTCTTCAGCTCACAAGCTTTAATATTGTCCGACACGGGGGTAGGCAAATATCCGCTTTTCTCCTGTCCCTTTGCTTTTTCTATAACTGCCTCAGCCCATATCTCAGCCAGCTTCTGAGCCGCATATTCATTAAAACCCACGATATCTATTTTGTAGGACTTCTCTTTACGCATTGCCACTTGCTTACCCTCCTTCAATGTTTATCTACTTTAGTTTAACATGCTCCCGGAAGATTGAACCTACCTCATTTCTCCTGCCTCCTTTCCCCGATTTTGCCTTGAAGCTAAAGTGAATTGGGAAAATAGCTAACCAAAAGCTAACCGACTGATTGGCACTGGACATGATAAAATGGTATAATACGCTCAGAACAGGCGCAAGGGGTGTTGGAACAAAGGTACTAATTGGAACGTAAGACAACCCTCTGTCACGTTCACGGACAAATCCCCTATGCGCTACCAATAATTCGAAGAAGGTGGTTGTATGGGTGACATACTGGATGAAGCGGCTGCTGTAGTGCAATGCAAAGAGTGCCCCTGGTATAAATCCTGCGTGATGCCCATGAGGTTCACCATAGAGGATATCAAGAGGCAGTTGCCCAGCTCATCGTTCATGACTGAGGATGCCACCATGTCCCGGTACTTTGCGGAACTCGCCTCGGCGACACAGAACTTTCTCCTCGAGAGCTGCCCCATTTTCATCGAGCGGCTCAGGGCCAGCCCCAAGCTTGCAGAGCGCATTAAAAAGATGATGCAGAGTTGGGGGACAGAGGACAAATCCGGCTCCTAGACTCAAGCATTATCTCTTCCTGCCCCCCTCCATAACATAATTGCCACAATGTTATGATATAATCTGTCCAACTATCATACAAAGATGAGAGTGTGAGTTGGAAAAAGCAGAGAAAAACCAGTCCCCACTAGTGCTAAAGCCCATCGCCACAGTCAAAAACGATGCCAAAGAGATAGGCAGGCACGATTGGGAGCAGGTTGTATCTGAGCTGATAGTCAGGCCTGATCTAGAAGATGCTCTGGACGGCCTGAAGGAATTCTCCCACATAGTAGTAATTTTCTGGATGCATCTGAGCCCACCCGGTGAAAACGCTCCACACAAGACTCACCCACAGAAGAGAGCTGACCTGCCCTTAGTGGGAGTGCTCGCTACCCGCAGCCCGGTCAGGCCTAATCCACTGGGTATAACGGTAGTAAAACTTCTGGAGAAGAGAGGCAACGTACTGAAGGTAATAGGTCTCGATGCCATCGATGGCACACCTGTGGTTGATATAAAGCCCTATCTTCCCGGAGACTCTGTTACCCAAATCGAGGTGCCAGACTGGATACACAAATTGCGTCAGTCCACCCCAAAATGATCTTCCCAAGCTGATGACAGAGATATGGTCAGCCTCAAAAACACAAAGCACAAAGTAAGTAAGAGCAATCTCAGTCCTTTAAGTCAAAGGCTAACCGAGGTTTACCGCCTCCTTTTCGCTCACTACGGCCCTCAGCACTGGTGGCCAGCAGACACCCCTTTCGAGGTTATCGTAGGGGCCATCCTTACACAGTCTGCAGCCTGGGGAAATGTAGAGAAGGCAATCTCCAACCTTAAACAGGCAGAAGCATTAACCCCAGTCTCATTACGCCAGCTTCCCCTGAGCAAACTGGCGAAGCTCATCTATCCCTCCGGTTACTACAATGCCAAGGCGCTAAAGCTCAAGTCTTTCGTGGAACACCTGGAAGAGGCCCACGAAGATTCCCTTGAAAAGCTCTTCTCACTCGATATCCTCCAACTCCGCAGCGAGCTTCTCAATATTCATGGCATCGGTCCTGAGACAGCGGACTCGGTAATACTCTACGCTGCTCTTAAGCCAATATTCGTCGTAGATGCGTACACCCGCCGTATTCTCACTAGACTAGAGCTTAGCCCGCCGCGAGACGATTACGCGTCCTTCCAGGCACTATTCATGGGCAACCTGCCTGCCGATGAGAAGCTGTTCAACGAATACCACGCCCTGCTAGTCCGCCACGGTAAGGAGGTCTGCAAAAAGGTTCCCCTTTGTAGCAACTGCCGCCTAAGACAGCTTTGCCCTTACCCCCACATTGACCCAACCGGCACTTCCACTCCCTGGAACTAGATAGCTGTTGTTGGGTAACCCTTTTGGGGTAAGCCCATCAGGCCAAGCCTATCAGGCAAAACCAGCGTAGTCAGTCTAAAAATTACCTGAAAATTACCCGAAGAGGGGCAAACTACACCAGCACCGTGTTGTAACCTATAAGAGGCCCATGCAATCTATTCTTGCCAAAGAGAGGTGCAAAAATGCTATGGCTAAAAGGCAAATCACAGTTTTTATCCCGGGCAGCAATTCTGGTGTTGCTGTTTTCAATCATGGCCTTGCTGGTAATACCCGGATGTGCCGAAACCCATCTAACTAACTACGATATTGAACAAATGTATTTGAGCGCTACAGAGGATGCTGAGGTAGCAATGCCCAATGAAATATACAAAGACCTCACAGCCATAGAGGCTGATAACCATAACCTGGTATGGGAAGGCGAGCCTGGCAACTCACGTGTTTTGGTCGTGACCTGGACAGGAAAACCTTATTATGATAATTATGTTGGGCAAGACTACCAACTACCTGCTAGTGCAGAGGTATGGGTGACTGTTGTGCCTGAATTAAAAAACTTCTTCAAGGGTAAAAGCTCCAGCGACACCGATCTAAGAATAGCGCAACTTCTAGGTCTGCCTCTGAACAGCGGAAAAACCAAGTTCGTAGAGATTTGGGCTGATCCCAACGACATGTTCCGTCCCAGCCCAGACCCTGAGATTACAGACCACGAAGCCGAGCTGGACTTCCCTGCCTCAGCTAAGTTTATCACTGTCACCGAAACGTACAAAACCTGGTTTAATAATTTAAAAGAGAGTTCGTATGAGGGAGATTATGCTCATCCCTGGACCAGGCTGGGTTATACTTACGACTGGGGGAATAAAAAGAACCATATAGGCTTAAGTGAGTTTGTGATCGCAGGGAATTCAACTATAGGGATCGAATCAATAACGGCAACCAATGACTACTTCAAAAAATAGTTTTATATTTACACGCAGAGTTATCTTTGTTAGAACAGGAGCAGTTAGCCATGGACATGTTCATGAAGGCAGCTATCGACGAGGCCAAGAAGGGGCTCAAAGAGGGGGGGATTCCCATCGGCTCTGTCCTTGCCAGGAAAGGAAAGATTATCGGCAGAGGACACAATAAACGTGTGCAGGATAATGACCCTATACTACATGCGGAGATCGATTGTCTGCGCAATGCGGGCAGGGTGGGCACATATAAAGATGCTGTCCTGTACTCTACTCTCATGCCGTGCTACCTTTGCGCTGGCGCTATTGTTCAGTTCGGCATCAAAAAGGTAATAGCAGGGGAGGCCGAGACATTCGCTGGAGCCAGGGAATTCATGGAATCGCACGGGGTGAAAGTCATAGATTTGAATCTGGATAAGTGCAAGCAATTGATGAGAGAGTTCATAGAGAACAACCCAGATTTATGGAAAGAGGATATCGGGGAGCTGTGAGAGTAAAAAGTGAGATAGCGCTGCGCTTGTATTTTAACCGAATTCGTTGTATCCTTATAAGAAAGTGAATAGGTAACCGCTAGGGGTGCTCACAAGCTGAGAAGTGGTCTTGCCACTAACCCTTAGAACCTGATCTCGATAATTCGAGCGGAGGAAAACGCGGTTTTGAGACCAAGAACTACCGCAGATTCAGGTTCTTGGTTTTTTCGTTTTCAAGGGAGGTAAGAGTGACCCAGTTAGAATTGGCGCGCAAGGGGATTGTATCACCGGCGATGAAGGCTGTCGCCGAGAAGGAAGGCCTCGACCCGGAGTTTGTACTCCAGGGAGTGGCCGAAGGTTTAATCGTAATACCTGCCAATATCAACCACCATGGAGTCGAGCCCTGCGGCATAGGGAAA
>Ga0315274_10011781_pt1 | contig 12516 bp, 4 predicted proteins | sample YL17G02_20_MG_FD_203700 | JGI IMG/M metagenome (GOLD analysis project Ga0315274, IMG submission 203700) | Sediment microbial communities from Yellowstone Lake, YNP, Wyoming, USA - YL17G02_20 | ecosystem: Environmental > Aquatic > Freshwater > Lake > Sediment | place: USA: Wyoming | collected... | reverse complement strand
CTCGTGGCCCGGAGGGACCAGCTCGCCGGCCGCGTGCTGCTCATGTTCCAGCCCGGCGAGGAGGGATTCCACGGCGCCCGCTTCATGCTCGACGAGGGACTGCTGGACCTGCCCGCCGGCCAGGAGGTGACGGGCGCCTTCGCCCTCCACATTTCGACCCGCTACGCCAGCGGGACGATCGACTACCGGCCCGGCGCGATGCTGGTGGCTGCCGACTTCATCCGGCTCACGATCCGCGGGCGCGGCGGCCACGCCTCGGCGCCCCACGAGACGATCGACCCGATCCCGGTGGCCGCGGAGATCGTGCTGGCGCTGCAGGCAATGGTGACGCGGCGCGTCGATGCTTTCGACCCGGCGGTCGTCACGATCGCCCACATCGACGCCGGCACCACGACCAACATCATCCCGGAGACGGCCTTCCTGGAGGGCACCATCCGGACCGCGTCGGAGGCGACCCGGGCCCTGGTCCACGCTGGCGTGCGACGCGTGGTCGAAGGGATCTGCGCCGCCCACGACGCGACGGCCGAGCTGGAGATTGTCCCGGGTTACCCGGCTACCCTCAACGACCCGGCGTTCACCGCGTTCGCCGCGGGCGTGGCCGCGGAGATGCTGGGCGACGAAGCTGTGATCGAGCTCGCGACCCCGATCATGGGCGCCGAGGACTTCTCCTACGTCCTCCAGCGGGTTCCCGGGGCGATGTTCTTCGTCGGCGCGAGGCCGCCCGAGGAGGACCCGGCGACGGCGCCGCAGAACCACTCGAACCGGGTGGTGCACCACGAGCCGGCGATGGCCGTCGGGGCGGCGGTCTACGTGGCGGTGGCGCTGCGGCACCTGGCGGGCGGGTGACGCGCCCTCGGCTGCCGTCGCGTTGCTGTGAGCAGCTACGGAGCAGCTTCGACCAACTCGGAGTGTTCCCGGGCGGCGGCGGATCCGGAGAGCAACTCGAGCAGCCTCATGCCAACGCGATACGCCATCAGAGGTGGGACGGCGTTGCCCACTTGCGTGTACTGGGGGACCTCCGTCTTGCGTTTCTTCCCGCCTGTCGTTTCCTTGGAGTAGAAGCGGAACGTATCTGGGAACGACTGGAGTCGGGCCATCTCGCGCACAGTGAGAGTCCGGGGCTCGCGGTGGTGCACGAAGTCATCCGGCAAAGAAAGCAGCGTCGGCGACGGCTGGTCACCGACAAGGGCGCGCTGGCTGTGTTTGAGCGTGGACAGTCTCAGGAGCGCATCCACGAGGGTCTGATGGTTGTGGCCTATATCTGCGCCGGTGTCCGGATCGCGGATCGGAGCGCCCTCGAAGACAAGCGGAGCCGGGACGCAGGATTGCCTCAGGATCTGGAGCAGCCGCTCCCTGGCCTCGTCGCGAGACACGCGAGACCCAAGGGAGAAGATGTTGCCCTTGATCCCGTATCTCGTGAGCGCTAGGTGAAGCCTGAACCGAAGCATCGTTCTCGGCGAATGACGTCGGAGGACATGATTGCCTGGTCCGCCGGGATCCTGTCCGGCAGATGGCCGCAGCCTCTCGTTCAGCCGCCGTACGTACCCGGATGGAGCATGTGAGTAGCCGTCGAGATCGTCGAGGGCATCGCTCACAGTAGGGCGGCTCTCATCGAGGAACGCCACCGGTGCCAGCAGCGGCTGGCCGAAGGCGGGCATTTCGAGCAGCGGGAGCTGCGGGGCCAGCGACGGCCGGGACGACGACCACCGCTCGGTGCTGAGCTCGTGGAGTCGCTCGAGCGGCACGTCTGGCCGGAGTCTCTGCACATCGTCGAGCCCGAGGGCCGCGATCATGACCCGCGGTCTGTATTGGGGAACGCCGAAATCCCGGGAATTCACCTCGAGGATCTGCGCTAGGTACCCCTTTTCCCGGAGTGCATCGCGCAGCTGTTCGAGAGGCGCTGTACCAGGGATCCTTGTGAAGCTCAGACCGATCCCGACCACGTTCTCGATCAGGACAGCTCGAGGTTTGAGCTCGTCGACAAACCGTAGGAACTCGAACGGCAGCTGGTTGCGCTGGTCGGCTGGATCCCTCATTCCGGCAAGCGAGAACCCCTGGCACGGCGGCCCACCGGCTAGGAGATCCAACCGCTGGCCATTGAGGAGCCGATGGACTGCCTCGATCTGGCCGAGGACCGCGCTGGTCTTGCAGACCGCCACCCCTCGCCCGATCTGGGCCTCGAGATCTGCATCACGCCGATGCTGATCCCACGCTGCCATGTCCCGGTCGACGAAGTTCCGGAAGTACGTCTCGGCCGCCATCACGGAGGCTTCAACCGCGAGAACCGAGTCGAATCCAGTCGCCTCGAGCCCAAGGCTCAGCCCCCCGGCACCGGCGAACAGGTCAATCAGGGTTGCTGTCACCAAGCGTCCTCCGGCATCGCGGCATCTGCGGGCGGGAGATCGATACTAACGCCCATGGCGCGAGGAGTCCAGGTCATTGCTTCGAGCACCGATCTTGACCGGGCGCGCTTATGTGCGACTTTGCTTGAGGACTGGTACCCGAGGAGTGGTCGGCGGTTCCGATGGCGTTCATGGACCGACGAGTACTGGGTCCTTGTTGCTGAGGTGCTCCTCCAGCGGACTAGGGCGGAGGTCGTGGAGTCGGCCCTCCCGGCCTTCTTGGCGAGATACCCCTCCTGGGCGGCTCTCGCCGCGGCATCCCACGAGGAGTTGCGGGGTGTTCTGGCGCCCTTGGGGCTCTCAGACAGGCGCGCAACGTCGTTGCGCGGCCTTTCTCAGGTGATGGCCCAGCCGACCATTCCGATCGAGTACGAGCAGCTTCCCGGCGTAGGCCAATACATCGGTCGCTCGACACGCGTGTCCCTGCACGCGTCGCGCGAAGCGATGGTCGATGCCAACTTCGTGAGGCTGCTCCAGCGGCTCTTCGCCGGCCCGTGGATGGCGGACTACCGACACGATCGTCGGTTGCAGCAGTTGGCGCTCGCGATCGTTGAGGCAGCCGGTGATCCCCGGGTGGCCAACTGGGCGGTGCTCGATCTGGGCGCAACGGTTTGCACTCCCAGTCGGCCGCGATGTGGTGAATGCCCCCTGGCTGCACATTGCCCCGTCGGACGCGGGGAGGCCACATCCAGCTCGGCTCGATCTTGACCACAGCCGGAACACGCTTCGAGGTGCTACTACCATCGGCACGCGACCCCCGGAATGCCGACAATAGGGTGCAGGCGTCTTTCACTTGGAGGTCGAAGGTGGAGACTCTCCATGCGTCGCATGACGAGGGCGACGACGAGCTCGAGCCCTTAGAGGCCATCGAGGCCCCCCTAGTGGAGGCCCAGGTGGTCGCGGCTGCGGTCGCCGATGGGCTTCCCGACCCGCTGGGCATGGTCGCCGAGATGCTCCCAGGCGGACCCGCAACCCGTGGTAAGCCACCGGTCGTCTACGTCCCGACACGCCTCGACACGAATCTGGTGGCCGCGCTCCGCGAGCGGGATCCGACCCTCGTTGTCCTCTCAGGCAACGCGGGGGACGGCAAGACCGCGTTCCTCGCCCAGATGATCGAGGAGGCCGGCGGGACGTACGAGCCCGGCGTCCGCAACGAGTACGACATCGAGGTCACGCCGGGTCGACCCTACCGGGTCGTCCTCGACGGCAGCGAGGACGCGGAGGCTCGCACGAACGACGCGCTTCTCGATGACGCCCTTGCTGCGTTCCGTGGCATTGCTCCAGTCGCCCGAGCCCCGCGCGGGACGCTGATCGCCATCAACAAGGGCCGGCTCCTAAGGTTCCTCCAGTCGAGGAGCGGGACCTACTCATACCTGTGGGACTTGGTGAGGGCTGCCTTCCTCGGCGAAGGGGTGGTTCAGGACACGCCCTACGTTCTGGTCGACCTCAACGACCGGACGTTTGTCGGGCCGGACTTCGCGTCCTCGCTGATGCACGGAGTGCTCGAGCGACTACTCGGCTGGGAAGGCTGGGACCGCTGCGCCGAATGTCCCGCATACGGCACGTGTCCCGCCCTCGGCAACGTCACGCTCCTTCGCGACACCGACGAGGAGCCGTTGGGCTCTCCAGGCCGGAGGCTCTGGCGCGTCTTCGCAGCGGCCGACCTCGATGACCGCGTCCACATCACGGCGAGGCACGTGGTCACGCAGCTCGCCAGGCTGGTGGGTGCCGGCCGTCGGTGCCCTGACATCCGCGCCGAGTACGCCCGCGGGACGGCCTTCATGCCTGGCAACTACCTGTACAACGCCTTGTTCAACCCGCGAGGTAGCCTCGCCCTTGGCGACTCCTCAGCCCTCGACGAGGTCCTGTCGACCTACGACCCCTGTGAGCGGGATGAGGCTATTCGGGGGCGGCGCATGCACGCCCTCCTCGCCGCATCCGACCTGGAGGCGCTTTTGGGTGCGGGAGAAGGCGATCGCGAGGAGTACCTCGGCGAGGAGGCGACGGCCCTCGCGGAAGCCCGGATCGACGTGGAGCCGCCCCGTGGCGAGCCGGACTACCGCCAGCGGACGCTCTTCCTCACCCACGCGATCGAGAGGCGGCTGTACCTCAGTGGGCACAGTGACTTCGCGCCGGCCTTCGCGCTTGACACGTTCGATGATTTCCTCGAGGTCGCGAACGCGGCGTCCCCCGACGTCGTCGTCCCCCGGTTGATCGCGAACCTGAATGCCGCGCTGGGGGTGGAAGGTGCCGACACCCCGGACCTCTTGAGCCCGCGCGAGTACTCACGTGGGCTCCGGGGCCGAGGGTTCGCGATGCTGATCCCCGCGGGCCAGTTCACGGTCGCGCCGGGCACTGCCCTCGGCGTCAGGTACGCGGCCCACGACTACCTTGAGACCTGGCCGCGATCACTTCTCCTCCTTGCCCACGACCTCCGGCCGAGCGGGGAGGATTGCCTCGTAGCGACGCTGTCGATACCGCTCCTCCTCTTCGAGATCCTGGATCGGGCAGGACGGGGCTTCAGGCCTGCGAGCCAGACGGAGCGAGCGTACATGGTCCGCCTCCAGGGCTTCTACCGGCTCCTCTCGGAGCACGCCTGGGCCAAGCGGCCGTCCTACGTCCTGTACGACAGCGGGCGCATCATCGGCCGGGCCAAGATCGATAGGGCCGACTTCACCTTGATAAGGCACTGACGTGGCCCGGCAGCGGCAGGACCGGATCCCTCGTCGCACCTCGGAGATCGAGTTGTGGGACGTGAACCCGGTCGGGACCCGGGAGGCCTGGAGGCGCGAACTCCTCCAGTTCTGGTCGCTCGTGGCCACGCGGGGTCGTCGCGCGAAGGCCCGAGTTGCCCTTGGCAAGGTCGACCCTGCCACGGGCAAGGGGAGGCCCCTCTTCGTCGACGAGGTCGCCGGCCTCCTGGCAAGTCGGATCGCGAACGCCGACGGCGGCTTCGTCGCGCACGACATGGAGGACGAGCTCCGGCGATGGCTCGCGGACACCATCGTGGTGCCTGGCGAGCGCAGCCGGCGTCGCGGCAGGCTCCCGGCGGCGGGCCTCGCCACGCCGAACTACGCCGGGCTGCTCTTCTTCAACCGCGCCGTGACCCGGGAGCGGTTCTGGGCGGCCTTCCTGTGGAACGCCCTAGCGAGTGACTTCGCCGTGGCGGCGGAGACGGGCAGAGAGGACCTCCTGTCGAGGCGCATCGATGCCTACCTTGGTCTGGGCCTTCGGCTCCCGGCCGAGGAGGGTCCACGCACGGCGTGGCCTGGCGTGGACCTTGCCGCCGTGGCTGAAGCCGATCCCGAGACGTACCTCGTCTTCCGGGCCCTCGCCATGCCCTCGCCAGACGGGATCGGAGACGCGACGATCGGACTGGGCGAGGATTACGAGCGGGGGGCGTCAGATGGCGCGACGATGCGCCAGCTCCTCTGCCCAGGGTCCGTCATCCTCATGCGGAGGTCGCTATCGCTCCTCCTGGCTCGCCAGGGCTCCATCGGCCACGCCGCCCTCTCGGACCTCGTGGAGACTGCACTCGCGTTCCACGCGAGCCAGTACTTCATCCGCGGCATGAGGGTCCTCAACGACCTGAGTTCGGGGCGGGCCCTCCCGGCCGATTGCCGAGCCTGCTGGGACCGCTTTCAGGGCGACATCAGGCCGGTGCCAACGGCCGACGACCGCGAGCGTTGGCGCGCGCGCGCGTATCGCGGGCATGCCACCGCGGCGGAGGCCGCATGGGTCGAATCAACCTGCGAAGCCGACGACTACCTCTTCGTAAACGCCGGTCGCAAGGAAGATGTTGCAGCCAAGGATCTTGCGCGACTCAGCCTCGAGCGGCTCCGCCGCGAGCTCGCGACTTACACCGTGAACCGCATCACGCTCGGGATCGCGCAGGCCATCTGCGAACGCCTCGCCGTGCAGTTCGGCGAGGTGCCGCCCCCGCTCGACGGCACATACCTGCGGCTGGACGCATGGGCCGCCATCCCGGCAGCAAGGGCCGTCCTCGCCTACGCATGGACGCAAAGGATCGAGGAGCTCAGCAACGACCCAGGGCTGCCCGGGCCCGTCGTGGACGACGTGCGCCGCAAGCTGGGGGCAGCCGCGGGCGACCCCGCTATCCTCGGGCTGGTCGTACGAGAGCTCGTGAGCGAGGCGATCCTCTCGTCGCGCGCCTTCACCCGCTACATCGAGCTCATGAACTCGCTCCTCGGGGGAGGGGCACTCCCGACGAACCAGGACCCGAAGGGCTTCATGGCGCGTGGTGGATCCCGGAGCGTGCCGTTCCACCTGTCGGTGAACGATCGGGCCCTGGAGCTGCTGGTCGCCCTGGCCGCGCTCGAAGGTCGAGACCAGGAGGACGGTTCGGGCCCCGACGATGCTCGTGACACGACATCGTTGCAGGGGTTCCTGGACTTCCTGGAACGCCGCTTCCACCTCGTCCTGACGCGCGGCCCGGCCGGCGAAGTGGTCCCCGCCGGGCTGGTCTCCGCCGCGTCCGCCGAGTCCTTGGCCGCCCTTCGTACACGCCTCTCGTCGATGGGCCTCCTCGAGGAGTACAGCGACAGCTCCGAGTGGAACCGGATCTCGTGGGGGACGGACCGGTGAACGAGCCGTACGTCACCGACGCGGTCGCCAACTACGTGACGAGCCTTCGCGAGCGGGGCCTCCTCGCTGCGAGGCCCCTTCGCATCGACGGCCTCGTCGAGGACGAGGTAGATGCGGTCCTCTCGGTCCTCGCCCTGATCGTCAGCCCAGGACGAGTTGCCGTGCTCTCGCCGATCACCGCCGAGCACCGCGGCAGGGTCGATGCAGACCGCGCAACCCGGTACCGCAACCAGATCGACGCTGGCTCGGGCGACGGGTTCGTCCTGCTGGTTCCGCACGGGCAGGTCCCGGAGTCATCCCTGAACGAGCCCGCTTTCCTGGTCGTGGCCCGAGACGCGCTGTTCCGTGACGCCCTCGCGCGGAGGCGCACCGAGCTCGCCCTGTCGCCAGCCGACATCGAGGGGATCCGCCAGGCGTCCCGCTATCGCCAGTCGGAATCCATCTACGCGTTCCTGTGGGCGTGGGATGACCAATCGGGAGCCGTCGATTCCATGGCCGCGTACCGTTCGCTGGGGCTCCTCGCGGACCGCGCCCTCGGGGGACCCCCTGAATCGATCATTGAGCGCCTTCGTCGAAATGCCGTGGCTGCCGAGATCGTCGGACGGCCAGGCCTGTCGCCGAGCCGACTCCTGGAGGAGCTGGCCGCGAAGATCGACCTCGACGTCGCCGAGTACCGCGACGAGGTCCTAGCGCTGTCGCGCTGGTGGCATGCGGGGCGATTAGGAGCCGACCCCGTCGCGCTGGACTACGCGTCCTGGCCCTTGCGGGGTGGCATCGAACGGGTCGAGGTCCGCTTCGAGCCCGACCTCCGGCGGCCGCCGCACAAGGGCTGGAAGGACCAGGGAGGCGAGACCGTAGTCGACACGACGGTCGCATCCGCTACGTTCGAGTGGGTTCCCGAGCGGGTCCCGAGCGACACGCACTACATCGTGCAGCTCGTCGAGAGTTCGAGTCAGCAGGTCGTTGTCCCCTCGATTGGCGGCAAGTCATCCCGCCCCAGGCGGTCGATCAGGTGGTCGTCGGTGCTCAAGGGCGAGGACCTGCTCGACGAGCTGCGGTCGCTCGACCCTGCCGGTGACGAGTCGGGGTACACGTTCGTACTGCGGCTTGCGGTCGTGCGCGGCCAGGTCACCCTCAAGGAGTTTTCCACCCAGCCCTTCATCAAGTCCGTGACCGACCCAGAGGCTGATGAGGCGGGCGTCGGGGCTAGCCCCACGCTGTACCACGCCATGTACCAGTTCCACGCCGAGCAGCGCGCGGAGTCGCCGAGCGTCGTGCCTGGCGTGGGAGCGTCACTGATAGTCCGGCTGGAAAGCGACAACGGGCGAGCGCGAGACGCTTCGATCGACGTGAGCCCTGCCCTTCACGAGATCGAGCGTAGGATCGTCGGCTCGCCCAACGCGATCGGCCCGTTCGTGGTCCGGCCCGTGGAGCCGGGGGAAGGGCCCTCCTGGGAGGTCTCGACCTCGGGGAGCATCCACGGAGCCGGCCTGCCACCGGAGCTCCTCGCAGCCCGCGGGGCGCTCTTCGACCTCGTAGCAGGGGATGGGCCGCTCGAGGCGCTCGACTGGAGGGAGGAGCCCCTTCGTTCGGCGGCGCTGGGGTACGTGGCCGAGTTCAGCCGCGCCATCGAGCGGATCTCCGTGCACTCGCTCGAGCACGGCGCGGTCGCGGCCGAGGACCAGCTCCGCTGCGCCACGCTGCTCTCTGCCGACACCGCCGTGGTGATGGTCGAGGACGATGCGGACGAGGTCGCGATCCTCCTCGTGCCGCCGATCCACCCTGCATCCCTCGCCTGGCTCGTGCAGTTCGGGGACCTCGTCTGGGACTGGACGCGCGGTCCATTCGACGCCAACCTCAAGCCGTCGTACCGGGCGGTCATTGAGCCGATGGCCGTCGGGCCTCGCTCTATGGTGTTCGCGACGTACGACCGCGGCATGGCGAGCCCGAAGTGGTGGGGGTACGGGGGCAACCTGTCAGGGGCGTGGCAGTGCTTCGTCCCCCTCGGCGGCCACGACGACGCGAGGGCTCGCGATTGGGAAGGCTCGCTCCTCGACGCACTTGGGATGCCCTCCCGGCCGATCGGCGCGGGCCGGTTGGACGCCCACCGGGTCGGGACGCGCCTCAAGAAGTACGCAGTCCTGCACCCGTACGTGAACCAGCTATCCCTAGCCGTCGTGACGTCCAGCGAAGGGCACGACCTCCTCGAGGCCCTCAAGGTCGTGGATGAACGGGCCGGGACGCCGGCGGGTGCGGCGTCGGTGAAGGAGATCCGCCACGAGGTCACCGTGATCGGCCCTCGTTCGCCGCGGCTCGGCCGCGCAGTCGACGCGATGGTGGCCGATCCAGGCGACGCCCGGTGGAGCCGGTACGCGGCGGCCGTGCTCGACAACCCGGAGACGGTCCTGTCGCCAGGCTTCGCGTACGCGCGGCGGCCGATCGACCAAGGAGGGCCCGACGAGCCGCCATTCTGGGAACGAGTGCGCAAGCAGCTCGACGGGTTCAAGGACCGGGGCATCCACGTCGCGCTCCTCGGCCCGATGCTCACGGCGGACGTCGCCGTCGTGCCGACCGGGCCGCCAAGCCTGATCCGGGATGGCCTGTCCGCTCGACCCACGACCACGGTCGTCACGCCCGAGAACCAGCAGTCGCCCTACCAAGGGGACTGGGTCCTGACGATTGGCGGCCCGATCGGCGAGGGGTCGCCCTCCCGGATGGCGGCCGGGGACGTCGCCCGAGCGCTCACGCTGGCCCATGGCACAACGGACTCGTCGAGGCAGGTCGGCCTGTCGGTCAAGCTCGCTGGCCCGATGGCGAAGGTGCTCCGGAAGGTCCACCAGGTCTCAGACTGGGTCATCATCGCCGATCCCCTCTTCTCCATCGAGCTGATGGACCGGAGGCGTCGCGAGGGTCACGAGACGGTCATGCTCGACTACACGCCGGAGTTCGACCCGTACCCGGGCGGCAGGGTCGTGGTGACGACCAACTCGATCGCGGATTTGGAGGACATCGGGGGGAAGGTCCTCGTCGAGGGAGGCCCGCTGGCGACGGTATTGAGTAGCGTGAGCGCGCGTCTCCTGCTTGACCTGTCCAACCCCACCAAACAGGTCGTCGGCGGGCTCCGCGGGCTCGCCCTTACTCGCGTCTTCGTCGCGGAGCGACACCGCGGGGCGCTCGTAATCCCGGTCGATGGCCACGAGGACATGTTCGTCAGCAAGAAGCCACGCAAGAGCGGCACGCTCGCGGACTTGGTCGCAGTCTCCGTGCGAGACGGGCCGATCCAGTTCCACGTCTACGAGTCCAAGTACAGCGCCTCGGCGGCGATCAAGACCCTCATGGATGATGGCATGGCCCAAGCGCGCGCGACGGCGGACGTACTCCGGGACGAGTACGTCGCCTATCGAGGCGTCGACAGGGCCTTCCGGATCGAGGGGCTCCGGGACATCGTGCTGTTCCACCTTGCGCGGGCCCAGCGGCACGGAGTGCCCGTCGCGTTCAACGATGCCGATGTCCGCGAGGCGTTCTCGGATGACGGGGCCGTACGAGCGTCTGCCGTATTGGCGGCCGTCGTCGGGTGGACGCCTCAAGGCGTCGCCAACGCAGGCCCAGCGATCGAGGAGGACGGGCTCGAGCGCTGGCTGATGGGGGCGGAGGACATCGAGCACTACGCCAGGCACCTTGGTACCTGGCCTGTGATGGACGACGCAGAGCATGGACCCCGTGGTGGCGTTCTCCTACCTCCGACCATGGGCGGACCCGAGGAGGCTAGCCCTGCGAGCCTTGCGTGGACCGCTCCGCCGGCTGACGAGGCTAAGGGGCCACCGATCGAGCCTGCAACGTCACCGGCGTCAAACGACGCTCCGGAGCCCGGGCTGGCAACCAGCGAGCCCGGTGAGGCAGCGGGGGAGGCATTCAGAGGTCCCACCGGCACAGCGCCGAGCCGCGAGCCTGCCGTGAGCGCAACCGAACCACCCGGCGAGCCCCAGATCGGAGTACTAACACCGGTACCGGCTGCGGCGGACGCATCGTGCGTGAGGCTCGGAAGCCTCGCAGGGAGCGGGAAGCCAGCGACGTGGTGCCCGCCACTGCTATCGAACGGGCACCTCATCCTGATCGGGGGCTCCGGAGCGGGAAAGACGACCGCCTTGAGGCACATCACAGCGCAACTCCGTGGAGCCGGGGTCCCTGTGCTGATCTTGGACTTCCATGGCGACATCGAGCCCGTTGGGTCGGGCGAGAGGTTGTACCGGTTCGAGTACGCCTCGAACTCCGCATTCGTGAACCCGTTCCACCTAGATCCTCGGTACAACCTCGTCCCGCTACGCCTTCGTGACCAGTTCATCGAGGCCTGGAAGCGCCGTTTCCCGTCGATGGGGATCCAGCAATACAACTACCTCATCGACCTCATTGACGGAGCGTTCGCATCGAAGGGGATCACCTCCGACCCGCGGACGTGGGCGAGGCAGGTCGATTTCGGCGACGTCATCGCCGCCTTCGAGAGCTCGGAGGCGGCTGATGCCACGAAGGAGAAGATCCGCGCCTACGTGCGCAACTTCAGCGAGTGGCAAATCTTCCATGGCGGTACCGGCATCGCCATCGAACAATTTCTGGATGAGTCGTGTCGCCTCGACATGTCCCAGCTCGACGAGAACGCACGGGGCATCCTCGCCGATGTGGTGCTGCGGCGGCTGTTCCTGCTCTGCAACGCCCTGGGTCCGCTCCACGCACAAGAGGGCTGGGCGAAGTTCCGTGCATACGTCGTGATCGACGAGGCACAGATCCTGATGGGCTCTCAGGGGGACGCGAAGGCGAGCCTCTCCCGCTACACGGCGGAGGCGAGAAAGTTCGGGATCGGACTCATCCTCGCGACCCAGCTGAAGGACAACGTACCAGACGAGATCTGGGGCAACGTCGACACGCGGCTGTTCATGCAAGCGCTCGACCCTGGCGAGCGGGCCCGCAACGCGAAGGCGGCTGGGGTCCCGGAGGAGACGCTCAGGACCCTGTCTCGGGGCGAGGCGATTCTCACGAGCTCCAGCCAGGCCATGCAGCGCCCCGTCCGGATCAAGATCGAGCCCGACTGGCTACGGTAATCACCAAGGTAGCGAGCGTCGCGTCACAGTTCCGTGACCGAGGGGATGAGCTGATCAGACCGGGCGCGAGGACGCCGCGCTGCTACACGACGTTCTGGGACTTGGGCGCGCCGCGGACCGGCAACTTCGAGCCGGGCAGGCTACTACCCCCACTCCGCGTTGACCGGGGTTCTGCGGCAGTGTTAGGATTTCCGAGCGGAAAGGTCGGAATTACGGCTCCGGTCGTCCTCCGATTCGTCTCCCTACCGCCCCGCCAGCCATCGAGGACCCCGCCCTGAGTGTTCGAACCTTCCACGCCACCGGCGCCATCTCCTTCAGCACGAAGGGGGAGTACGGCGTGCGGATGCTCGTGCAGCTGGCCCGCCGCTGGGACGGCGACGCCACTGTGCCCGTCAGCCTGGCCGAGGTGGCCGCCG
>Ga0315274_10011780_pt1 | contig 12518 bp, 8 predicted proteins | sample YL17G02_20_MG_FD_203700 | JGI IMG/M metagenome (GOLD analysis project Ga0315274, IMG submission 203700) | Sediment microbial communities from Yellowstone Lake, YNP, Wyoming, USA - YL17G02_20 | ecosystem: Environmental > Aquatic > Freshwater > Lake > Sediment | place: USA: Wyoming | collected... | reverse complement strand
TGAAAAGAGTCGAGTCTGCGGGAGGTAAACATGCGTTGTCCGGATCGCGAATTGTTGTTGGCGCTCGCTGACGGCGAGTTGGAGACCGAGGAACGCGGTGCCATCGAACGGCATCTCGCGGAATGTCAGTCCTGCGCCGAGTATCGGGACGACCTACGGAAGCTGAACGTTCTCGGCAAGGCCTCACTCCGGACAATCCCGGTGCCTCCCAGCCCATCGGTAGTTTTGTTTTCGCCGAGGACCAGGAGTGCCTCCGAGCCGCGGCTCCTCCCTCTCGCCGCCGCTTTCGCTGTATTCTTGATCGCTGCGAGGCTGATCGCCCCTCCAGCGAATGATTCTGCGCAGCAGGTAACGTCCCCAGAGGGCTCCGGGACGTCGGTTACGATAACCGGCCACGGTTCCCCGGGGGATTCTCCTCCTTCAGAGCTAGACCGCACGAAATCGTCGGGGGAAACGGTTGGGCGAAGCTTGGCGCCTCACTCTCGACGTCAGGTCCCCCTGATTGCCCTGGAGGAAGTTCCCAGGGTCCAGTCGCGAACGCTGCGGCAAGTGATTCCACCCACGACAGTCCCCAACTGGTGATGCCAATTACCCATCTGTTAACTATATGCGATTCACGACCTGGAGCCTGACGCTTGCTGTGGTGGCAATCGGCCTAACTACAGTCCAATTACATGCCTTCTATCCGGTCAAGATGTGGGACCTACCCACGTACTCCAGCTCAGTAGATCAGGCTGTTTCAGCAGGCAACCTGCGCAAGGTCGCGCTCACGACCGGCGATCCTGAGGTTCTGCTCGGTCTGGCGTTTCTCGCTCGGCCCGGGGATGCGGTCCGGCATGAGATCTCGGAGAAAGCTGTGGCGGCCCAATCTGCGTATGCTCCGATTGCTGCTGTGCTTGCGGTCGCGATGGATGGAATCAACCCGGATTCCGCTGCAGAGCTGATCAAGCGGGATCCCGACAACGCCCTTGGGCACTACCTGAACGGGATGCTTCTTTGTGATGGTGGCAGAACAAACGACGCGCTTGTCGCATTCAAAACCGGCGCGGCTTGCCGAGAGCTACGATTGTACAGCTCGAAGCTGGGCGATGCGCTCCTTAAGACGTTGGACACCCTGGGACTCGAGGGACGGGATCGTCTCGCCGCACTGAGCTGGATGGCCACTCGACGCTCCAACTTCAGCAGCTCAGGTCTCCAGTTCCTGGACTCCGCGTTGTCGGAGTTGGCGCTGTCGGGTGAATCCGACAATCGGAAAGAGGTTTCCGAGGTTCTAGTGGGCATGGCTGGGCACTTCGCCGCCAGCGACCTGAGCCCAATGTTCACGCACCGGGCGCTTCTCAGCGCATTCCGTCTCAAGGCGGAGCTTGAAAGCCAGTCGCATCCAGCATCGATGCATGCGTACGCAGCCGTCGCCCAAGCGCTGGCGAGTGTCATGTTTGGAGGAGAGACGATCATTCAGGACAAGGCGGGTATCGACCGCACAAAACTCGCCGCAGCCCGTAATGCGGCGACATTCCTGCCCGGGAGAATTCACTTCGCAATCGGCATCACGGCAGACGCCAATCGCTACCGCAACACCGGTCGCTTCAATCAGGTGCCGGTGAGGTACATCGACAACACAATCGAAGCAGCGCAGCGCCTTGTTGAGTTGGCCCTGACCGATCCAGACGGAACCGTTAGTCCATACCTAAGAGGGCCTTCCACGGAAGCTACGGCCGATCGTAGCCCTTGGCTGTCGGTATCTTCAGTCGAAAGACAGGTTTCTAGAAAGCCGGAGCTTTTCCGCGCTGCCCTAGCATTCGAGGAGGCCACAAGTACATTGGACCAGGTTTCCTGCCACGACAATTGGCCCGGGTATCGCAAGAGGCTGGCCCTGTACTGGACATTCGTGGCTTTGGCTTCTTGCTGCGGCGCTCTGTTACTTTACCGAGTGGGCAGGAGGTTCTGGTGTAGAGCGGCCCCTGGGCGAGTGGTGGGGTGAAGGGGGCGAAGGCGAGACGCGACGTTTCCGCGTCCTCATCACCGTCACCCCGGCACCGCCACCCTCATCCAACTCCCCTTCTTGAGAGTCGGCCCCGTAGCGCCGCCGCTGTCCTGGTTGGCCCACTGGAGGGCGAACGTGCCGTCGGCGCAGGGGCCAGAAGAACCGAGACAAACACGGAACGGAGGCCAGTAGCGGTCGTCACGTTCGTGGTGGCGGTGAAACTGCCGTCCTCGACCTTCACGCTCACGCGGCCCTGTCACGGTTCAACTTTCTGCTTTGAAATCCTGCGCTGCGTCGCCAACATGCGCGGCCTTGGTGCGGAACTCCGGCCCGCGGAGCCCGGCCTTTGACGCTGACGCATGAAACGCACGCATCACTGCAACGAACTGCGCCCCGAACACATCGGGCAACCGGTGACCCTCTGCGGCTGGGTCCACTCCCGCCGCGATCTCGGCGGCGTGATCTTCATCGACGTCCGCGACCGCGAAGGCCGCACCCAAACCGTGTTCGACCCTTCGGCCCTCCCGAAGAAGCTTTTCGAGCAGGCCTCGGCGTTGCGCAGCGAAAGCGTCGTTCGGGTCACCGGCAAGGTCCGCCGCCGTCCCGCCGGCACCGACAATCCCAAGATTCCCACCGGCCAGGTCGAGGTGCTGACCCAGGAACTGGAAGTTCTGAACCGCGCCGATCCACTGCCGTTTCAGGTGGACGATCCCGAGGCCGCCGCGAACGTGAACGAGGAGCTGCGCCTGCAGTATCGCTACCTGGATCTGCGGCGGCCCGAAATGGCGCGCAATCTCCGCCTCCGCCACAAGGTGGCCACCGCCACTCGCACCTACTTCGACGAGCAGGGCTTTCTCGACGTGGAGACACCCATGCTCTTCAAGTCCACCCCGGAGGGCGCGCGCGAGTTCCTGGTGCCGTGCCGGACGAACCCCGGCCTGTTCTACGCCCTGCCGCAGTCGCCGCAGCAGTTCAAGCAAATCCTCATGGTCGCGGGCGTCGAGCGCTATTTCCAGCTCGCGAAGTGTTTCCGCGACGAAGACCTGCGGGCCGATCGGCAGCCCGAGTTCACCCAGATCGACCTGGAGATGTCGTTCATTGAGCGGGAGGACATCTATTCCTTGATCGAAGGCCTGCTGAAGCGGGTCTGGCAGGTGGCGCTGGGGGTGGATCTCCCCACGCCGTTCCCCCGGCTGCCGTTCGCTGAGGCGCTGAACCGCTTCGGCATCGACAAGCCGGACACGCGTTTCGGGTTGGAACTGGCGGACTTCACGGAGGAGTTCCGATCCACCGCGTTCAAGGTGTTCAGCGGCGCAGTGGCGGCCGGCGGGGTGGTGAAAGCAGTCAATGCCAAAGGCCTGGCCTGCGCTACCCAAGGCCAGCTCGAGACGATGACCGAGATCGCCAAGAGCTTTGGCGCGAAAGGGCTCGCGTTCATCAAGGTCGAGAACGGCGAATGGAAATCGCCGATCGTGAAGTTCTTCGGCGAGGCTGAAAAGACGGCGTTGACGAGCAAGCTCAACATCGAGGAAGGCGACCTGATCCTGTTCGCCGCCGGTGAATGGCTGACCGCGTGCGAAATCCTCGGCAAGATTCGACTCTACGCGGCCGAGGTGCTTAAGGCGTCGGGCAAGCTCGCGATTCCGGCCGACCGCTACGATTTCCTGTGGGTGGTGGATTTCCCGCTGCTCAGCTTCGACAAGGAACAGAACCGCTGGTATTCGAGCCATCACCCGTTCACGGCCCCGGTCGCCGAAGACATCCCGCTGCTCAAGAGCGATCCCCGGAAGGTCCGGGGTCAGCATTACGACGTCGTCGTCAACGGCGTCGAGCTGGGCGGCGGCTCGATCCGGATTCACCAGCCGGACGTGCAGAAGACGGTCTTCGAAGAGGTGCTCCAGATTCCGCCGGACGTGGCGAAGGCGCGGTTCGGTTACCTGCTGGAGGCGTTCCGGTACGGCGCCCCGCCGCACGGGGGCATCGCGCTCGGGTTCGACCGCATGGTCGCCATGCTCTGCGGCACGCCCAGCATCCGCGATGTCATCGCTTTCCCCAAGACCGCCAAGGGCACAGACCTGATGACGGATGCGCCGGGGCAGGTGGACGCCCGGCAACTGCGGGAGCTGCGGCTCGAACTGAAAGCGGCGAACAAAGGCATCCACCACCCGAAGGACACCCCGTTGGTGACGGCGAGCTTGCCTGACCGCGGCGCGACTCCGGAGGCGCCCCCGAAGCAGCCCGGCGAAGCGTGAGCCTCGAAGAAGGGCTGGCAACCGGCAAGGATTGCGGCTAGTCTCGTCCCATGCTTACCCGGCTTAGAGTTGACGGCTTTAAGAACCTCGTAGGCGTGGACATTCGCTTCGGCCCGTTCACCTGCATCGCGGGGGCCAACGGCGTGGGGAAGTCGAACCTGTTCGATGCCGTCCGCTTCTTGAGCCTGACAGCGGATTGTTCGTTGCTCAAAGCCGCTCAGCACGTTCGTGATGAAACGGGTCACAACACGGACGTTCGCGGGCTGTTCCATCGGGTCGGGGACAAACTGGCGGATCGAATCTCCTTCGAGGCGGAGATGATCGTGCCTCCGGAAGCGGTGGACGACCTTGGCCAGACCGGGAGAGCCTCCATCACCTTCCTGCGGTATAACCTGGAGATCCGTTTACGGCCCCAGGTCGCCAATGGCGCCACGGCCGAGCCCCTGGAAATCACTCGAGAGGAGTTGGTACACATCCAGAAAGGCCTCGCCCGAAAGCACGTGCTCTTCCCCCACGCCCGGCAATGGCTGGCAGGCGTCATCACCGGCAGGTTCTTTGGCCAGGCCTTCATTTCGACCATTGAGCCCAGCGACAGCTCTGGAGTCAGGCTCATCAAGCTCCACCAAGACGGCGGTGGCGGGAGGACTTCGTCTCGCACCGCCGCGAACCTGCCGCGCACCGTACTCTCCGCGGCGACAGCAGGTGAGAGCCCCACGGCGCTGTGCGCTCGCCGCGAGATGCAGTCTTGGCGGCTGCTGCAGCTCGAACCGGCAGCCCTGCGGCAGCCGGATGAGTTTACCGCTCCGAGCCACCTCGAAAGCAACGGCCGGCACTTGCCGGCCAGTCTGAACCGGCTGGCGACGCGGGACGATGCCGCCCTGGCTTACAGCCAGCTCGCGAACCGCTTGAGTGCATTGATCGGAAACGTCCGCGGCCTGCGCGTCGACCGCGATGAAAAGCGCGAGCTTCTGACGCTGCTGATGACCAGTCACGAGGGGACCGAACTGCCGGCGCGAGCCCTTTCCGATGGGACGCTTCGTTTCCTGGCGTTGTCCGTGCTGGAACTCGATCCGGAGACTCCCGGCTTGATCTGTCTGGAGGAGCCCGAAAACGGGATTCACCCAGACCGCATTCCTGCGATGCTCCAGTTGCTTCAGGACCTCGCCACGGATCCGGACGAGCCTGCCGACGAAACCAATCCGCTGCGGCAAGTGGTTGTGAACACGCACTCCCCATCGGTGGTCATGGCCGTGCCGGACGACAGCGTGCTGCTCGCAAAGCCCGGGACTGAGGTCCGAGATGGGAAGCAGTTCAGCAAGCTCATCCTGGCTTGTTTGCCGGGCAACTGGCGCAATCACGGAGAAGCCCGTTGTGCCGAGGTGAGCAGAGGCGAGATGCTGGGCTATCTCAATCCGGCCGCGGTTGTCAGACGGGAGCCGGTGTCTGCACAGCGCCGCCGACGCGTCATCGACCATCCGGAGTTTGCCCTCTTCACTCGTTCGTGAGGCGCATGGAACCTCGTTTGAGGCATACCCTCATCTCGGATGGACCGACGGATGCCAATCTCATCCCCATCATCAACTGGACGCTGAGAGAAGCAGGTGGCGTGGTGCTGCCGGACGGAGTTCGGGCGGAGTTCTGGCGGTTGCCGGCACCCCCAGGCAGCCTGGCCGATCGCATCCGAAAGGCCGTCGAGCTCTATCCCTGCGATGTTTTGTTCGTCCATCGAGACGCGGAGAAAGACCCTCCGGGATCCCGTGACGCCGAGATTCAGGCCGCTGTCGCGAGAGCGGCGGAATCGGGTTGCCGCATTCCTGCGGTGGCCGTCATCCCCGTCCGGATGCTGGAGGCTTGGCTGCTGTTCGACGAGCGTGCGATCCGGCAAGCAGCGGGAAACCCCAACGGGCAGGTGGTCCTCCCCCTTCCTCCCATGAGCAAGCTGGAACGCCGCCCGGATCCCAAGCAGGACCTGCGGGATGCGCTCCGTGCCGCGAGCGAACTGAGCGGCCGGCGATTGAAGAAGTTCGACACCCGTCAAGCGTTCTGGCGTGTTGTAGATTTCATTGAGGATTTCTCGCCTCTCCGCCAGTTGCGGGCATTCGCGGCTTTCGAGGATTCAGTGCGGCGAATCTGTCAGAACAAATGGGCTCCTGGCTTTTATGGCTTGGGGCAGGCGGCCTCTGAGTGAAGTCAGTTTGGGCTTGGACGGCACCGCGAATCCGCTAGCGTGCGCTGGATCAAGCGCCGCCAGCAAGGGTCCGAGGGGACCGGAAACTGGGGAGTGCCGTGAAACGACTGAACGAGACCATCATGACATGGTTGGCGCTTTGGGCCGTGATCGGGCTGGTGGGTTGCGCGCGCCTGAACCCAGGGGCGCGACCCCCGGAAAGCACGTCGGGCAAAGCCACCGCCGGTCAACTGGAGGCGGACATTCAAACCACGCTCAGCAAGATCCGGGTGGAGGAGCGGCTCATCGCGCGGTCCAAAGAATTGCTGGGCCAGGATCTTTCGCCCGAGATGGAACGGCAAGCGGTCGTCGCACGCGAGCGGACCTACGCCACCGAGGACTTCCTGCGGGCGGAACAGGCTTACCTGCGGGCCTTGCAGCAGCGACTCAAGGCCCTGGAAGCCGAGCGGTCTTTCTACCACGGTCAGCTCTACGAAGACGGTCCGGGAAGCCCCAGGCGAAAACCGACGGGCAGCGACCGTTGAGTCGAGCCGTCGTGGGTGCCCCGACCTCGGTCTTGGTCATGACTGTGGTTCTCGGTTGGGTTGACTTCAGTATGCCAGCAGCCAGTAGAGAATGACCGCCCCGCCACAGGCCGTCAGCAACCACCAGGTTCGGTCTTCCAGCGATCCGGAGGACCAAAACTCCTCCTTCGCGCATTTGCAGAGAACCCAGAGTTGGCAGCGGTCAGAGCAGTATGCCTTCCGCGCTTCGGTTCCGGTGGGACAAACCCACTGGACCAGGCGCCCCAGCCGTGCGGCGGGCCAGCGAAGCCAGTTCCTGCGCCCGGCAGGCGCGGCGCGCATGGGCCCCCGGGCTGTCTCGATCGCTCCGGAGAGGACGGCGCGCCTCCCTCGAAGCCGTAATCACACCGATCCTCGTTTGGCTCCAGCGTCTTCCGGTCAGTCATACCCTAAGGATTCGCACCGACGGTCATCGACAACCACAAATCAAAAGTAAGGGCGATTAACTCTTTAACTAATGACTACTTATCGGTGGCCAAGGTGCACTGACGAGAGGTGGGATGCAAGAGAATCCTGTGTGAGAATCCTGGCACCCGAAAACCCTGGCGGCGATTCGCCTGCTGGCCCTGCGAGCAGGCGGCGGTTTTGGAGTTGTCGCGTCGCCCCGGTTTCGATGGAATGACGGCCGAATGCTCTCCCGAATGCCCGACCTATGAACTGCATCAAGATGCTTCTCCGGTGCCTGCCGGTTCTATCGGCCGTCACGAGTCTGATCGCCGCCCGCGCCGCGGCCAACCCATCCGCCCTGCACGCATTTGATCTGGCGAAGCTGCGCGAGGCCGCGCCCTCCGCTGACGCCAAGACCTCAGTTGCGTTGACGCCGGACGCCGGGTTTACCGGCGGGCCGGCGCTGCAATGGGAGACCGAGTCCACCGGGGAAGCGCTCCGCCTGACCGGCGATCTGCCCTGGGCGGAGGCAAAATTCCTCGCGCTGGACATCTATTATGACTGCGATCATGCGGGGATGCTCGAACTCCGGTTCTACGCCCGGGGCGAGAAGGCACCTCGCCTGACAACGGCGGTGAGCCTGTTTCCGCGGTTGCGCACCCGTGTCGCGTTCCCGCTCGAGATGCTCGATGCCCAGCGCGTTTTCCTGCCGCGCACGCCGGCCCGGCTCAAAGGCGTCCTCTGGGGGCGTCGGCTGAACCCGGACGAGGTTTCACACGTGGCGCTGGCCTTGGAGGAAACCGGGGACCGCCAGCGTCTCTACCTCGGCAACATCAGTCTGCTGGCCGCCGAACCGGAGTATCCCGTGCCCGACGACAAAGTGGTGGACGAACTCGGCCAATGGACGGCTCGGGACTGGCCCGGCAGGACGAGGGACGAAGCGGCCCTGAAGCGGCAACTTGAGGAAGCCCGCGTGGCTGCGCTCAAGACGTCCTTCCCCGAAGGCTGGAGCCGCTACGGCGGGACTCAGGCCAAGCGATTCAAGGCGACCGGCTTTTTCCGCACCGAGCACGACGGCCAGCGCTGGTGGCTGGTCGATCCCGAGGGCTGCGGCTTTTTCAGTGCCGGCTTGGACTGTGTTCGCAGCGGCGAGGACAGCGCGATTCTTCCGGGCATGGAGCAGCTTTGCCGCTGGCTGCCCGAAACCAACGGCCCGTTCGCGCCTGCGGTCAACCGGCGTCGTGACACGCGAAGTATCGATTTCGGCAAGGCGAACCTCATCCGCGCCTTTGGCGAGTCCTGGCGCAAGGCGTGGCGGGAACTCGTGCTTGGCCGGCTCGTGGCCTGGCGGTTCAACACCATCGCCAACTGGTCGGAGCTCGATCTCTTGCGCCCGCTGCGGTTTCCCTACGTCATCCAGCTCGGCCGATATCCCACCACGCCCGCGCAGCTTTTCCGGGATTTCCCCGACGTGTTCGCGCCGGAGTTTCGGGAGTCGGCCCGCCGGTACGCCCAGGGCCTCGAGGGCGTAAAAGCCGACCCCTACCTTCTCGGCTACTTTCTCTGCAACGAACCGGTATGGGGCTTCGGCCAGCACAACCTCGCCGCTGAAATGCTGGAGGCGAATCCCGGCACCGCGACCCGCCGGGAACTCGCGGCCTGGCTGGGCAAGCGGTACGCCGGCGACGTCGCCGCGTGGGCCAAGGCCTGGGGGCGGGAGTTCAAGTCGTTTGACGAGATGATGACCGGCACGTTCCACCGGATCGGCGACGCATCGCCAAAGGCGCACGACGATTTGTGGGCGTTCTCGCGCGAGATGGTGCGAACCTACGTCCGCATTCCCTGCGAGGAGGTCAAGAAAGTGGACCCGAACCATCTGAATCTCGGGATGCGCTACGCCTGGATTGCCTCCGACCTGTTCTATGACGCCGGCGAGTCGTTCGATGTCTTCTCGATCAACTGCTACCAGATGGAGCCGGCGTTCGATTCGATCAACACCATCACGAAGCGCACGGGCAAGCCGGTGATCATCGGCGAGTTTCACTTCGGCGCGCTCGATCGCGGCCTGCCGGCCACGGGCCTGCGTGGGGTGGCCTCGCAGGCCGACCGCGGCGTGGCCTACCGCCGCTACCTCGAAAGCGGCGCGGCCAACCCGAACCTCGTTGGCGTGCACTACTTCATCCTGAACGACCAGGCGGTCCTGGGACGGTTCGACGGCGAGAACTACCAGATCGGGTTTCAAGACGTCTGCCACACACCCTACCCCGAATTGGTCGAACAGGCCCAAGCGGCCCACGAGGCGATGTACGACGTGATGACCGGCGCGCGCCCGCCTTTTGCCCAGAAGGCCCGCGAAGTGCCGAAGATCAAGTAGGCCTGCCAAGGAGCCTGCCGCTGGTGGTAGGTTCCTTGGCAGGCTCGGGCTTGTCCTTTCGCACTCCGAGCTCCGCATTCCAAATTCGAAATGAGCCTGGTCACCTCGGCGGCGACCAAGGGACCAAGCGTTCTGAGGTTCTATGCTTTGGGAGGCGCCTCGTGGTCTGGTGGCTCCGGCGGTTCCGGCTTCACGTAGAGCGTCTGCGTCGGGAAGGCGAAGCTGATCCCCTCGGCGTCGAACCGCTGCTTGATCGCCAGGTTGAGTGCCTGCATACCCGCCAGGTAGGCCTGATAGTCCGTGTTGTTCCACCAGTGAATCACTTGCAGGTTGAGCGCGAAGTCGCCGAACTTGTTGAAGCTGATCCAGACATCCTGCGTGTTCGGGTGTTTCCGGTAGATCTCCCGCAACAGCTCCACCGCCCGCTCGATCTTCTTGTCGTCGGAGTCGTAGGTGATGCCGAGGTTGATGATCGTGCGAATGTTCGGCCGCTGGGTGACGTTGGTGATGGTGGCGTTGCCCACGGTCTTGTTGGGGATCGTCACCAGGTGGCCGTCCAGGTTGCGCACCCGCGTGCTCCGGAAGCCGATCGTTTCCACCACGCCGTCCACCGTGTCGAGCTGGATGCGGTCGCCGACGTGAAACGGTTTGTCGGTGAGCACCGAGATCGCGCCGAAGACGTTCGCCAGCGTGTCCTGCGCCGCCAAGCCGAGCGCGAGGCCGCCGATGGAGAGCGAGGCGATCAGGCCCGTGATGTTCAGGCCGAGATGCGGTGCGGTGACCAGAAACGATACGATGACGACGAAGACCTTCAAGGTGCGGCTGATGATGGGAAAAAGCTGCTTGTGAAACTGCTCGTCCCGGGCGGTGGCCGCCTTGCGGATCCACACGCCGAGCAACAGGTCGATCAGCTTGATCACCATGTAGGTCAGTGATCCGGCCACAATGATGATCATGAGCTTCGACAGAGCGTTCTGGACCGCCGGCGGCCATTGAAAGATACCGAGCCCGATGTGCAGGAAGATGACGAAGGCGACGACCTTGATGGGGCCGTTCAGCAGGTCGAGCAGGAGATCGTCGAGCGCGGTCTGCGTCTTCGCCGCCAGCCGCTTGAGCCACACCCGCGTGGCGAAATCGAGGAACTTCGAGACATAGAACGCGAGGAACACGAACACCAGCGAAGCGACATACTTCCACAGCGGCTGGCCGAAGAACGAATGGTCGCGCAAGAAACTGATCCGATTCAGCCCGAACGACACGTAGGCCTCGTCGAGCTGGCTCAACCTGGAGGCCAGGCTGTTCGTGGGTGGTGTCGCAAAAACCGTGGGCTTGTTGGTGAACTCCGTCTGCGCGTTGGCCCACAGGGACCAGAACAGCAGCACGACCAGCAGCGCCAGCCCGCCGCGATAGAGCGTGTCAAACTTCAGTTTCATATGGCCGCTAAAGTAAGGAAGCCGCCCGCTCCACTGGCAAGTCTTATTCGCGACCCGACATTACAGGGAGTTGAGCAGTGGCGAGCGGCCGGGCCTGGTGCGCCGCTGCGAACCCTCCTCTGGTGGGGCCTTCACAGTTCATCCGTCAGTCATCACGCGAACGTGATCGTCCCCCGCAGGGCGTTGCGATCTGCCCAGCCTTTCCCAGGGAGCCTCGATCTCAATCCACTCCCAAGGTACTCCAAGATCTGCTTGAATTGCCCCCGCCGGTGGATGATGCTTGCTCATGTCGTTCCTCGCCGGCTCATTGATTCGTTGACCGGCACGACAGACGTTGTCCCGATCACGTTGGAACAGCAACCGCTGGACCCGTGGTCGAAACACACCGCAACAAGCGAAGAAAAAAACCATGAAACAAAACACGAAACACAGACTGCCGGTCGTGATCGTTGTCGCCCTCGCGACCCTGGCCGCCGCGGCGCGCGCGCGCGCGGCGGACTACGCGTCCACGGTCTCCGCCCTGGGACCGGTCGCTTATTACCGGCTCAGCAACACAAACCCGGTGCCAACGGAGGTGCCCGCCGCCAACCAGGGCTCTCTCGGAGCCGCGTTCAACGGCGAGTATCAGGCCATGGCGGCCTCGCGAGGCCTGTCGGGTGCGATTGTCGGTGACTCGGACACCGCGGTTTCGATCACGGGTTCGGTGGGCGAGCAGGTGGTGGTGCCGTTCTCAGCCGACTACAACCCGAGTGGGCCGTTCACGGTGGAGTTCTGGGCCAAACCGATCAACAACGGGGCGGGCCGGCAGACCGCAGTGATCTCCATGATCAATGGACAGAACGCAGGCAACGGGGACGACCGGAGTGGTTGGGCCGTGTATCACACCGGCACCGACTGGACCTTCATGCTCGGGTTTGACCACTCCGATGGCGCGACGTTCTACCACACAGTCATGTCAGCGCCGGGGTCGGTCATCGAGGACACCTGGCAGCACGTTGCGGCCGTCTATACACCCTCGCTGATCAGCATCTACGTCAACGGGAACCTCGCCATCTCCCAAGCCCCAGCCCAGCCGGTCCTGCCCAACCACGCCGCCCCGTTGATTCTCGGCGACCGCGGGTACACGGGTTGGGATTACAGCGGGTTGCTCGATGAAGTGGCGATCTACACGGAGGCGCTCACCCAGGCCGAAATCCAATCCCACTACGCCAACGGGACCAACAGCGGCCGGCCTAAGCCCTATCCCGATCTCGTCCAGGAGAAGACCCCCCGGCTGTACTTCCGAGTGGGTGAACCGTCGCTGGTACTGCCAGTGGCCGCGAACAGTGGATCTCTCG
>Ga0315274_10011779_pt1 | contig 12518 bp, 10 predicted proteins | sample YL17G02_20_MG_FD_203700 | JGI IMG/M metagenome (GOLD analysis project Ga0315274, IMG submission 203700) | Sediment microbial communities from Yellowstone Lake, YNP, Wyoming, USA - YL17G02_20 | ecosystem: Environmental > Aquatic > Freshwater > Lake > Sediment | place: USA: Wyoming | collected... | reverse complement strand
CAGTGGCCTGGGAGGACGAGGGGTTCGTGGCCTATAGCCTGGGCAACTTCGTGTTCGATCAGCTCTTCTCGGTGGAGACGATGCGGGGATTGGTGCTTCGTTGCCTGATAGATCGCACTGGCTTGAAGCAGGTGCAATTGATGCCAGTGGAGATGGAGGCCGGGCAGCCCAGAGTGCTGCCCCCGCCGGAGGCGAGGGTGGTCAACTGCGAGGTCTTCGAGATCAGCGGCACGTCGGACAGTCCTTCCGAGGAAGAGTGGACTTTGATGGAGGATGGTCTCGGTCGGGACGGGCTGGATGAGGAGTGGGCTCTTCCTTTGGCGGGCCGGGCGAGGGCATTGCGTCTATGCGATCTGGACGGCGATCAAGAGCCTGAGATCACAGTGGCGACCGGGTCATCAGGTGGTCCGGGTGCCATCCACGTGTTTGAAGCCGATAGCTCCGTCCTGTGGAAGGCTGCCCTTCAGAGCCAGGTGAACGACCTGGAGTGTGGAGACCTGAACAACGATGGCGATGCCGAGATTCTGGTGGCGACGGGACTGCTGGATGCAGCGGGAGAGGTTGTGGTCCTGGACGCCGGAGGCCAGGTGAGATGGCGCTTCGGCGTTGAGGCAAGTGTGCTGGGCATCGCTCTGGGCGATGCGGACGGAGACGGAGTGCCGGAGGTCGTGGCGGGAGAGTGGGGCGCCTTTGGAGATACCGTATATGTGCTGGACGCGGATGGGCGCCTGCAATGGAAGCACCCCACCGGTGGCTCCGTGCAGAGGGTGCAGGTAGGTGATCTCGGCGGAGATGGGGTCCCGGAGGTGATCGCCGGGGCCGACGACGTGTACGTGTTTGGCGGAACCGGGGAGTTGCTGTGGAGGTATCCGACCACGAGCTACGCGAGTTGCCTGGAGGTGGCTCGTATCGCGGGCGATTCCTCGAACTACGTTCTGGCCGCCACACGCTACGCGCAGCCATCGGTTTTCGCCTTGGACTCCCTTGGCGCGGTCCTCTGGAGCCTCGATCTGGGGGCCTCGCCTGCGGTAGTAGTGTCTTGCTATGGCGCCGACCGTGCTGTTGCGCATGCTGTGGTCGGTTTGTTGGATGGGACAGTACAGATGCTGGACAGTGATGGATCACTGCGCTGGCGTTCCCAGTTGAGCGGTCCCGTGAGCGCTGTCTCTTCGGGTGATGTGAACGCAGACGACGTGGTCGAGGCCGTCGTTGGAACTGGGGACTGTTACTCTTCGGGGGCCATATATGTTCTGGACATCTCTACGGGCGCTGTGCTAGGATTCTATGACGTATGGGATCCTATCAGTGCACTGCAGGTTGCAGACACGAACGGCTGGGGTGGCGATGAGGTAGTGGCCGCGCTGGATGGCGGAGAGGTGTTGGTCCTGCGGTGGGTGTCGGAGTGAGGACGATCGAGCTGTACCGCTTGTTGCTCTGTCTAGCGCTGGTCTGCACTTGCAGCGGCTGTGGCGCTCAACCGAGCACCGACGGCGCTGACTTGCCGGAAAACCCATTGACGGCGGCACCGACCCCGGTTCCCACAGCGCACAGCACGCCAACCGTGGTTCAGACACCCACGCAGACAATGACACCGGCGCCTTACGGGCAGGAGGTGCTCGGGGAGTCCTGGGAAGGACGCTCCATAGTCGGACACCGGTTTGGCACGGGCCCTGGCAAGGTGGTTCTGGTCGGCAACATACATGGGGGCACCGAGGAGAATACCCATCGACTGGCTTTGGAGATGGTCGCCCATTTCCGGGACAATCTGGATGAGATCCCGCCCGAGGTGACTTTGTGGATCATACCCACTGCCAATCCGGATGGGCTGGAAAACGACACGAGATGTAATGCACACATGGTGGACCTCAACCGAAACGCGGACACGGATGACGATTCGTGTGCGGAGAACGATTGGGTTGAGGATACTCATGCGACGGAGACTATCATTGAGGGCGGGGGTGGGCCCTTTCCCTTCTCGGAAGTGGAGACCCAGTTGCTACGCGATTTCCTCGGGGACGCCGAGGTGGCGATATTCTATCATAGCATGGCAGGCATGATCTTTGTCACGACCTGTGCCGATCATGCCCCCTCCGATACGCTCGCCCGCTGCCTGTCGGAGGCTACGGGATACCCCTTTGCAGAGGAGGGCTGGGCGTCCTATCCGGTGACGGGAGCCATGGTGGACCATCTGGCCTACGGGGGGGTGGCGGCAGTGGAGGTGGAACTGGAGACGAAGGTGGACTCCGAATTCGAAAGGAACCTGGCGGGCGTGAAGGCAGTCATGCGATCGTTGGATCAGATCGCGCCTTCCCACTGAGGCCGCGTATCGATGTCGTCAGACTGTGAAAGGTGAAGGACGTGGAGCTGCCGCTTCAGAATGAGGTGCCGGAGGGTTTCAAGTCTGGTTTCGTGGCCGTGGTGGGCAAACCGAACGTGGGCAAGTCCACTCTGGTCAACGGCTATGTGGGCCAGAAGGTGGCCATCGTATCTCCCAAGCCCCAGACCACGCGTCGGAGGCTTCTCGGCATACTGACTGTACCTGAGGCGCAGATAGTGTTCGTCGACACCCCCGGCATCCATGAGCCTCGTCACAAGCTGGGCGAATACATGGTGGAGACGGCCCTGAGGGCGATTCCTGACGCGGACGTGGTGCTGTTCATGGTGGATGTATCTGGCCCGCCGCGTGAAGAAGACCGGAAACTGGACAGACTCATCGCGGAGCGTGCGACCTGTCCCTGCATTCTGGTCATGAACAAGGTTGACCTCCTCTCGCCCGCAGAAGAGGAGGAGCGCAGTGAGGCGTATCTAGACCTGACGGCATGTCAGGAATCGATTCTGTTGTCGGCCACGGAGGGCCGCAACCGCGATCGATTGCTGGGCCTGATCATTCAGTGCCTGCCACCAGGGCCTCAGTATTATCCTCCAGACCAAATCACCGACCAACCGCTCCGCTTTTTGGCCGGGGAACTGATTCGAGAGCAGGTTCTCCACCATCTGCAACAGGAGGTACCTCACTGGATCGCGGTCGTGGTGGAGGAGTTCCAGGAGCGACGCCCGGACCTCACCTACATTGAGGCCACTGTGTACGTGGCCAAGGACAGCCAGAAGGGCATCGTGATCGGTAAGGGTGGGAAGATGCTCAAGGGCATAGGACAGGCCGCCAGGAAGGAGATCGAAGGTCTGTTGGGCACCAAGGTCTACCTCGAACTCTGGGTCAAGATTCGCAAGAGATGGCTCCAGGACGAGGCCGCGCTTCGCAGTCTGGGCTATGTGCTGCCCAAGCCAGACAGGTCTGGGTGACTCGCACCTGGATAGGAGCCTGAACGGCCTTCATGCCCTGTGGTCCGTCCACCTCAGCGTTCACGCCGTGAGCCTGCCGCGGGCGCGCCGCAGACCCTGGTTGGGATCTGGGCTGTCTCGGTAGACTAAGGGCCAGGAGCGTGGTATGATGCCGCGAAAGGGGCTGACCGCGTCAGTCATGGAGCCTCGGACCGCGTAATAGAAGGCGAGGGTAGAAGCGTGATCGCGGTGTGTGGGTTGGTTTGTGGGGAATGTGACATCCACGAGGCGGCGCATGATCCGGAACTCGCGCAGGAGATCGCCGACTAGTTCAGCGACGAGATGGGCGGAGAGGTAGACCTCGGGGGCATTCGCTGTGATGGGTGTAGAAGTCCCAGGGAGAGGCATTGGTCTCCCGACTGCTGGAAACTGAAGTGCTGTGTTGACACCGTGAACTGGAATCCTGCCGCGCTTGCCGGGATTTCCCCTGCCAGGCCCTGGAGAAATGGGCAGCGACAAGCGCGAAGTATAGTGATGCTCTGGAAAGGCTCAAGGATCATGGAGATCAGTCGAGACCAAGCGTGGGAGCTCGTGAACGAGTTCACCGCTAACCAGAACCTCGTCAGACACATGCTGGCGGTGGAGGCAGGGATGCGAGCCTACGCCCGCAAGTACGGTGAGGACGAGGAGCTATGGGGTGTCGTGGGGCTGGTTCACGACTTTGACTACGAACAGAATCCAGATCTCAGCGTGGAAGGGCACCCGGTCACTGGCGCCAAGATCCTTCGGGAGAGGGGTTGGCCGGAGGAGATAGTCCGGGCGATGCTGTCTCACGCCAGTGAGTACACTGGTGTGGCGCCAGAGACCTCGATGGAGAAGACGCTCTGCGCGGTGGATGACTTGACGGGCTTCCTGGTGGCAGTGGCCCTGGTGCGTCCCAGCAAGAGCATTTTGGACGTCAGCCTCAAGTCCGTGCGCAAGAAATGGAAAGACAAGGCCTTCGCCGCGGCAGTGGACCGGCAGCAGATGGAACAGGCCGCGGCTGCGCTCGGGGTGGAGCTGGGAGCGCACCTCGAGACTGTGCTCGACGCCATGAAGGGAATCGCTTCCGAACTAGGTCTGGCCGGAGAGTAAGAGGGGCGAGCTGGAAGCCCGCCCACACGCCAGTTCTATAGCCCGCTCCAATGGTCGCTGGTGTGACTATCCCTTGATCACCCCGATGGGGACCAACCTGGCCACTTTGCTGGCCAGGCCGGCGCTGGTGACCACGTCTACCACCCGTTCAACGTCCTTGTAGGCGGCTGGGGCCTCCTCGGCCAGGCTGGACATGCTGCCAGTCTGTATGGCGATGCCCTTTCCTCGCATTTCGCGCACCAGGTCCTCGCCCCAGATCTGCTTCTTGGCCTGCGTGCGGCTCAGGACCCGACCTGCTCCGTGACAGCAGGAGCCAAAGGTGAGGTCGAGCGCCTTGTCAGTAGCGACGAGAATGTAGGAGGCGGTGCCCATGCTGCCCGGGATCAGGACCGGCTGACCGACGCCCTGATAGACTCGTGGCAGTTCTTTCGATCTCGGTCCGAAGGCTCGGGTGGCACCCTTGCGATGGACCACGAGCTTGGCCTGCCTGCCATCTATGGTGTATCGCTCCACCTTGCCAATGTTGTGAGCCACGTCATACACCTGGGTCAGTCCCCGGTAGCGCAGCTTGCCCGCCAGCGCCTCCTCAAAGGCGCGGCGCACCCAGTGAGATATGATGTGTCGATTCGTCCACGCGAAGTTGGCCGAAGCTGCCATGGCAGCGAAGTAGTCCTGCCCCTCCTCCGAACCGAAAGGGGCGCACACGAGTTCTCGATCTGGAAGCTCTATCCCGTACTTCCTGACGGCCCTTTGTAGCAGCCCAACGTAGTCGGTGCAGACCTGATGGCCAAGACCGCGGGATCCACAGTGAATCTGGAGGGCGATGCACCCCTCGCTGAGCCCGAACACTCGAGCGACTTCTTCGTCATAAAGCTCTTCGATCTCGTCGATCTCCAGGAAGTGGTTGCCTGATCCCAGTGAACCTAATTGCCGAAAGCCGCGATCCTTGGCCTTCTGACTGACCTTGGAGGCATCAGCGCCCGCCAGGCAGCCCTCTTCCTCCGTGCGTTCAAGGTCCTCTCTCGTTCCGTAGCCTTTGGCTACGGCCCAGGCAGCGCCTCGCTCCAGGACTCTGTCCAAGTCCCCCCGCGAGATCTTGATGCCGCCCTTTCCCAATCCGGTTGGAACGAGACTGTACATGGCCTGGATCAGGCCCTCTACGTGGGGCTGCAGTGCCTCTCGCTCGATGTCTGAGGCCAGGACACGGACGCCGCAGTTTATGTCGTAGCCGATCCCTCCGGGCGAGATAACGCCCTCTGGCGGTTCTGTCGCCGCCACACCCCCGATGGGGAAACCGTATCCCTGATGGATGTCAGGCATGGCCAGTGTGTACTTCACCACGCCGGGCAGCGTGGTGGTGTTGACGAGTTGCTCGATGGAGCGGTCACTCAGGGCGGCCTCCAGGAGCTGCTCATCCGCATAGACGCGCGCTGGCACCCGCATATCCTCTCTGTGGGTCTGGGGAACTTCATACAGGTGCGTGCCTATCTTCCTGACGTCCTTTTTTTCAATCATGTTCGGAGCCTCCTGTAGCCGGACTTGGTGTAGAGGCGACTTGGTAGGTCATAACGAAGGTGCGCCGCTACCAGGTCAGGACCGGCCCACGCCTGACTCACAACTCCTCCACGATCTGCTCGAACTCCGAGAAGGGTATGGCGGTGAAGGCCTGGGTGGATACCGCCCCAAGAGGACTGGCGAGCAGGGCAACTTTGGCTGCCTGGAAGATGTTCAGGAAATCGAAGGTCCCCAGAAGGGCACTGCCGGCGACCCTCGCAGTGCCTGGACACTGTCTCTCGGGCTGGGCTTCGAAGGCCTTGCCGTCCTCAACCACCGACTTTGCTTGAGTGGATCCCCGGACGACACCTTGGGTAGAGGCACGTAATTAGGTATGCCACTCCGTTGCTCTTTCCTGCGGCTTTTCACGCTCCTAGGTATCGAACACGATGGTGGCCGTGTAGCCTTCGCCAGTCTTTTCGATGCTCAGGTCGTTGAAGGTCACCGCTTTGATCGCTGTCTGAGGACGCCACCGGTCCGTGCCCCTGGCAATGGCCTGGAGGGCAGCGGGCGAGGCACTTAGGATTTCGAAATCGATGTAGACCACGCCCTCCATCTCATGAAGATAGAGGAGTTCGCTCAGCCAGTCCACCAGCAGGGTCTCGCTATCGATGGAGCGCAGATTTATTTCACGCTCGGCGGACAAGGGTGAATCTCCCCAATCGGCCATCAGACTGAACATGCCGAGAGCAGCGTTACCGAGGAGTGCCTTCCAGTCAGCGCCGTAGACTCTCAACGCGGCGTCTGCTACGTGCTCCACTTCTTCGAAGCGTATCGGCGCGCCTGTCACCCGAGCTCTGCTTTCTGAAGCACAAGGCGCGCGTCTGCCACATCAGTCTCCATCTGCGCGATGAGTGCGGACACACTCTCGAATCGCTGCTCGGGCCGGAGCCGCTCCACGAACTCCACCCTCACGTTCTTACCGTACAGGTCTCCCGTGAAATCGAGGATGTGGGCTTCCACGATAGTCTGCCCATCATGTTCGAAGGTGGGGCGCTTCCCTACATTAACTACACCTGCGTGGTTTGCGTCTTCCCACAACGCTCGCGCCGCGTATACCCCGTTGGCTGGGGTGATCAGTCTATCGTCCAGGGCCAGGTTCGCCGTGGGGAAGCCGAGCTCGTGACCACGGCGAGCACCACGTACCACCGTCCCGCTGACGGCGGGATACCGTCCCAGCAGCTGCGCAGCGTCAACGATCCGTCCCTCGCGGATCAAGGCGCGAATGCCGCTGCTGCTGAGCACGGTGCCGGACTGGCTGAACGGCTGAGGACGGTGGGTTTGGAACCCGAGCTCTTGCCCCAAGCTGTCCAGATAGTCTCCGTCGCCTTCTCTCCCCCGCCCAAGAGCAAAGTCGGGGCCGATCCATAGTTCTCTCATTTGCAGGTGTTCCAACAGGGCCAGGACGAACTCGCGAGCGGGTGTCTCGGCCAGTTCAGAAGTGAAGGGGAGCGCCACTACGAAATCAAGGCCAAGTTCGCCCAGCAACTGCAGTTTCTCCGCCGGTGTAGTCAAGTAGCGGATGTCCTTGTGAGGAGCCAGCAACTCGTCGGGGTGTCGGTCAAACGTCACCACACCGCTCAGATGGCCGCAGACCCGGGCGCTCTCGATCACTTTGCCTACCAGATAGCGATGGCCCAGATGAAGGCCATCAAAGACGCCGATGCTCACAATGGAGGGTTTGCCGAGCGCTCCCTCAGCCAGATTACGCATTAGCTTCATCCGCGTTGAACACCTTTCTCGGTTGCCAGGCCCTGTTTTCCCGATGATATTGCAGCAGCCCCACGAACTGGCTGGTGGTGGTGTAGGCGCGGGAGAAGAGACCATTCAACGGGTCCGGTCCCTCGACTTGCTGACCGTGCCGGATTTTGATCTCCGCTTCTTGGTCCACAATGAATGCGTCGAAGTCAAGCAGGGGCTCATCGAGGGGGTGCAAGATCTGGGACCAGTCGCCGCCGGAGAGAGTCTGCTCCGCACGATCGAGCGAAACAGCGTCTTCGAGTGCGTACGCACCGCAGGCTACACGGACCAGTTGGTCGAGGTGCCCGCCGGTCCCCAAGGCTTCCCCCACATCGGCGGCCAGGACGCGGACATACGTGCCCCTCGAGCATTCGACGAAGAGCTGGAACGTCGGCGGCGTCCATATGGTCAGTCTCAGATCGTAGATCTCCACGACCCTTGGGGTTCGCTCAACCGCGATGCCGCGGCGAGCTAGCTCGTATAGGGCCCTTCCCTCGTGCTTCAGGGCTGAGTACATCGGTGGTACCTGCTGCACTGGGCCCCGGAAGCGGGTGAGAGCTTCTTCAACTTCCGCACGGGTCGTGTTAATCTCTGGGATACTGCGGACCACTTTGCCCTGGGCATCTCCTGTCTCTGTGACAACGCCCAACCGTATCCTGGCATGGTAGCGTTTCTTGCTGTTCATCAAGTACTCGATGACCCGCGTGGCTTGCCCCAAACAGACTATCAAGACCCCCGAGGCGGCCGGATCCAGGGTCCCTGCATGGCCCACTCGTCTCACTCTGGAGGCTCTACGGATCCTGTCCACGATGTCGTGCGATGTGGGGCCCGATGGCTTGTTGACATTCAGGATACCAGCGGGCGCACCTCGAGCTCGTGTCTCACCTCTCAATCTCGGCGGAACCGATCCGCCCGCACAAACCAAGCATGGTTCCCTAATGCTGCCAGCCCGCTCCATCCCCATGTGCCAGCTGCCGTATCCTCTTAGGCGCCAGTAGCCACGACCTCTCTCGCCTTGGAGAGGACACTGGGTACTACTTGTTCAAGAGTGCCATTCACCACGGCTCCCGCCGCTTGCGGGTGTCCCCCTCCTCCAAAGTGTACGGCGACAGAGGAAATGTCCACGCCAGGCCGGGATCTGATGCTGACCTCGATCTGACCACCTTCGTTCTCTTTGAAGACGATAGCGGCTACAGCCTCGCGGACGGAGGCCAGAAGGTTGACTATGCCATCTCCGTCGTCGGAGTCGGCGCGACAGTCCTCCCGCATCTCCAGGGTATTGACAGACCAGACGAGGTGACCATCCAGCTGCATTCGATTCAGCATCTGGCCCCACAGGCGCAGAGTCTCCACTCCTTTACTCCTGTAGTAGTGCTCGTTTATGTCGATGAGAGATGCGCCAGACGCCACTAACTCCGACGAGACCTCTAGGGACCGAGGAGTCGTGTTAGACGTGCTGAAGGAACGTGTGTCCGTCACTATGCCGGTCAGCAAGTAGGTCGCGAGGAGTTGATCCACTTCGACCTTCCAGGCTATCAGAAGGTCGAAGATGATCTCCGCCGTGGCTGCTGCGTCGCTCCTCACCAAGTTGACGGTGCCGAAGCCCGTGTTGGTGATGTGGTGATCGATGTTCAGTATGGGCAGATCCATGCCCAGCACGTGTTTGTAGGTCTGACCTAGCCGGCCTGGATCGCTCGCGTCCACGGTGACGATCAGGTCGTGATCGGTAACCTGGGGGGTGCCGAACTCTTCAACGCCGGGAAGGAAGAAGAGGAGATCAGGTACCGGATCAGAGCAGGCGAGAGTGCACTCCTTGCCCATCTTCCTCAGGGCATACGCCAGGGCAAGGGTGGATCCGACGGTGTCTCCGTCGGGATCGGTGTGGGCTATGAGGAATGCCTTGTCGGCACGCTCGAGTAGCGACTCTGCTCGACCGGTCATTCTTCCCCCCGATCCTGAGAGCTCTCTAGATCTTGTAGGATTCTCTCTATCCGAAGACTCCTCTCGGTTGACGAGTCCAGGTGGAATACTAGCTCGGGCAGGAATCTCAGATACACTTTCTGCCCAAGTTGACGGCGCAGGTAACCCGTGGCGTTCTGCAGGGCGCGCAGGCCCTCTTGCTGTTCCTCGGGATCGCCGAGGAACGTCACATAGGCGTGGGCCGTCCGCAGGTCACTGGTGGTTTCGACGTCGGTGACCGTGGCGAAATCGACTCTCGGGTCCGCGACCTCTCTCTGGAGCAGCTCGCTGAGGGCTTCCCGTATTAGTGCATTCACCCTTCTCTGTCTGCGAGTAGGCATTCTCCTTCACCCTCGTCTGAGAGAGAACTGGCGCTCGCCGGGACAGCGGCTGGCTCAGGAAACTCGCTCTGTCCTGTAGAACTCCAAGATGTCACCTTCTTCGAACTCGTTGAAGTTCTCCACACCGACGCCGCATTCGAGACCTGCCGCCACCTCCTCGACATCTTCGGTGAAGCGCTTCAGGGAGCCGAGGCCTCCGTCGTGTAGCTGTTCTCTGTTCCTGAGGACACGCACGCGGGCATCCCTTTGCACACTTCCGTCTTCCACATAGACACCAGCCACACGGCCCAGCCTGGCGGCTCTGAAAGTAGCCCTGACCTCAGCGTGGCCGATGATGACCTCTTCGTAAACTGGTTCGAGGAGGCCCTTCAACGCGTTGTCAATGTCCTCGATGAGCTTGTAGATCACCCGGTATTTGCGGACCTGTACGCCCTCGGCTTCTGCCATGGTGAGCGCTGCTGGTTCGGCCTGGACGTTGAATCCGATGACGACGGCCCGCGAGGCGATGGCCAAGCTGATATCTGATTCATTGATGTTGCCAATACCTTCATGGATGATCTTTACTTTGAGGTCTTCGGTTCCCAGCTTGTCGAGGGAGTTGACAACGGGCTCCAAGGCGCCATGCACGTCCGCCTTGAGGATGATGTTCAGTTCCTTCACCGCGCCGGCCCGCATTTGAGCGTACATGTCTTCCAGGCTGAGAGCCCTTGCGGGGGCCTGTTCCCGCGACAGCCTCTCTTCAGATTTCTCCGCTGCCAGCGCACGTGCGGTTCTCTCGTCTCGGACCACCCGGAAGACGTCGCCTGCGTGCGGCACATGGGAAAGCCCCAGCACAACGACCGGAAAGGAAGGCGGTGCACTCTTGATCCGCTTCCCTGCATCGTCGAACATGGCACGGATCCGGCCGTAGATCTCCCCGATGACGAGATTATCAGCGACGCGAAGCGTGCCGTTTTGAACCAGGAGGGTTGCGGATGGACCCTTGCTTCTGTCGAGCTTGGCTTCGATCACCGTGCCGACGGCCGGGCGGTCGGGATTGGCTCTGATGCTGGACATCTCCGCCACCAGGAGGATCATCTCCAGCAGAGTCTCTACCCCGGTGCCGTCCTTGGCTGACACGGGCACGGCAATAGTGTGACCTCCCCAGTCCTCCACGGTGAGCCCCACCTCTGTCAGTTGTTTCTTGACGCCATCGGGATTGGCGTTTGCCTTGTCGATCTTGTTGATAGCCACTACTATGGGCACATTGGCAGCTCGGGCGTGGTCAATGGCCTCTCTAGTCTGAGGCATGACGCCATCATCAGCCGCTACGACGAGGACTGCAATATCCGTCACTTGGGCACCGCGGGCACGCATCGCCGTAAAAGCCTCGTGGCCGGGCGTATCGATAAATGTGATCTTCTTGCCGGCGTGTTCGATCTGATATGCGCCAGTATGCTGGGTGATCCCACCTGCTTCCCCGGCTACTACGTTAGTATGGCGGATGTAGTCCAATAGAGAAGTCTTGCCGTGGTTCACGTGCCCCATGACGGTGACCACAGGGGGCCTAGGCTTGAGATCTTCCGGTGCCTCTTGCGCATACATTTCTCTCAAGGGCACCTCTTCGGGGATGGCAGGCGCTTCCGGCGGCGCGGGAGCTTCCTCGACTTCTGGAGGGAGTTCTTGCTGTATTTCGAAACCCAGATCGGTGGCCACGACGGCAGCGGTGTCATAGTCTACGGTCTGGTTGATGTTGGCCATGATCCCGCTGCTTATCAGGAGCTTCATCACCTCGATGGGACTGACCTCCAGTATTTCGGCAAGCTCCCTGACGGAGAGTTGATCTGGTATGCTGACCACCTTATTCTTCTCTGCCATGTTGCGTCTCCCTTCTCACAGCTTCGCTGGCCCCCCGGTGTGCCTGCTGGACGCGGTGAGGCTTGCGCGAAGCCACGCTGTGTCCAATGCGGTTGTGCCCGTATTCTATTCAGTGGGGTTATTGGGCTGGCAGCGGTCCGTACGATGGACCGTAGAGGGGAAGGATGAGGTTTTGTGTGGGGAAAGTCCAGAGTTCGGCGCCCTAATCTAGCGACTCACCTTCATCTCTCCCGTGTTCGATCCAATAGGCACTTCGCGGCTGCTCACGACTCCTCTCTCCGTGGACTCATTCGCAGATCAAGAAGACCACACATTCCACCAATGACAGCCAAAGCGTGAATACGGCAGCTTTGTCACGGTGCAACTCGAGCGCTGGCCTCATGGGCAGATTCGACGGGCAGCGAACAACAATGCTGCCACAGGTAGCTGAGTTCCTCGTTCGCAATCTCGGTCTTCAGGCCGTGTTCCAGAAGCTTCCTGCCAAGAGCGGTTTCCCAACATGCTCTGCTGCGACACAGATAGGCTCCTCGCCCAGACTTCTTGTGCGTCTCATCTATCTCCACCCCGCCGCTGGGCAGGCGCACGATTCTGGTCAGTTCTCTGGAAGCCCTGACTTTCCGGCACGCGATGCAAGTGCGCAGCGGTACGTGCTTG
>Ga0315274_10011778_pt1 | contig 12522 bp, 12 predicted proteins | sample YL17G02_20_MG_FD_203700 | JGI IMG/M metagenome (GOLD analysis project Ga0315274, IMG submission 203700) | Sediment microbial communities from Yellowstone Lake, YNP, Wyoming, USA - YL17G02_20 | ecosystem: Environmental > Aquatic > Freshwater > Lake > Sediment | place: USA: Wyoming | collected... | reverse complement strand
AAGTTCCTTAGGTTAAATGTTATTTTTTCTTAAGTATACATCGTCATGATATAATTTTACAATAGTTTTTCAAACTTGCTTAATTAACCAAGGGAGAATAAAACATGAATGGTTTTGGTTTCTTTGCAGTTGTTATATGTTTGATGGATATGACTGTAATAGGTGATGAGATTAAACTTGAGCAAACCTTCTACTATGACGGTAACATGCAGGCTCAGCAATGGACACAGAATTCAATAGACGTTGATGCAGACGGAACCGTTGCTGTCGCTCTTAACCGCACAGTTGGTTCTTTTAATTCTGATCCCACATATATGGAAAGATGGCTTGTTCTACTTTATGATAAATCGGGCGAACCGATTGGCAAACTCGCTTCGCCAAATTCTGGCATGGTAGACGTGACTTTCGGTCCCGATGGTCGAGTTTATACAGGAGAATCATGGTTTGGGTCTGGAACGCACATTTACGATCGCCCCGGTGCCAAAGAAAGATGGGTGCCTGTGCGATTTCTCAAAGCAGATGGCTCACATCCGGATCGTGGATGCCCAAGAGCTGTGGCTGTCGGTTCGGATTATCGCATATATACCATATTTTCCAAAGATAATAGGATTTACGCTATATCGCCTGAGGACAAGGTTATCCAGACCTTTGAACCATCGGGGCGGGATAAATTGGACATAACTCCAGAAGGAACGCTATTCTCCGGGGATAAGGTTTTGCAGGCAGATGGGACATGGAAAGATTTTAAATATTTTGTTCGTGATATTCGTCCAGATGGCAAAATGCTGGTTCAAAATAAGCAGGGATGGGCTATTTATGACTATAAATCCGATCACATTGAAAAAATTGGAGTCTATCCCCCAGGTGATTGGTCGAATGTTGCTTTGGGTCCTGACGACAATGTATATCTCGTTCCAAGAAATAACTCCGATATTGCTTATGTCATCGCAGATGCCGACGGCAAAATGATTATGACTCGTGGGGCTGATTTCGATCACCTTACGGTTATATTGCCCGACAAAAAATTAACCTCTGGTCAGTCAATGACAATTAAAACAACAACCCAAAGGTCACGTGAGCTTGGCTATGTGCCAAAATCCGTTCTACTGCCTTATGATAATCGTCCAGAACTAAAACTTTTCGCTTTTCTTTCCCCAATAGTAAACGATCAGTTGAGCAAACAGGAATGGTCAGAATGTTTGCTCAACTCATTGGGAAACGATACTTACAGTTTACAAATTCCAGAGAAATTCTACGGAAATTACAGGCTTAAATTCTCAGCAACGCCATTAATTGATGGATTAAAATTCTTGGAAGTATCAACGGATGTGATGATACAGCCAGCAAGTTTAAAGCTCTATCTTTCTCCGAAAACCTATCGGGGGCGCATAGGATTTGTAGCAGGCGAACCCATTCGCATTACGGTTCCTGTTTCTCCTAGCGAGGATATTGATCTGTCAAAAGCGAATCTGGTTTTAGGGATGAATAACAAGGTAATTATCCAAACTCCGCTTGGTTTGGATGCTGTCTCCGCCAATACAAATCATACCGCAGTCATTACCATTCCGTCAGCAATTACTCGTTGTCTGCGTCCTGCCATTTATGAGATTATGATCACAAATCTGCCAGATGGAGTTGGAAGCGATAAAGCCATAATAGAAATCGTCAGCCTTATACATGAGACGCTTTTTCAGACGCCGATGCACCCTATTGGCGATGGATATATAAACCCGATAAAAGATGCACAAATGCACGCACAGATCGGCGCCACCCACATAGTCAATCCGACAAGATGGGACCCGATATATCTTGACGTTGCTACAAGACTAGGCATAACCTTTCATTACCAACTGCATAGTCATTATTCACCTCTTAATGTTTTGCCTCAAGAACAAGGCGCCGCAAAGCAGTATATCGCCAATTTGGCTCAAAAAATGCTTCCTTATCCATCGTTTAGAGGATTTAACTATCACGACCTTCAAGTCCAGCCCTATGGACAATGGGGAGATGTTGGGCGCAAGGATTATTATGAGCCTTTATGGGCAGAATGGGCAAAGGAAGTAAATGTGCCGGAGACGGTTCCTCCAGAAAGAAAGCAGGAGTTTGCCAGACGAATAGCTATGGAATCCATGCTTGATCGTCTATATAAATCATTTGGTGATGCCATAAGCCACGTTGATCCCCGTCTGGATCGTACTACAATGCAATGGTGGCATCAACCTTTGACAGTAGCAGACCCCGATCATGTAAGCAAATATCAAAACCTGATCTCCACACAACACATGGAGGAACAATATTATCATGCGGTAACTGTCGCAAATCAGGCTGATCTCTGGAAACGACCCGATAAGGACTTATGGGTCTATGGAAACACAACCTGGCAGGAAGACGGCACCGGTGCATCAATGTTTACAGACTTCATGGCGATGTTGTTCAGGGGAGTTCAGGGCGCAGGACGAAATGAATTGCCTCGTGCCGGTGACCTCCGCTCAGAGGCGCTTACACGAACAGCGACAGGCGCATTTCTTATGATGCACGTATACGGTGGACTTTCTGCAATTGCTGAACCAGACGATAAAATTGCTATATGGAGATCGTTTTATCAATCTGCGGCGGAAAAGCAATCTGGCAGGCAACTTGCCACAACAACATCAGCGTATACTGCTTGCCTCTATGCCCATCGAACAGCAGTGATTCTCACTGATGACCTTGTTCGTGATGGCGAATTGATGAAATATAAAGCGGTAATCATCAGCTTTGAGGTTCCCTTACCTGCTGATTTATCAGTAAAGCTGCAGGAATTCATGAATAAAGGCGGTATTGTGCTTGCCAATAATCCCGGTGAAAGCTATTGGCATCCTGAAGGAGCCATAGAATTGGGGCAAGCCTTTGGAGATAGCCATGCACTTGCCCACAGCAACCGAGATTCGCTAAGGCATATTGGCATTGAGGAAGATGGTCTAAACGGTGCACCGATTCTGCTAAAAGCATTGGGCAATCGTATACAACCTTTGGTTGATTGCGATGATCCGACTACCTGGGTAAGCGTTTTAAAATCTGGAAAATCCAAGTATATTTACACCGTTAATCTCAAAAGATTGCCCCAACCGCCGATGGATTTACATAGATACAGTGGATATGAGAATACCAGAATGCCAACCGAAACACTGTTAAGCATCCAAAAGGGAAAATATTTCATTTATGACGTCTTTGCAGGAAAAGGGGTTAAACCACAGGAGAAAGATGGTAAATGGGTTGTAAAGGCAGATATGACGGTTTTTCCGGGATCAATATTTGCCCTTCTGCCAGCACAAATTGATCATCTAAATGTGCAAGTTGGAAAATCAACAGATAACAGCTTACTGCATATCAATGTTAAAGTTGCCGATGCCAAAAACGTCAATATAGAAGCAGGCGTGCCTTTGGAGATCGTTGTTCGTGATACCGCAGGGAAAACCAGATACCATATCTATCGCACAACTAAAAACGGTCTATGGGAAGAATCATTGCCTATCGCAATGAATGACGTTTCTGGACGCTGGACTATTGAAGTTACTGAACTTCTATCCGGGAAGCGTTTATCAGGAACTGTTATGGTAAAAACTCCCACAATTCCTAATATTTCACCTACACCAAAGGTTGAATGGTCTAATGCCGACAGAATAGCGGAATCACTTCAAACCGCCAGCAAAATAGGCATAATAGTTGATGATAAGCAAGTTGAGCCGTTAGCTTCTGCGTTAGATGCGATTCAGAAAATTCTCACAAACAAGGGAAAACAAACGGAAATAATAAAATCAAGCGAATACCTCGCAGACCGAAAAGAGCTATTATGGGACAAGTTTCGGTTTGGAGAGCTTGGCACTGCTGATATTAAGCTGCGCCCAAAGAAATATGACCTGATTGTGACATTGGATATACCAAACTTGCCTAGCGGAATTATTCCTTCGGATATAATGCTTATTCCATTAAAAAGCGATGACCCGGGGGAAGGACGAGGATTTGTCCAATATGTGGTTATGCCTGTTTATGACACAGAAGATGCAGTATCTTTGGTGGGTGGCGATCTTGATGGTTTTATGTCCGCTGTTAATGCCCTTAAGAATGTGCCAAAATCAGACAAAAAGAGCCAACAGTCGAAAATTGCCTTAAAGGATTTATCATATCCAAAAAAGGATGTTAAGGCAGTGAAAGGCATCTCTGAATTCATCGGGATACCCATATCGGAACTGACGATAAGCAATGACGGAAAACGTATTGCAGTCGGTTTAAAGGGATGGGGAGATAATCTAATTTTCCTTAATAGCGATGGCAGTATTATTAACAAGCATATAGCAGGAAAATTCTTCCCATTACAGATTCAGGCACTTGATAATGGTTTTGCAGTGTTATCCCATGAAAATGATCCAACTACTCTATATCAAAAGCTTTATGATAAGGATGGAAACGTAACAATGCGTGTTTCCGCAACTGGTCGGCGCGTTGGCGGTGCGAGGGATTGGTCAGCTAGTCAGCCGGAAGTTATAGACAGATTTCTCAAACAGGCATCATTTAGTATTACGCCGAATGGACGTTTTTGTGCGGTTGGGGGAAGCAAAGCCATCGCTGTGTGGGATTTGGCAAATCAAAAAGTAATTTGGCGTGATGATTCAATCAATTATGATAAAGGCGGATTTCCACAGCTAAAATTATCTGACGACGGGAATTCATTGGTTCTTCAATATGATAACTCGATTATAATCCGAGATGGAAGGACAGGAACAGAGCTTTATAGAGTATCGCTTCCGACAGGTTCTTCTATGGGACATATTCGCTTTTTTGATGGTAAGAACCTTGTTGTCGGTGATGATGAATTCTTCGCATTCTCTGAGGGCAAGCTATTATGGCATTGGAAAGCTCCTAGATATGTGATAGCGATATGCTTTGCCAAAGACGCCTTACATTATGCGATAGGCGAGGTAGACGGCACTATTCGCTTAATGGAAGGCGGAGGACAGATCGGCGGGTATATGTCTCCATCAGGGGGTATGATTACTAGCCTTGATATATCGCAGGATATGCAGAAAGTAGCATTTTCCAATGCGATAGGATTGGTTGGTGTCTTGAATTTTCAGGGGCGTGTCCTTTGGCAAGAAAACCTCAGAGATCGTGCAACGATCAAGTTTGCTGGAATCAATGGCGATACGGTTATCGGTGATCAATGTGGCAGACTTCGCATGTTTGGCTCAAGTGGCAAATTGAAATGGATGACCGACTTCACTCCTCAGGCCTATCGCACTGACACTGTGAAGCTATTAACAATCCCCGATGATACTTACACACTGCGTTTAAATCCGCCATCCGAGCCAAAAATTGCGATACCAAAAGATAAAGCCAATTTGGCTGAAAATGCAAAAGTAACTTTCATCGAACCTAGAAGCTGGTGGAATGAGCCAATAAAGCCAGACAGAAGCGTAAGTCTGATAGATGGAGAGAAAGACTCTCCTGAAGATGGTTGGTTTGATCGCACCAAGTTAGAATATGTTGCCTTTGTTCCAAGTCCTCCAGCATGGGAATTGACATGGGAAAAGCCTGTTACGATCAATTGTCTGCTTATTTATGAATCGCCAGAACATCCTGAAGCTATTCCAGAAGAGATCAAGATTGAGACTTGGATTGATGATGGCTGGAAGGAAATTTTACATTCTTACTGGAATCAGGGTATCATACATGCACATTATTTCCCGACGATTACCGCAACCAAAGTTAGATATACTCCTGTCGGTGATCTGGCAAATAATGTTTGGTTATCAGAAATTGAAATCTATAATACTGATTAGTTTTCAGTATAGTAGATCAGAACGGTAAAGGATTCCATGTTGTATTATATCCTCGTAAGGCGAATGAATCTCGCCCCAAAGTGGAAGTTTTGTCAGATGGGGAACTGACAAAACTTATCCTGCCAGATCAGACACACTGGATACTGTTAAGCAAAGAACCTGTAACAGTTGCCGATGAATCTATGAAAATGACAGGCACGGCAGGGGTTATTAAAAAATGGAATGACGGCAAGGTCCGCATCATTTTGATGGCAGAAGGCAAAGCTGAATATGGCAATCTTAAAGCAGAATCGAATAAGCCCGAAACAAAAGAGGGAATAGTCAAATAGCTGTCCATGAATATTGCGTAAATCATAAATAGTGTCCGATGTAAAAATCGGTTCATCTAAAATTTTGCAGCAGACTGCTGCAAAATTGCCATCAGATTATTTAGTCCTGGGCATTCCCCTAATACCAGGACCGATAGAGGAGGGAATGATAATGAGCTTGAGGAATGAAGTTTTGCAGGAAAAACTGAAAAAAGAACACCTTCTGAAAGCCTCCATCAGTCGAAGAGAATTCCTGCTTGCCAGTATAGGGCTAGCGGCTTCTGGGGCGGCAGTTTTATCGTCTTATGGGAAAGCTTTAGAAGACGCAACACCTGCAATTGAAAAGCCAGGTGAAGTCCGTAATTTCAACAAGGATATGTTATACCGGTGTTTGGGTCAAACAAACCTGATGGTATCCGAGGTCAGTTTTGGCGGAGCGTTCCATTACGGACCCGATGCTCTCAAGGACACAGCGGAAATCCAGCGAGTGTTTGACAAATCACTGGAATTGGGCATCAACTACTTTGATACCTCTCCTGATTATGGAACTGAAGGTTATTTCGCTTACCTCGCCCCAAAACGAGAGCGATATTTCCTCGCCACAAAGGTAAACACGATGTCGGCGTCAGGCGCACGCGCAGAGGTAGAAAACAGCTTGAAGGTGATGAAAACAGACTATCTGGATGTCATCCAAACACACTACAAACCCCAAAATGAAGATTGGAGTGGGACATTGGAAACATTGCAGGAATTGCATAAGCTCAAAGGGGAAGGCAAGGTTCGGTTCGTAGGGTTTACGCATCATTCTTACGATACCTTGAGAACAGCTTTGAGCGAGCATTCCGACTTGCTTGACATGATTTTACTTTTGTATAGCTTCCATTCGGATACCGATGGAGCCGAAGACATCATCAAGTTAGCGCATTCCAAAAATATTGGAACGGTGGCGATGAAGGTGTTTCGGAGTGCTTCTGAAACATGGGAAAAGCGGGTGGCGACGTTTCAAGCTGATGCGACAAATTGGGCAAGGCTGAAGGCTTTGATGGATGATTCCACATCCGTGGCTCAGGCATGTATAAAATATGTCCTCAAAAACCCTTTCCTTTCCACTGCTGTGTTGGGCATGCAGTCTGTTAAAAATGTATGTGAAGATGCAGCCGTCCCCAAAATGATGGACGTTGTGAGAAAGGAAAAAAGATAGAGAATGAAAAGATGAACTTAAAAAATGAAGTTTCGCAAGTAGAGCTGATAGAAAATCACCCTATTAGTCGAAGGGAATTTCTATTTGCTAGTATAGGGATAGCGGCTCTTGGGGTGTCGGTTCTATCGTCTTGTGGGAAAACTGTAAAAGTGTCTGAAATCGAAAGGCAAAGTGAAACTCGTGATTCCAAACCGAATATAAAGGAAGGGCAACCTATGATAATTGATACGCACACACATTTTTATGACCCAACCAGACCTGAAGGAGTGCCGTGGCCAGACCTTAATGACAAGGTTCTCTACAGACGCGTGCTCCCAGTTGATTATAAAGCTTTGGCTGTTCCTCAAGGAGTATCGGGAACAGTCGTTGTCGAGGCGAGTGAATGGGTCGAAGATAACCAATGGATTCTTGATCTTGCTGCGAAAGAGCCATTTATCGTGGGGTTTGTGGGGAATCTTCAGCCAGGGTCAAAGGACTTCGGAAGCAACCTGGAACGATTTTCCGCTAACCCGCTTTTTCGTGGCATCCGACCAAGAGGGGCAAACATCGGAAATTTTGAAAAAGATGCCTTTCTTGCTGACATCGAAAAATTGGCGGCGAAAGATTTAGAAATTGACCTGTTGATAGGTCCGGAAGGACTGCCCGACGTAGCTTTTCTGGCAAGCAGGATCCCTGAATTACGCATTGTCATCAACCACATCGCAGGCGTGCGCATTGATGGCAAATTGCCTGACCCAATGTGGACTAAGGGCATGCAGATGGCAGCGGAACACCCCAACGTCTACTGCAAGGTGTCTGGACTGGTGGAGTCGGCACAAGAAAGTCCTGCGCCTGATGACATAGGATATTACACGCCGACGTTGGATGTATTGTGGGACGTTTTTGGGGAAGACCACCTTATTTACGGGAGCAACTGGCCAGTGTCCGAGCACTTCGCTGACTATGCTACCGTTCAGCGCATTGTGATGGAATACTTCAAAACTAAAGGTCAGGAGGCAACTGAGAAATACTTCTGGAAAAATGCGAAAGCTGCATATAAGTGGATTTTTCGCTCTTCAAGGTAAAAGCAAATCAGCATGATATAAAGTAGGATAAAGAGATGATTTCAAAATAAAGTGATGTTGTTTTTTCTGCCATTGTTGTGATAATATTTCATAAACCTCATTGTATCTTGACTTTGTCACATTAGACTGAGCCACCTGATAATTTGATGGATTCTCTCAAAGCAATATTGGAGTCAAAGTAGTGACCAAATAAGTGATTTTTTATTTGCAGAACATCCCGACAGATTGATATAAGCAATTCAGTCGGCATGTCCTGCGATCTCCTCGAGGAGCAATGAAAATAGTTTTTTAAAAGCAAGTTCCATATTGTGGTGATTTTAGAGAATTTCGACAATTTTCCATCTGCTAGTAGTCTGAGGTATGGAAAGCATACTACATGGCGAAGGACTACAGCTAATCATAGACCCTGATGGAAGTAGGGCAACAATCAAGTCTATGTCGAAGCTTCAACAAAATTGAAGAGTGCGCGGTAGGGATATGAATACCCAAAAACAAAAGAGCTTAACATATAGCGATTAGTGGAGAGCCGTGTGCGGTGAAAGTGTGCGCCATGTAAGCAATAAGTAGAAGTGTCAACACAATTGTTCTGCTCATTTTTCTTATTTTGATAAATTCGTTCTAGCTAAGTTTGGGACCACAATTTCTAAATCTGGAAAAGCCTTTGGGGTGATAGCTTCACCCGCCTTGATGTCTTTTCGTTTATGATACCCGGGGATACCATTAGCCAGGATTAAAGGCTCACTATACATTTCAACTATGTTATCTATCAGGTTAAAAATCCAAACTTCCGGAATCATTAAATCAGCGTAACGTGGTAGCTTTATATGCCTGTCCTCTTCCAGAGATGTTTCAGCCACTTCGATAATTAGCAACACATCCTCTGCATGAGGATGTGAGTCTGCATAATCATTTGCTTTGAACTTGACGATGGCAATATCCGGCTGAGGCTCTGTTTCATCATCTAATATAATCGGGTCCTGAATACGTACTATTGCCTTTTCCTCAATAGCGCGTAATTTTCGGTTTAAAAAACTTACACAAGCAGAATGACGACTGCCGATTGGGGTCATTTTCCGAATCCTTCCGCTGATAAGCTCTATTCTCTCGTCTTCACCAAGAATCCCAGCCTCGCCTATACGATGGTACTCCTCAACTGAAAAACGCCGTAGAGTAAAAGAGCTAATAAAAGCTGCTAATTCTTCTCTTTCCTTTTCTATTTGTTCCAGAACTTTACTCATTTTTGCTCCAATTTCCCAAGGAACTTGTGATAATGTGAAGTGAATTTTCGTGGTTATAATTAGTGTTCTTGCTGGTAATTCACATTTCCAGGGCGTTTTCACGTCACGGAAGAGACATTCTGTGACGTGTTACATCATACTACAATTATAACCCAAAAGTGCCTAACGACTATTTTTGTCCGTATGCTATCGGAACACCGAATTCACTCGTGATAGTATGTCAACTAACCAATCTTTTCAAAATATCAATAAATGCTTGTGTAGATTCAAGAGACTTTTCTATTTCATTTCTATCATTATTGAATAAGAATCTTGCTTCATCAAAATCCTTCTCTGATTTTGAAAGCCATTCTCTTACTTCTGATCTAACCATAAAGAATTATACCTTCCTTCGTGATTTTAGAAAGAAAGCTATCTCCCATCTCCAGCCTTCTGGCTATTTCGTTTGGTGTATATACAAGTATATCCAACCCGATCAATCCGTTTTCCTCTATAAGTACCCTTCTGACATTCAAGGCTCTTTGTCGGAATTTCTCGTCAGTATCTTTGATTATCAATAGGTCTAAATCGCTTCCTTTATCGGGATTTCCACTGGCGTAAGACCCAAAAAGAATGATCTCTTTGGGATTATAATGTATCCTTAATTTCTCAGTAACTTTTGATATTATTTCTTTTGTATTCATTTTATCTCGATTAAATATGTCTGCCATGAATTTGCCTTATCTATTATCTATTTAAGTCACGAACTGAGATGAAGATTAGTTACAAGCCAACGATTTTAGTCGTTGGCAGTTGACAAACTGTTTAGAGTATATATTTATAACAGCCAGTTTGACACCCATAGCAACAAGCCAATCTAGTATCAAGCAACAGATGCAAAATGGAATGGCTCTACATAAATGAAAGGCACACGCTTAGTAGGAGATTCCTGAAAATGAGAGAGTTTCAAAAATTGATTAACAGGCATAGTTGTCAATGCACGAACCACCAATTCTCGTATACCAGCTTTGTGATCCCCTCAATAATCTCATGTTACCCAGCTACATCATAAATGCCATCATAGCTATATAGCCCGACATAAAAATTCCTGTTATCCAGTATCCGCTTTATCTGTGCCCTGTGATACCTTCTTCCTGATGATGTCGTAAAACCAACTTCATGGAGTGAAATGGCTATCTCATCTAACGTTATGTTTGGATTTTGTTTCTTCATCTTGAAGACATACCTAACAACTTCAACCTGATTTGGATCGATCATAAGTTTCTTGGTGTTCCGTTCTCTGGTAATGCTAAGGTCATCTTCATTAACTTTGGCTCCGGAAATACCGGCATCCTCATATATCCTCACCAGTTCATAGCCATTATCTTGGCAGAATCTGAATATTTCCTCTTTCTGTTGCTCCAGAGAGAAACCCTCTTTTACTTGCCCTGTTGTTGATACCCTAACGTAACCAAAAACTTTAATCTCTTCAATACTATCGCTCACTATGAATCGATCCTTATCTGGAGAGCTTTCCAGAGACTTCAAATATTCGGGGCATCTCACAGAAATATATTTCAGGGAAGACATAAGAATCCCTGTTCTTTGAAATGCTTATCAAAAGTAAAAACCGATTGAATGCCCAATCGTCTCATGACTTCAAAGCTGATGCAGTCAACAAGACTTAGGTCTCTCCGCGCAGCGATAAGAACTGATGTAATACCAGATTGATAAATTGATTCATCTACCCATTCGACAGTTAATAGTGGAAAAATATCTTCATGGAAAACCTTAACAGCCATTAAGCCAATACGGTGCTGAATTAAGGCAAGGCTTTCGACCAAAACATAATCGCTGCAAACCAAAGTGGCTTCGGCAAGAACCAAATCCGTCCACTGCTGCTTCGCCTTGACATGATTTTTATCATCTGCATCTAAGATAGCCAATAGTGCTGAGGTATCGATATAATAAATCACTTTCCATATACCTCTGCCAAATATGCATCGTGCTTTTCAGATAAATCTGTCTTACCAGAATGAAACTGTCCAGCAGCTTTAATAGCGCGTTGACGTCTTTCCTCTTGGCTTATCGTCCCACAAGTGCGGAGATAAAAGTCAATCCCTTGTCGGATGAGTTCAGCCATAGAAATGTTCCTTTGTGTTGCTATTTTTCTGAGCGTCACTGACTGTTCTTCGGTCAGTTGAATTTGTGTACGAACCATATCGGTCTCCGTAATGATTTCATCAGTGATAGTTCATAATATTCATTGTAATCATGCTTACAAATTTACCATAATGATAACATATTTTCGGATCAAACTGCAAGAAAAAAACCATTTCAACCGGTAGCAGAATATTTTTCATTAGATAAGAAGGTAACCGCTGAGTGACTTGGTAGTGAGACTCCTTGTCGAGACCATTACAAACCGGGGGCAAAACTGCCTGGTAAGCTAGGAATTTGAGACAAGCCCTCTTGATCTTGTGAAATTATAGAGGGTAGACCTATCAACACCTGTTATCTTTGCAATAGAAGCCTTTGAAATATCCAAAGCCAGAAATCTCCTGATTTCATCTTCTCTGCCGCCAAGCTTTGATTTACCTAAAGCTCCTTTTGGTCTACCCAGTTTCTTGCCCGAAGCTCTCGCTGCTGCCAAGCCTTCCTTTGTCCGCATAGATATAAGGTCTCGCTCGATTTCGGCAAATAGACTGAACATGGTAACCATAACCTTGGTTTGCATGTCTTGAGAACCGTTAAGACGGATACCTTCTTTGACAGCGATGAATCGGATAGGGCTATTTAATTTTTGAAAAGAAGGCATAGAAGGAGTAAAATATCACCCCGGAAACATATTTACTAACAATTATATGAAATGGGGTGATATTATGGTGACCGTATGTCAACCACTTATAGAAA
>Ga0315274_10011777_pt1 | contig 12522 bp, 8 predicted proteins | sample YL17G02_20_MG_FD_203700 | JGI IMG/M metagenome (GOLD analysis project Ga0315274, IMG submission 203700) | Sediment microbial communities from Yellowstone Lake, YNP, Wyoming, USA - YL17G02_20 | ecosystem: Environmental > Aquatic > Freshwater > Lake > Sediment | place: USA: Wyoming | collected... | reverse complement strand
CGCGAGCTGCTGAACGTGGTCAAGAGCGCGGCCGTCTTCGCCCAGGGGGTCGAGATTGGCCCCGACGACCTCGACCTGGAGGCGGCGGCAGGCGTGGTGACGGTCCACCACGACCTCGACGGCCTGTTCGAGGACCAGAAGCGCGGGAACACGGGCGTGGCAACGCCGCGCGACTTCAAGACAAAGTTCGGCGAGGAGGCATTGCGCCACGTCCTGGAGCGGGCGGTCGAGGAGACCCACGACCAGGCGCAGGCGGGCGTTGTGCTTGGATTCCTGCGCCCGGAGCACACCCCGGCGGAGTACAACACGTTCCGCCAGTGGTTCCGCCGCGTGGGGCTGACGAGCCGGGACATTCTGCGGTGACGTTCGTAGTCCTGCGTTCACGCGGCCTTTCGGGGGGGCCGGCTCGCCCGTAGCCAGGGCGCTACGGGGTGTAGCACGGGGGTGACGCTGGAGACGTGCCCGTCTCCACAAGTTCAGCAGCCGCAATGGCTTTGGAGATTGGCACGCCTCTTGCTAATGCAGGAGATCAGTGGGCAATTGGGTTTTCCTTGTCTGGGCGAATGAAGGGCGTGTGCCCCTCAGCCCGAGGACGGGAAAGGAGAGACAGATGGGAAGGAAGGCGATGTGGGCGGCGGTGGCTGGGCTGGTGTTTGCAGGGGTTGTGCTGGCGGAAGACGCGGTTCGGCCTGTGGACGAGCCGCTCGACCTCCCTGCAGCCTGGAGGGCCGTGCCGTCGACCGAGCGACACAAGGCGATCGGGGTGGCGGAGGAGGACGCTGACGCGCTGCTCATGGAGCGGGTCTACGGCGTTCAGGTGAACGCGAACACGCTCATCCTTGACCTTGCCATGGCCAACGGCGAGGTCAACACGGCCGTGCAGCAGCTCACGAAAGGCTTTCGCGTCGTGGGGAAGCCGACGTACAAGGACAACCTCTCCGTCGAGGTGGTCAAGGCGGTCACGATCCGTCAGGTGATCGAGACAATCGAACGCTCGATGCAGAAGACGAGAACGGTCCTCGGCGTCAACGTCGAGGAGATCCAAAACATCGCCCGCGAGACGAAGGACACCGAGGTGCCGATGATGGGGAATGGAGCCATCCCTGGCAGCAAGGGGTACCGGCGGATCCTGGCCAAGCGAGCCGCAGAAGTCGACGCGTACAAGAAACTGGCAAAGGAGATCGTGGGTGCCCAGGTGACCCGGACGACCACGGTCCGCGAGTACGTCGTCGCGAACGACAGGATCGCCACCGCTCTCGCCGCTACCCTGCGCTGGCAGAAGCCGACCCGCACCGTGTACCGCGAAGACGACTCGTGCGAGGTGACGCTGTCCGTGACGATGAGGCAGATCATCCAGACGATTCACAGGACCCTCAAGCGGTTCGCGGAAGGCCCCGTGGCGAACGAGGAGGAGTTCGTCAAGGCGGTGACCGAGACTAAGGAAAAGACGGTCGAAGCGACCGGGTTTGGGAACCCCAGGCCGGAGGGCGCGGGGCAGCCAGTCGCCCCGGTCGGCCAAGCACAGCCTTTCTACGAGGAGAAGGAGATCATCAAGCGGGTCATCAGCACCGAGGTCGGCCAGTAAGCCAACCACGCTGGAAAGGAGAAGATCCAATGAGCCCGGCAAGAAAGCTCCTGGTCGCGTCACTGGCGGTGGTTCCGCTGATCGCGGGATGTGCCTGGCACAGGCAGGTGGTGATCGAGGAGGAGAAGGTGCAGCGCACGATCCAGACGGAGCCTGTTCCTGGCCCAACCGAGACTCCTCCGAAGCCCTCGCCGCAAAGCGCGAATCCCACGTTCAGGCAGGTGATCGAGGAACGTTCGACCGAGGTGAGGGTCATTGAGGAGACGCCTGTCCCCTGAGCGTTTCACGAGGGCAAGATGATGGACCAGAAGCTCAGATTCGCGGGGGCGGCCCTCGTGGCCGCCCTCGCTCTCCAGGCCGTGGCCTTCGCGGCCGAGCAGCCCCAGGATCTGGTCGAGGTCACCGTGGTCGGCAGGAGTCCTCACTCGCTCCGTGAGGCACGGGAGGACGCGCTTCGCAGGGCTGTCGAGCAGGGGGGCGGCAAGATCATCGCGAGGCACTCCGAGACACGCAACTTCAGGCTGGTTCACGACACCATCGTCAGCCGCGCGGCGGGCTACGTGCGGAGCTATGACGAGCTGAGACAGAAGGATGAGCCTGGCGACTTCGAGGTGGAGATCCGCGCTCGGGTCTCAACCAAGAAGATCGACGGGGACTGGGGCGCCGTCGAAATGCTCATTCAGCGGAAGCGTCGGCCCAATCTCCTCATCGTCGTTCAGGAGGAAACCCAAGGCGTTGGGCCGACCGGCAACGCCGCCGAGGGCAAGCTGCGCGACATCTTCGACAAGGTCGGCTTCGACCTCGTGGACGATGAGACCCTCGCGAAGATAGGGGACCGCGACCGTTTGCGGGCGCAGATGGCGGACGACGAGCGGAAGGCGGCGGCGATCGCTCTCAAACTGCCTGCGAGCTACGTCGTCACGGGCAAGGCCCGCGTTCGTGCCGGGGAGCCCAGAGACACCTACGGCATCATCAGCACCCCTGTCACCGCGGACCTCGACGTCAAGGCCGTCGCGGCGGACAATGCTCAGCTCCTCGCCAGCAAGTCTGCGTCCGCCAAGCGCGCCTCGCGCGACCCTGTGTCTGCTGCCCGGCAGGCGCTGGATCTAGCCGCGTCTGATGTGGGGCCGCGGGTCGTGTTCCGGATGCTGGAGCACTGGGCGCGAGAGCTCGATGCCGGCACCTACGTGGAGCTTGTGGGCACCCGGATCGACACGCAGGTGCTGGACGCGACGCTCGCGCGGCTCGATTCGGTGGAGGGGCTCAGCGGGCTTGACATCGTTGACCACAACCCCGAGATGACGACTGTCAAGGTGGTCACGGTGCTGAGCTCGGAGACGATTGCCAGGCTGCTCTCGGAGCTTTCGGGCGGAAGGCTGGTGGTTACCGGCATCAGCCGGGGGCGGGTGGAATTCGCAATGAAGGCCGAAGTGCAGCGACCCCCGAGGAGTACCACGAAGGTGGTTTCCGCGCCCACGACGAGCGTGGGCCCTTTCTCCGCCGCGCCCGCCGCGAAGGGAGGCACGGCCGTCCCCACGGCACCGCAGCGGACGAGTGCCGCTGCGGGTGGACCCCAGCAACAGGAAGCTGGCGGCGTCCCCGTCCCGCTGCTCATCGGAGGGGCCGTGGCCCTGGTTGTCCTGGTGGTCGCCGTCACGTTGCTTGTCGCGAGACGCCGCAGCCGGTCTCACTGATGCCCATTTCATCCCAGGGGCAAGAGCTCCTCAAGGCCTCGAGAGATGGTTGACCCACCGAGCCAGTATCCCGGCCTCGACTCCATGCCGCCTTCGGCTCTCCACGCGCTGGAATGCGCCGACGGCACGTTGCGGCATTCGACTGGGATGCGGGCGCTGGGCGCGCTTAAGATGCTGGCGACGCTTGCTTCGAGCCGCATGGATAGGCCTGGCTTCCGCGAGAAGCTCGATGCTGCCCGGAAGGGCGCTGCACTCGCCCGAGAGGAATGCGAGGCATTCTTCCAAGTCCGCCCGTTCCAGGACACGACCATCGGCGGGCTGTTTCCGGAAGCTCAGAGCATCGTCACCGAGAAGCTTGGGGGCCTCGCCGCCCTCCCGCTCCACGAGCTTCCCGCCGCCATAGATGCCGTCGTCGCCGCACTCGGCGACATTACGAAGGCCATCCAGGCCGCCCGGCGCAGCCTGCGCGAGTTCCTCGCAAGCGAGACACCTCGCCTCGCAAGCCTCTGTGAGGCCGCCCACGCCCGCCTGGTCACCCGTGACTCCTCCAGCGAGGACCGCAAGGCGTTCCTCGACCCCTCCCGCCTCAGCGACGCCCTCACCGAGCTGGTCAACAACGCCCTCAAGCACGCCGTTCGCGAAGAAGGCGGGACAGTCAGAGTCGAGGTGGCGGACGGCTCATCTCCAAACAGCGTGATGCTCGTTGTCGCCGACGACGGACGCGGGATTCCCGCTGAAGTGCAGGCTCGACTCTTCGAGCGGGGCGTCACGACCGGCGGCTCTGGCGAGGGGCTGGCGCTTGTCCGCGAGATCATAGAAACGGAGCACCTTGGCCGCCTCACCTACATGACCGGCCCCAGCGGCACCCGCTGGGAGATCGTCCTCCCAGTGAAGATCCCGCGAGTGCAATTGCACGAGAGGCTGAAGGCCATCGAGGTGCGCGCCACCCCTCAACCGGCTCGGGCGGCTATGCCGAGGGCAGTGCTCGTTACCGTTGCACTCGCCGCCGCGGGTGCTCTGGCCTTGATCGCCTGGCCCTTGCTGGGCGGGCGGGCCGACCGAGGAACCGCGCCGACCCCCGACACATCGAAGGCCACGGCTCCGCCGAGTGGCGCTCCCACCAGGGCTGCTCCCGCCACGAGCGTCACCGGGCCAGTGGACTCCAAGCCGGGACGAGCCCCCGAAGGGTTCGCTGCCGTGCCGGAGGCTGGACGACACGTTCCGACCGGCTGGGCCAGGGAGATAACCCAAGAGAAGACTGGCATCCGGCTCGTCTTCGTCCCCGCGGGCGAGTTCGTCATGGGCTCCGACGAGCACGATACCAACGAGGGCCCAGCCCATCGCGTGAGGCTCACCAAGCCCTTCTACCTGGGAAAGACCGAGGTCACTCAGGCGCAGCATAAGAAGCTGATGGGCGAGAATCCCTCCCGCTTCAAGGGCGACGACCTCCCAGTCGAACGCGTCTCGTTCGTAGACTGCTACACCTTCTGCGCGAAGGCGGGCCTCCGCCTCCCCACCGAGGCCGAGTGGGAGTACGCAGCTCGTTCCTCGACCCCCGCCCCAAGCCACGAGCAGAGGACCCGCCCCGTCGGCCAAGCCAGCCCGAACTCCCTCGGGCTTCTTGACATGCTTGGAAACGTTGCCGAGTGGTGCTTCGACTGGTATGATCTCTACCCGCCGGGCGATACGGTTGACCCGAAGGGTCCGCCACCCCGCGAGCGGCGAGTGGTTCGTGGCGGCTCGTTCCTCACCGACCCGACGCAGCTTCGGGCCACCCTCCGCTCCTCGCTCGGCCCGATGGAGAAATGGGACTTCGTCGGCTTCCGTGTCGCGCTCGATGCCCAGTGAGGGATTGGCCACAAGGGCACAGATGGCACGGAGAAGAAAGCGACAGGGGGCCGAGAGCACGGAAGTGTTGAACATGCGTCAAGCCAGATTCTTGGGCGCTGCCCTGGTGGTTGCCCTTGTATCCCCAGCAACGGCAGGGCAACGCTATGCCGTGGTCATCGGTATTGACAAGTACGAGGGGATGGGGGAGCTGAAGACCTGTCGCGCCGACGCCAAGGCCATGGCTGAGGTGCTGCGCGAACGCGCCGGCTTCGACCGGGACTTCGTCATCCTGATGACCGACGACGCGACCGATGAGAAAGACCGCCCGACCCTGCTCCGCATCGAGCGCTCCATCCGCCTCCACGCGGAACTCGCTCGCCCCGGCGACACCATTCTCGTCTTCTTCTCCGGCCACGGCGTCACGCGCAAGAACGAGGCGGGCGAGGAGCGTGGCTATCTCGTCCCCCTCGACGGCGACGAGCGGAGCGGCATCCCCCTCGACAAGGTGAAGTCCATCATGGCCGCGTCGAAGGCCGACTCCAAGCTCCTCGTCCTCGACGCCTGCCACGCGGGCAAAGGGGTGAAAGGCGTCGGCGGCATTGCGGGCGGCCTCGCCGAGGCCGCCGGCTTCATGATGCTCCTCTCCTGCGAGGCCGACCAGACCTCCAACGAGGAGGAAGGCCACGGCGTCTTCACCCGCCGGCTCCTCGACGGCCTGGCCGGCGCCGCCGATGCTGACGGCGACAAGGCCATCACCCAGACCGAGCTTTTCGACTGCCTCCAGACCGCCATGGCCCGCTGGTCCGCGCAATCGCGCAAGCTCCAGAAGCCCGTCTTCTTCGGCGACGCGAAGGCCCGCTTCGTCCTCGCCCGCGCCGAGAGCCGCACCACCTACACCCCGAAGCCCGTGCCCACCCCCAGCGGTGACGCTACGGTAAGGGAGGCCGAGGCCGCGGTCGCCGCCGGAAAGCAAGTGGACGCGCTTAAGCTCCTCTCAGACGCCATACTCCAGAATCCCAAGAGCACGGAGGGCGACAAGATCAAAGCGCGGATCACGAAGCTGAGTGACGAGATCTTCTTCTCAGACCAGCCGTACAGTCCACTCTCCGTTGCCGACGAGGTTGTGGCCGGGGACAGCCTCGCGAAAATGGCCCAAAGGAACAAGACCACCGTCGAACTGATCCGTCGCATCAACGGCCTGAAAAGCGATGTTCTTCGCGTCGGACAGAGCCTCAAGATCATCCCGGGCGGCTTTGATGTGCGGGTGGACAAGCGCGACTTCCGGCTCACCGTCATCAAGAACGGCATCTGGGTGCGGGAGTTCAAGATAGGCCTCGGCACGAGCGGCACCACTCCCATTGGCGAGTTCGTTGCCGGCCACAAGCTTCGCGACCCTGTCTACACCGGCGAATACCCTCACATCCCATCCACCGACAAGAGGAGGAATCCTCTCGGTACACGCTGGATCACCATCGCTGAACAGTATGGCATCCACGGCACGTGGGAGCCGGACGCCATCGGCAAGGAGACGGCCAAGGGTTGCATCCGCATGCAGAATGTGGATGTTGAGTGGCTATTTGACCTCATCGTGCCCGGAGACAGCAAGATCACCATCAAGCCCTAGATCCACTGGGTAATGCCCCGACGATGCCCGAACGGAGAGGGGTCACAGCATGAACCGTAGTGTGTCGCTCTTTCTTCTGGCAGTCCTGCACTTTCCAGCCGGTCAACCGGCCCTCGCCGCCGAGCGCTATGCGCTCGTCATCGGCATTGACGGGTATCAGGAGCTGGGGAAGCTCACGACCTGCGTCGCCGATGCCAAGGCGCTGGCGAAGGTGCTCGTGGAGCGTTGCAGATTCCCCGAAGCGAAGGTCGTGCTGCTCACCGACGATGCCGCCGAGCCGCAGAACAAGCCGACCCTGGGCACCATCCGCCGACGCATCGGCCAGTTCCGCCAGCTCACCGAGAAGGGCGACACAATCCTGCTCTTCTTCTCCGGCCACGGCCTCACCAAGGACACGCTGAAGCCCGGCGAGAAGGAGGGCTTCCTCATCCCCATTGACGGCGACCCGGCCAACGCCATCTCCGTCTCCTGGGTCGTCGAGGAGATCGAGAAGAGCGCCGCGGCCACCAAGCTCCTCGTGCTCGACACCTGTCACGCGGGCGCGGCCAAGGGCGTGGGCGGCATCGCCCCCTCGATGGCCACCACCCTCATGCTCCTCTCCTGCGGCAAGGACCAGGTCTCGTATCCCGACGAGGCGACCGGCCACAGCATCTTCTCGCGATTCCTCCTCGAAGGAATGCAGGGCGGCGCCGACGCGAACAAGGACAAGGGCATCACCATCCAGGAGCTGGCCGACTATGTGAAGGCCCAGATGAGGGACTGGTGTCTGAAGACCGGCAAAACCCAGGTGCCCGAGGTCCGCGGCACGTCCGCCACTACCCTTCGGCTCGCGGAGGTCAGCGAAGAGCCTAAGATCATCAAACCGCCGGAGCTGGAGCAGGAGGAGCGCACCGCCGCCCAGCTCGCCGCTGCCGCCTACCCCGTCTTCGCCACGGAGCTTGAGAAGCTGAAGGCCACGAGCCGCTATGGCGACGCCTTCACCGCCTGCCGGCAGTTCCTCGCCGCGCACCTCGGCACCCCCGAGGCGGAGAAGGTCCAGGCCGCCCAGGAGGCCCTTCGCGACGAATTCCAACGCCTCCGCGACGACCACGCCCACCGGTTCCGCCAAGCCATCGAAAAGGGCGACTTGGAGGCTTGCCGCCACGTGATCGCAGACCTCAACCAATACGACGCGCCCGAAATCCGCGAAGACCGCAATCGCATGCTCGCCGTGATCAAGGCCACCGAGCAGAAGCCGGCTCTCGACCTGGCCAAAGACCCCAAGAAGGCCATCCACGGAAAGGTCACCGGGGTGGACAAGGGCCTTGGCCTCGTTATTATCAACGTCGGCCAAAGGCACAAGGTGTCCAAGGGGGACACGTTGATCGTCTTCCGCGGTGCCGATTATGTCGGGAAGCTCGTCGTCGACGAGGTCTTTCCTGATATGTGCGCCACCAGGTACAATCGCCCTGACATGAGGAGCGAAGTCGAAGTCGGAGACGATGCTACCACTGAACTCACAATAGAGATAGCCCCAGTGCCCAAGGAGGGTCGGGTGCCATTGGTGGGCGCTGACCCTGAGCAAGCCGACGGCAAGGTCATAGTGGTGGAAGCCGATGGGCAGCACGTGATGGTGGACCTGGGGCGTAAGGATTGGGTTGAGATCGGGATGCTCTTCTCCGTATTCGAGGGAAACGACCCCAAGAGCGGACGCGAGAGGGGCCAAATCCAGATCCGCCGGGTCTTCGACGTGATCGCCCAGGCCAAGGTCCTGAAGCAAGACGAGAACAACCCCTTGTTGCCGGGCATGATCATCGCCAACCCAGCGTTTCAGCGCGGACGGAAGCTTACGTTCGTCCTGAGCGGAGCTTTCCGCGAGCGCAAGATCAAGGAATTCCTTGCCCGCTATCCCTGTGGCATTGCCGGAAAGGTGACCCGAGAGACGGACTATGTCGTCGCGGGCGAGGGCGGTAAGGCTGGGGACAGCCCCCCCGAAGTCGCCGAGGCGAAGCGCCTTGGTATCACAGTAATGACAGAGAGCCAACTACTCCGGTACCTGGGCGAAGCCGAATGAGCGACCCGACCGGACTGCGCTCCTGGAGGCACGAAGTGACCCGTCACCGCAACTACTTGGTGTTCGCACTGTTCCTCTCCAGCGCGCACATCTCGGCCGGGGGCGAGCGCTATGCGCTGGTCATCGGCATTGACGGCTACCGGGCGCTGGATAAGCTGACCTCGTGCGTGGCTGACGCCGAGGCGGTGGCCAAGGTACTCGAGGAGAGCGGCGGGTTCAGCACGGTCATCCGCCTCACCGACCGCGCGGCGGAGGCCGACAGGCCAACCTTGGCGACCGTCCGCCGCCGCATCGAGCACGTCGCCAAGGCGGCGGAGAAGGGCGACACCGTGCTGCTCTTCTTCTCCGGCCACGGCGTTGAGCGCGGCGGCGCAGGCTACCTGGTGCCGATTGACGGCGATTTCGACAACGCCGTGCCCCTGGCGTGGGTGAACGAGCAGCTCGAGAAGAGCGCCGCGACGACGAAGGTCGCGATCTTCGACTGTTGCCACGCGGGCGCCAAGGGTGTCCCGGGCATTCGGCCGAGCCTGACGAGCGCCGTGATGCTGCTTTCGTGCTCCAAGGGCGAGCTGTCGCACAACGACGAAAGCTCGGGCCACGGCGTCTTTACCCGCTACCTCATTGAGGGCCTTCGCGGCGCTGCCGACGGGGCCGATGAATCGGCCAAGGACTCCCAGGTCACCGTCTCAGAGCTTTACCGCTACGTCCGCAAGCACGTGGTGGACTGGTCGCTCGCCCAGGGGAAGAAGCAGACGCCGCTCTGCCTGCCCGAGGAGGGGAGCGGCGTAGCCCTCGTGCGGCTCAAGAGCATCGAGGAGCTCCAAAAGGAGCGCGAGGCGCTCAAGCGCAACCTCGATGCGATGCAGGAGGCTGGGCGCGACGAAGTGGTCAAGGCGTTGAGAGAGGAGATTGCCCGCCTCGAGGCGCGATTGGCTGCGCTGGGCAAGACGGGTGGGGACCCCACAGCAGCGCTCGCCCAGTTCCGTGATCTGAAGGGCCTGCTCGACAACACCCTCCAGACTCATCGGCCCACGAGCAGCGCCGTCCAGAGGGTCCGATCTCAACTCTCTCTTGCGGCAAAAAGGGTCGTCGACATGACTCTGCCTCCCCTTCAAAGCAAACGCTCGGCTTACGACCAACTGAGCCGCGACCTGCTGCCGACTGCGCCGAGGGCGACGCAACTGGAGAACGAGATCAAGACTCTGCAGGCAATCCACGACGAAGTATTCTGGAGTGCCTTACCTCACCTATGGAAAGAGGCCACGTTCAAGGTGTACACTGGCTGGCCCTGCAGGGCGCAAGAAGCGAAGGAGCGACAGCAGGAGACAGCACGTGCGCTGTCCATCGAGGTTGAGCATGACTTCGATCTGGGCCACGGCGCGAAGATAACGGTGGTCCTCATCCCTGCTGGAGAGTTCATGATGGGCGTTTCTGAGACGGAAGAAGAAGCATTACGGAATTCCGGCATGCGTTGGCGAGAGCACGGTTTCCCGCGACATCGTGTCACGATCTCAAAGCCGTTCTGGATCGGGAAGTACGAAGTCACCGTTGCGAAGTTCCTGGCGTTCGTCCGCGACACAGGTTACAGGACCGATGCCGAGAAGGGGGGAAGGCCCTGGGGCTGGAAGGACGGGGGCTGGTGGCGTCATGAAGGCCTGGACTGGCAGACCGCTATGCCCGGCCAAACCGACGCCCATCCAGTCATGTGCGTGAGCTGGAACGACGCCAAGGCATTCTGTGACTGGGCGTCTGGGCAAACAGGAGGGCACTTCAGCTTGCCCACGGAGGCGCAGTGGGAATACGCATGTCGGGCGGGGAGCGAGAAGCGCTTCTCGTTTGGCGATGAGGATGCGCTGCTTCAGGTCTATGCCTGGTACTCCGAGAACTCCGACTGTAAGACGCACGCCGTGGGCCAGAAGAGGCCGAACGCCTGGGGGCTGTACGACATGCACGGGAACGTCGAGGAATGGTGTGCCGACTGGTACGACGAGGCGTACTACGACAAGTCGGCGCCAGTTGATCCACCAGGACCAACCGATGGCCGCGCGCGCGTGTCGCGGGGCGGCTCCTGGTACCGCGCTGCGGTGCACGCTCGCTCATCCGATCGCTATTTGCCGAGTGAACCGTCGGAGACAACGACGTTCCAGGGGTTCCGGGTTGTCTTCGTACCCAGAGCCGCGCAGTAGTCCTCTGGTCTTGCCCTATGCTACCCTTCGCCGAGTCCTGCTTCCACCGGCGGCCCGCCGAGGGCAGGCTGGGAATCGTGTCGGAAGACCTGAAAGGGTCAACGAAGATGAGACTCCTGCTTCTTTGCGGCGTGGTCCTGGCGCAGCTCTGCGGCACTGGCCCGGCTTGCGGGGCAGAATCCGGGGCGCTAGAGGAACTCGACGGGATGCTGGCGAAGGCATGGGCCGAGCTGGCGGAACGCGGGCTGCCGAAGGATCGGAAGCCCAATGTGGCCGTCGTGCCCTTCGCCGATGAGTGGAAGGGGGTGAGGCGGCTGGGGGTGATTGCTGCGGAGATCGTGTCGAAGAAGGTGCTTGATTCGCAGCTCGCGCGCCTGGCGGAGCGTGAGGACCTGGACAAGGTGATCAAGGAGCAGGACACGTGGATCGTGGACCTGTTCGAGGATCGCGACCCGCGCAAGGGCGCGGCGACCCGCAAGCTCCTCAAGGCCGACTTCCTTGTCCTCGGCGGGACCAAGATCGTGGGGAACGATCTCCGCTTCACGCTGCGTCTGGTCGAGAGCGCGTCGGGGGAGGACAAGGCCATGAGCGGCTTTACCCTGCGAGGAGACAGCTCCACCGGCCCGCTCCTATGGTACGTCTACGAGCCACGCCTTAAGCCGGGGCGCCCGGTGGAGGTGGCGCCAATCCAGATGACGTACAGCGTGCTGGCCCAGCGGCGTCGAGAGGGTGGCGGCGTGGAGGAACTGATGCTGAAGGACCAGGACGTGTTGCGGAGCCGCGACCAGTTCCAGATTCACTTTCAGCCGCTGGCGGATTGCCACGTCTACATCCTCCTGTTCGATTCAGCGGGGAAGGCGACGACGCTCTTCCCCCACCCTGGCGTGAAGCTGGGCAACAAGGTGGCTGGCGGCATCAGCTACGTCGTGCCTGACCCCGCGCCGGCGGGGGGCGACCCGATGGGTCTGGGGGACAGGCGGCGCTGGTTCTGGCTCAACGACGACGTTGGGATTGAGACTCTCTACCTCGTCGCGAGCTACGAGCCGATGAAGGACCTGGGTGCGTTGCTGAAGTGGATGGAGCAGGCCGGAACAGAGGGGGCGGCGGAAGCTTCTGAGAAGGTGCGCAAGGAGATCGCGGCCATTGGCAAGGGCGAGAAGCCGGCGCCCGAGGGCGTCCAGGTGCAGAAGGACGCCGGGGGAGTGGATGGCCCGGTAACCTTCCGTGTCCGGTTGCCCGACGAGCGAAGTATCGAGAAGGTCGGCGAAGTCGTCCGGGGCACGTTTGCCGTCGTCAAGGAATTCCGCATCATCCACAAGTGAGCAAGGGGATTCCCGCATGCATCGTCTTTCCGCAGCTTGGTGCTTCTCGCTCCTTCTCTCAGGCCTGGCCCTCGCCGGCGAGCGCTATGCCCTGGTCATCGGCATTGACGGCTACTACCGCCTCGGCCCACTTACTACCAGGAGCAGTATTGTTTTTACATGCGTCTGGCCCGCGCACGACCGACGGATCGCAGAGAAACCGCCTCTGGCTGTGCCAGACGGCGTTCA
>Ga0315274_10011775_pt1 | contig 12523 bp, 16 predicted proteins | sample YL17G02_20_MG_FD_203700 | JGI IMG/M metagenome (GOLD analysis project Ga0315274, IMG submission 203700) | Sediment microbial communities from Yellowstone Lake, YNP, Wyoming, USA - YL17G02_20 | ecosystem: Environmental > Aquatic > Freshwater > Lake > Sediment | place: USA: Wyoming | collected... | reverse complement strand
AATAACAGGATATTTTCCTTTTGTTAATTTCATCGTTATTGATGATTCGAACTTTACATCTTTTCCTACTTTATCCATATTCTATTTGTTAAAAAGTTTAGGAAGGTATTGGACATATCGGCGGGTTATGCTTTCTATATTTTAGCCAGGCCCAATACCTTCGGGTTAGTTATGCGTTCTATATTTGAACCACTTATCTGACTGGGCTATCTGCCAGTTTTCTACAGACCCTAAACAAAATGTGAAAAAACTTTAGAATACAAATATACGAAGAGTTTTTTTAATTGCCAAATAAAATTGGATAAAAATCTCGTTGTTCGATAATTTGTGTTTCGAGATTTGGAATATCAAATCTAATACTGTTCATAATATTTTCTCTTGTATTGAATGTGGTTGACATAGTTCTATCACATCTAGTTGGAGCTTCTACGGAGTTAACAGTAATACCGAGTTCATATATACGGGAAATAGTATTCAATAATGCGCATTTAGTATAATCATCTGAGAATACATGACGTACACCGTTCCAGTATTTATTGTTTACTATTATATCTTCAAACACCTTGGCGACTTGTAAACAAGTTAACCCATTCCAAAAATGATTGGTATATCCGTTAGCTGTTTTACCTTTCATTGATTTAACCCATTCGAGCAAAGATCTGGATGTTCCAATTTCTTCACCAATAATAGATGTTCTTACAACTGTACAATTTTCAGGTTCTCCGAGTGACTTAGATTTTCCATAAACATCTGTACAATCATGTAAAGAAGTTTCTTTATATTGTCCATCATTTCCTGAGAATACACAGTCAGTTGTAATATGAATCATTTTATATCCTTCTTTTTCACACACATTAGCTAACAGATGTGGAAACAATGAATTCACTTTAATAGCATTTAATGTTCCATGTTTATCAACCATGGGTTTAATCGTTCCAATACAGTTGATGATCACGTCGCCATTATTTAATTTTTTATGAAACAACACTGCTCTTAACTGTACTTCAGTATATGACGCGGCATCAAATTCGTCTCTCGATATACCGACAGTAATATGTCCTTTTGATTTTAAATAGGCGTAGACGTATCTACCTAACATTCCTTTATGACCTAATACATATATTTTCATGCGCGCGGGGGTTCAACATAAATTTTATCATGACATTCTTCACAGAGTTGTCCTGCACCTTCTACATAATGCATTCTAAAATCGATATGCATATGTTTTGGATATTTGGTTTCTTTTTCACAATAAACGCATTTATCCATTTCTACTTTACTTGTTTTTTCTTTCATATTTTTAGTTTTTTAAAATGAAAACCCAAAATCCAAGGAGCTTTCCCATTTTATTGGATCAAGACGTAATCCCATATTAAAATTTTTCGATAATCTAGCATTACACAATAGTTCGAATGACCATTGATATATTGCATTTTCAGGAAACATTGGAGTAATATTATATAACCCATTATATGTGTTAAAACTTATTCCAGCCCCTAAATATGTCTGATAAAATCTATGCTTTGGGGTGAAATATAATAATACTCCACTCGCAACTTTACAATGATGTTCAATGAGCTCGCCAGTTTCTAGTTCAAACTTTCCGTGAGTTAAAGATACATATGACCCCCAGAAAGGATTAAACATTCTATCATATCTAACCCCTATTCCCCAGTCAACAGGCTGAAGAGCCAGATAAAGAGTATTTGGCTTATATAACTTTTGTCCCACCAGACTGAATGTGAATAGTATGAGTAATATTATTGTGATTATTATTTTTTTCATCTATACTCTTTATTAAAAATCGGGAATTTATCATAAGGCTGACGAATATCATCTCCTCTAGACTCATCAACAGTTGCGGTACTAAAGTACTGTATAATTGTTCCTTCTTCTAGCGTTTGAGCTCCATTATATTTTCCTGGTGGAATATAGAGAACTTTCGGGGTTTTATCGCTAAGAACATATTTTTCAGTTTCAAAAGTTGCCATATCAACTATACCGATCCATGCTGAGCCTTTAGCGACATAAACATATTTTCCTTCTTTCTTATGCCCGTGCCAAGCTCTTATAAATCCTCTCTCATGGTTTTCTACTTGATAAAATCTTTTAACTCCCTCGAAGTCAAAATCATTTACGAATTTAAGCGAGCCTCTGTCATCAACAGATACGCCACCAATTGCATATAATTTACACTTTTCCATTTATTCTTTTTATAAAATTTCCATTATGATATACATCAGAGGTTATGTCACAAATTCTATGCTCCTCAAATATTTTTTGCATCTTATGTACTTCAGCTTCAATAGTATGTTGGGGCGTATATTGGAAATACCTAGATAATTTATCCGCATTGACCTGATAGTTTCTAGCATCTTCAAATGATATGTCTGTGAATTGAAGATCAACATCTGGAAAGAGACGTTTCATTATTATTCCCAAGTGCTTCATCGTGTAGTTACCTTCTGATAAAATGTATGTTCCACGAATATCATGAAAAATTGATTCCTCAATAAATCCTGAAACATCCTTAACACAAATCAATGGCCTCCATTGTTCACCGCCAAAGATATGAATTTTCTTATCGTATACTGATTTCATTGCTAATACATTAACAACTAAATCCAGCCTGATACGGGAATATGTGTCACCCAATCCGTAAACTGTTCCTAATCTGAATATTGTTCCATTTCTTTCTTTAACATATTTTTCAGCTAGAAGCTTGGTAGACGCGTACGCAGATAATGGATTAGTTGGACTATCCTCATTAAGAATATCCATCTGAGCTCCATATACACTACAAGTGCTCATGAATATTACATGTTTATGTTTATCAAGCTGTTCACATATGTTTTTTATTGCAATATGATTAATTTCGTCAGTCAGAACAATATTTGCAGCACATGCTGGATCTCCAACTAACGCGGCCATCATGACTACAACATCATAATTTTTGGCAACATCAAGGACATGTTGGGTATCTCTTATATCACCATATATAAATTCCACTTCTTTAAGAAAATGTGATTCATATATTAGTTTATCAAATACACACACATCATATCCTGCGTTAATTAAATAATCTGTTGTATATCCTCCAATATATCCTGCTCCACCTAATATTAAAACTCGTTTATTTTCCATATAATTCTTTTATTTTTTCCACGATTAATTCTGATGTATTTCCATTACCTAACCAACTGATATCCATCGTAATATCTTTATTTTTTAGAAATTCAAGATATTCATATGAATGATTCCATGTTTCATTATTCATAGAGTTTACATCAATCATAAATGAACAATTAGAGTATACTGATTCTGGCCTTTCCGTAAAATCTCTTGGTACAATAACAGGTGTATCAAACAACGCTGGTTCTTCTTGTGCTGTTCCACTATCTGATATTAAAAATGCGCTGTGATAAACTTCAGTTATATAGTCCCCATATGACATTAATGGGACAATTTTAACGTTTCCCAAAGTAATTCCAAATTCTTCAATCTTTTGTTCTGTCCTCCCAAAACTCAACATTTTAATAGGAAGGCCATAACGATAAAACATTTGATTTGCATATGTCAAGATATTGGATAAACGTTCTTTATTATTAAAATTTTCAGGACGATGAATGTCTAATATAATATGACTATTATGTTTCTCAAACATAAAACATGAAAACCTCATATCATGAGCAACTTCTACAATTGTGTTACCAACAACAAATATTTGTTCGGCTTTAATGTTTTCGAGCATCGCTTTGTTTCTATAATTGTTGTGATATACAAAGAGATAATCTGAACAATGGTCACAAACAACTCTATTAATCTCTTCAAGCATTCGTTTGTCATATGACCTCATTCCTGCTTCGATGTGTGCAATTTTGTAACCTTCTTTTTTCAAAGCAACGGCAGATGTAACTGAATTAGAATCTCCCAAGAAACAAATTAGATCTGGATTAAGATTTTCTTTACGAATCAGTTCTATAATTTTAACCGAAAGATCCGCGGTTTGATGAAAATGTTCTTTACCTGGTCCACCAACTTCCAAATTATAATCTGGCTTCCGGATATTTAATTCTTCGAAGAAGACATCAGATAACATCTTATCATAATGTTGTCCTGTGTGAACCAATGTATGAGTGAAATTTTCATCCAAGTTTTTAATTATTTTGGACATTCTTATGAAATCTGGCCTAATTCCAGTTATTGTTAATATTCGTACGCTCATTTATTTTAGATATGTTATAAAAATATGTAAAAAATTAGAATTTGTAAATACTATGATTTCACCATTCGTAATATCTTGAATGATTCGGCATAATGTAATTTTGATGACAATCCTCGTATATATGAATATGTGCTTAATAACTCTATTGGCCGCATCGGTCTCAATTGTGATTTATGTAATTTATATGCTTCTATTTTAACATCGATATTTATTTCTTCGAAATAGTTTGGCTCAAATAAATTTTCGCCCCATAATAGATATTGCTCAACTTCATATTGAAATACATTAGGAACAAAATGATTTAAATCGTGAGGCCGTAATGCAATAATACATGCGTCGTATACTTCTTTATGATCTTGATTATATGAACAGTTGGGAATAAATATTTCTTGAGGGCATAATTCATTTATAAGGTCGGTGATTTCATTAATCATTGTTTCTCTTTGATAATAATTTACTGGATTTGCCCCAATTCTATAATCAAAATTTAAAAATTTTGACACGGCATCAACTTCATTAATTCTTTCTGCCCGTGTGATTACATGGTGTATATCAATACCCAAATAATATACAAATGTTTTTATATCCTTACGATTATGTAATATACCTCCACATCCCAATACTTCATCGTCACAATGCGGAGATATTATAAGTGTATCAATTTTTGTCATAGTCAACTATTTTTAATATCAATTTACCTGTTTTACATTTAATAAAAGCTTCAGGGAATGGGGGTTGTAATCCTCTTATTTTATCAAAAAAATATTTTGCATCATTATTTAAAAAATCTTCTGGTTTAATTTCGGAATTGGATGGTTTTAATCGTTTATATGATGTTGCTTCTGATTCAATTTGTTCCTGATACATTACTTCTTCATTTTTAAAATCTGCGATATAATTTTTTGTTCCAGTTGTTCCTACCTGTTCAATACGTTTTAATATTTCTGGAAGATATCCAATTAAGAAATAATGTGATTGAAAATAAATTGGGCCGTCATCTAATCCTTTACCCATTTTAAAAATTGTGACTGCAGAATTGGCTTCACCATTCATTATTTGATTTTGGATTGGACTTCCTCCGCGATACTTTGGTAATTTAGATGGATGTAAACATAAACAAGTATATTGATCAATGATCTCTTGTTTAACAATCCAACTCCATCCATAAAAAAAAATTACGTCAGGATTAATTGATTTAATAAAATCAATAGTACATAATTCTTTATTTGGTATAAGTATGAATTCATCCTCTAGCGTGGAAACATTCTTAAAAATGTTTATTGCCCAATCTCTATATGCAAAAAATAAAAACCTTTTCATTTGGTAAATGGATATTTTTTAACGCAATCTTGTAGAATTCCTTCTAGAATTCCTATATCACCTAATTTACAAGTTAAATTCCATTGATATGCCATCTCTACTATATCAATATACCTTTTTTGATCCCTGGAGAGCCACAATAAGTAACGTCCCAATTCATTCACATTTTTGAATTGTCTATAATCGACAAATAAATGTGTTGGTACTATATCTTCAATATTATAACACCCATAATAAACGGCAATTGTTTTTGACCTGAAACAATTGAATAATCTTTCAGTTACCCAATTATAACTTCCTATTGGGTGGTAAATAGGCTCAGGGCACCAACAAAATTGATATTCGTTTAATTTTTTAAAATTCTCATAGTGATTATACTTATATCCTAAATATCCTTTATATGACTCTGCACGCCCGAAAGGATATGGGCCGTAGGTGTGAACAGCAAAATCATTTCCCAAATTTAAATCACGCATAACTGTATGTTTGAGATAATTAATATCGCCTTCTTTACCAGTGTCATAAACCTTTTGTATTGAGCATATTCCTTTTATTTTTTTATCATATGGTATAAACTCTTCAAACACATAAAAGTCATCCATTCTTACGGGAGCGTTCATAAGACGTATGTTTATGTCGGGATACATTTCTTTAATTTTAGCATTCGATGTTATTGTGACATCGTATTGCCTCATGAATGCTGGATTATAGTTATCGGGAATTGTGCAATATCCTTCAGTTGTTAATAGTATGTTCTTTCCTCTATTTCTATCATTGCGTCCGTCTCCCCAATCATGGACGTTAAAAGCAACAGTCGGATACTTTTTTTCTAAGTATGTAAATTCATCTGGAAGCCTCGCTTCTAAATCATCGATATTAGTCTTTAGTTTCATTTTATAACCTTTCACATTTTAGTTGATGTTTTTATTTAATAAAATTTCGTATTCTTTCACATTTTCGACAGATAATATTTGAGTCATATTGATTTGATGCTTCAATAACTAAATCACGATTCAAATCATTAAAATTTGTTGTATAGAGATTACCAATACAATGTTTTAATCCATAATCCATACAACAAATATATACATTGCCATTTGGTAGAACAACATTATGGTTGAATTCCTTGCTGAGATGCTCTGTAAAGCAATAAAATGTTCCATATTTTGGATAGGTTTCAAAAACCGTTCCAGCTCGTGAAATAATTGGAACTCCATCTGACTCATTGGATATTTTTACAACATTGCCCTGTTGTGGATTAATCTCGTTTATAAAAATATTTTTCTTACGGTTAAATTCGTCCAAATTAACCCCATCATATTGATGGAATATCGCAGGAAATTTTAATCCTCGTAAAATTTCAACATCCGAATCTTTAAACCCAACAAGAGTTGTGTACAGAAATGTTTCATATCCAGATATGATTGTATGTTTTATAAATTCAGAACCCAGAGGATGAACAAATATTTCGGAAAATCCAGTAAAATCGATTCTAACATCTTTAGGCGTATTGTCTAAGATTAATTTAAAATCATTCATATCCATTTTTCTTTTTCCTATATAATTGTCTATTAATATTTCTTGCGGGCAATAACTGCAAAGATTAGGACATCCAATATATGATGTAATTTCAAGTGTTTTCATTAAACTTTTTGCATATTTTGAGTATTTTTATTTTAAAAACTAACTTGTGGCATAGAATCATAATCAACATAAATGTTTTCAACATCACTAAAACTTGCTTTTTGTTTTACTAGGCTTGGTAGGAAGGTATATGCGTTACATCCTTCCATTTGCAATTGATAATAAAGGTTATCAGTTGGATCCGACGGAAATTTCTTCATTTTATTTATTACACTCTCATAAAATCTTGAATTAATCGCTATCGCGTGGGTACAATATGTACATGGCGATTTAGATAACTCATAATTAAGAGTTCTATAATTTTCTTTAGTTACTTTGAAGTCCTTATCACCTGTGATTAAATTAAATCCTGGAACATATAAAATGTGATTACCGCCAACAAATAACAAATCCCAGTTTTCTGGTAAGAATTTTATTCTTTCGTTAAATATATCGTTGAAATTGTTAATGAACTCAACATCATCTTCAAGAATGAGAATATTATCATATTTGTTTAATTTAGCGTCATTAATTAATTCAATGTGTTTTGAAGTCACAGCAAAACAGGCTTTTTCTCTTGAACCCATCCCTGAAGTATTGGGCATCAATTTTCCATCTATTGCGGTAATACGTTCCACATTGGCTCCAATTTTATTAAATTCTATCTGACATTCTTGATATCTGTCAGGCCTTCTGTCTAAATTTAGTACATAAATTTTTGTAAAAAAATCATTTAATGTTTTCATAATTCTATATCTGATATTTCTTTCAACTGTTATCGCAAGTAATAATTTAAAAAGTTATGTTATTGTAAATGTTGTGGTAATTAGAATTTATTTTTAATAACGGAATCGTTCTAATTAATTCCTGAATACCCTCATCAATGGTTACCGTTGTGGAAAATCCGAGTTTATTCATCTTATCATAACTAACAATATAATTTCTCTTATCGGCATCTTCTCCAATATCGGCATAATTTATATACGCTTTAGGGATATAACTTTTAATCAGTTCACAGATATGTTTTTTTGAAAAATTCATTTCATCCGATCCTACATTATAAATGTTATTTTTCACCTTAAAATATTCGTCAATTGCCATTATAAATGAACTTCCCATATCTCTAACATGTATAAATGTTCTCATAAAATGTGATTCATATATAACAACATAACCATCAGTCATAAATCTATATGTTAGATCGTTTATCAATAGATCCAATCTCATTCGAGGAGAAATGCCAAAAGCCGTGGCAAATCTAAATGCCGTGCTATTATTTCTATCCATTATCATTTTTTCAGCGATTGTCTTTGTTTTACCATATATTGATAATGGGGTTAATGGCGTTTCTTCGGTACATATCTCAGTAACTAATCCATAATTTGATCCTGTGGACCCGAATAAAAGATATTGGCCCTTCTCTATATGTTTTAATAAAGCTTGAGTGCCGCCAACATTGACGGATGTTGTTTCAACTTCTCCCATTTTTTTACATAATGGAAATCCAACCAACGCTGCCAGATGAATTACAACATCGTGTCCTTTCATTGCTTCAGATAATCGAGTTTCGTCTCTAACATCTCCATAAATAAATTTGAAATCAGGATTATTAATAAATGGAATAAGGACATCGCCATTATCATAAAATAATGAATCATACACTGTAACCTTAAAATTTCTCTCCAATAATTGCGGAATCAAACTAGTTCCTACATATCCTGCACCTCCAGTAATAAAAACAGATATTTTCATAATTTTTCTTTATAATATTTTATGGTGTTATTGATTCCTGTTTCATAATCAGTGAATTTAAAATTGGGAAAATGTTCTTTAAATAATCTAGATCCTAATACTTTTATCGGGGCGCCATCTTGTTTTGATATATCATAAAGAATATCACCTTTATATTGTATCATTTCTTTTACTAATTGTACTGTATCTCTTATTGATATACCCTTTTCTTGTCCAAGATTTATCGGGTTCGGTAAATCATATCGATTATTATCTATTATTTCCTTAAATATTCGACCCACATCTGGCATATATATCCATTCTCTTATTGGTGATCCTGTTCCCCATACTATGAATTTTGGATTTTCGTTTTTCTTAGCCATTATCATTCTCATAATGATTCCATTCATTGCGTGAGTTCGTTGCTCATCAATATAATCATTTTCACCATATGCGTTGGGTATGATTAAGTTCAATGTTTTAATTCCATATTGTTTCTTATAACATTCCGATATAATGAATCCCAATTTTTTGGGCATACCGTATGATTCAACAGATTGATGTATTGAACCGTCCCACCATAGGTCTTCGTCCTGTACATTAATAATTCCAGGATATGAACAATTGGATATTGGATTTATTATTAAAATATACTTATTAATTTGATTCACCGCGGTATATAGATTTATATACATTTGAGAGTTGTTACTCACAACTTCGGCGGCGTGTTCGGTGACATATGATATTGAGCCAACATGTGCGGCGGCATATATAATAATATCCGGATCAATTTTCTTTATTTTCCATGTTAATTTATTCAAATCTGCCATATCACAACCTGTTTTTCGGCTTTCATTAAAGATTTCATATTTGTTATCGTCAGCAAATATTGCATTAAGATTTTGACCCATAAATCCAAATCCACCTAATATTAAAATTCTTTTTATCATATTATCGTTTTACTGTTATTATTGATTGTCTTCCTTCTGCAAAGTTTAGATATTCTTGGTTAATATCAAACTCATAATTATTTTCGGCCACCCATTCAAAAAATGCCGTCTTCTCATGTTCATCAACCTCAGCCGCAATCTGAAATGAATAACATCCCCAATCATCAAATCTCAAATATAATTTATTCCAACTGCATTTATCCACAAATCTTAGGGCGTCTAATGTTCCTTCATATAAATCCAAATCTATATTTACTCCAACAATTTTATCGATACCGTATTCAGATGGGGTTTTTAATTCCCATGTCATTGTTTTTTCAATAATAACATTTAGATGTCGCTCAAGTGATTTTCTTGTCTCATCTTCATTATAAAAATACGCTCCCTTTACCCATCCAGTTCCTTGAGGTATAATTTTCATAGTATCCGGTAATCCTTGAAATCCATCAAATGTGAATATCTTTCTACTTTTATCGACTTTATTTGCTATTAGATCTGATGATCCTCCGCCACCAGTTCCAAATTCTAATATATCTCCATATTCATTGCTATGGTTTATTAGTTCACAAAATTCTCTTAATAATGACATTTGTGTATCCTCTTGTTCTTTTGTTAATATTGGGTGAATCATTTTATGTGATTTATGTATATGTAATCTTCTGCTGTGGGTAGATTTATTGCTCGTTCAAAATTTTCTTTAATATATTCCATTTTAGAATAGTATAGGTCTGTTGATAAATCTTCTATTTTAAAATCGTTAGTTAATGTAATAATTCCTTTTTCATTAAAGAACTCCCCAATGGTCGGTGTTCCCCAAAAAATTGGAATTGTTCCTGTAGCGAAGCAATCAGTGACCTTTTCACAAAAAATATTTGGATAATTACCATTTTCCATTGCGATTGAAAAACAATAATCATTCAGACCTTCTTCTTTTTTGGTTATGTAGTTATGTCCCGCTCCGAAACAATCCATCTGACCCCTAAATTTTTCCATGATCTGATGTCTATATATGTGTCCGCCAAAAAATTTGTCTGATGACCCTATCATTGATACCAATTTGGTTTTATTATGAATTTTTCGATCCATCACCCATGGCACGGCATTACAGATTGTTAATCTAATTTTATTGGATAATCCGACTAATCTTTTATCGTGCGTGAAAATCAATTCGAATTTAGTTTCCAATTGCGATATATCATTGGAAATTCGTCGAATTAAATGAGGAATATATTCCGACGATTCAAGAATCCAAGCATAATTTTTTTTGGTTTTATCGACTGGCCAATACATTGCATCATCAATATACATAGATATATCGGCATTTCCTTTTTTATCCCATTCTAAAAATTCTGGGATGTTTCCTGCTGATGAGCATATATCATGTTGAAATCCACCACCCATCATATTAATTTTAACTTTTTCCATATTCGATTATAAATTTTCTTAACTTATTCATTATAATTTATCATATTCATGTATTTTATCCACGATCTTAAACAGATCAAACCCGTCTAATCCACTATGACATGGTAATAATACCACATCCTCATCGGCCTTGGTCACACCTGGAAGATCTGATTTAATTCCACCGAAGATTGAGTATTTATCGTTTCTTCTGTTGATGATTACCTGAATATTGTTTAATAGCATAAACTCAGCAAATCTTTCTCTATTTTCAATATGAACAGGAAACATTTGATAATTAGGATGACTGTATTCTGGGTATTTTATTAATGTAAGTTTTTTTAATCCTTTCAAGTTATATCTATAGAAATTTCCTATCGTTTGTCTTTTTTCTAATTGTTCGTCTATATTATTTATTGCAACATATGCTATGGTGGCGGTAATATCATTCATATTGGCTTTATATCCCAATCTTGTTATATCATCTGATAATGGATCTAGTGCATTTGGTATTCTGTCTTCCCTGTCAACCCCAAACCACGCATATTCTTTTAGACGTTTATAATACTCTTCATTTGTTGTGGTTACAATTCCACCGTCGCCACAGGTTATAATCTTTATTACTTGGAGTGAGAAGGCAATTAAATCACCTTTTGACCCAATATAGTCTCCTTTATATTTTGACCCCATTGCGTGAGCGGAATCTTCAATTACGGGTATGTTAAAATTCCTAGCAATCACTCTTATCGTATCAAGTTCAACTGGCAATCCGCCATAATGAACAACCATAATTGCTTTAGTTTTTTTGGTGATCTTATCAAATATACTTTGAGGGGAAACATTTAGCGTGTCATAATCAATATCTGCAAATACTGGCGTGGCGCCAACCTCTAAAATCGATGTGTTGGTGGCAATAAAGGTGTATGGGGTACTTACGACCTCATCGCCATATCCTACACCTGCCGCTGATAGAGATATCTTTAAAGCTGATGTTCCACTATTACAAGCAACAGCATATTTGGCGTTAAATTTTTCTTTGACTTTTTCTCTGAATTCTTTTTCTTTTTTACCTGTATTCAGCCAGTTACTATCTAATGTTTTTTTAAGTTCGTCAATTGTTTCTTTCGGAACAGATACGGACCATGTTCTAATTAAACTGTTATCATTCATTTTTATATCCTAATTTTATTGCGGTTTCCATTATTTTACTTCCGTCTATTTTTTTTATTAAAACAGCTGGATTTCCTTTATACACTCCCCATTCTTCTGT